>Ga0304728_1000263_pt1 | contig 43684 bp, 48 predicted proteins | sample C_130625_MF_Meta_FD_190476 | JGI IMG/M metagenome (GOLD analysis project Ga0304728, IMG submission 190476) | Freshwater microbial communities from Lake Croche, Canada to study carbon cycling - C_130625_MF_MetaG (v2) (version 2) | ecosystem: Environmental > Aquatic > Freshwater > Lake | place... | reverse complement strand
ACCTTTGGCAATCTGCTTTGTTCCCTTTGAAAGCTTTAAATCAAAGACCTTGCCGGAAAGTTTGGGTGGAATCCAAAGTGATGTTGAGACTGTAGCCGCCTGCACGGATTGCGATGTCTGTAGGTTTGGCGCTAGCGCCACTCCTATTCCCACACCAGTGGCTTTTAGGAAACTTCTTCTATCCATTATTCAAACTCCTTACTATTCTCAATTAATTAGTTACTCGGAGGGCATCACCTTGCGGCGCACTTCCACCCATTCTCCGAAGTATTGCTCAGAGTGGATGCCAAATTTCATAAACTAATACTAAATCTTGCCCACGTTTTGTATGAACCTGTAATGAAAAAGTGACCATCTCCGCACGGGAAATGGTCACTAATCGTTAATTTAAAGAAGAGTCGCCCTATAAGCCTCATTCTGGGCATGCCGGCGCACCGTGGCACGGGATGGTTGCTCACATTTGTTCTCCTGTTTTGTGCAGCCAGCGTGGGCGCGGATCGACGTTGGCCACGAACCTCGTGGTATCTCCTGTGTGCCGCTGCCGTGGTCAGTCTGATGTTGTTCGTGGTGGGCAACGCGGGAATACCCCACGGGCTGAACTAAGAAAGATTTGGAGCGCTGGCGGTCGCCGCCGCCGCGCGTTGGGCTACTTCGCGTTCGCGAAAAACTGCCAGGACTTTGTCATTGTCAATGAAGAGAGCGGCAATGGCGCCGGCAAAAGCCATCAGACAGGTTAGGAAGAAGGGGCCGCGGTAGGTGTTGTAAAGGTGCTCGGGAACAACGTGTGCGGGGATGGTGGAGATCTGCGCCGTTACCTTGTCGAGGCCGGTCACTAACAGCGAAATGAGCACGGCGATGCTGAGCGACGACGCAAACTGTCGCTGAGTGGAAAAGAGGGCTGATGCTCGTCCGGTATCCGAGAACGAGACCTGCGAGAAGGCGGCTGCCTGTAGGGGGCTAAAGACGAAGGCCCAGCACAGACCTCGTCCAAAGAGCACGCCACGGTAGACCCACAAATTACTATCCACGTGGGTGCTGAGCAGGATCAACATAATCATGCCGGCCAGACTTAAGCCGAAGAAGAGCATGGGTCGTGGACCCAACTTCGGGTAGAGCTTGCGCGAGAAGGGGGACAGGGCAATGACGCCGAGTGCTTGCGTAAAGGTCGTGAGTCCGGACTCCCCGGGTGACAGGTGGCGGACTCCTTGGAGCATCAAGGGCATCAGCAAAATAAGTCCGAAGAAGCTTCCGGTCGCAAATATCGAGACCACATTGGTGGCGGTAAAAACCTTGTCCTTGAAGAGTCGCAGAGCGAGCAAAGGCTCCTTGACGTATCGATTGACAATCACCAGAGCGATGGAAGCCACGAGACCCATGACCAAGGAAACAATGACCTCCGAGGAACGCCAGCCCAAGAGTTCCACGCGATTAAGGCCATAGAGAATTGAGGCCAGCGCCAGCGCCGAAAGAAAAAAGCCTGCCGGATCGAACTTGTTTTCGGCATGGTGTTGGTATTCCTTGAGGCGCCACGCCCCGAAGAGGAATACACCGACACCAAGTGGCACGTTGATGTAGAAAATCCAGCGCCACGACCACGCGTCAGTTATCCAACCACCGAGTAAGGGTCCGGAGGCGGGAGCGAGAAGGGCGGGAATGGCTAAGAGGCTGCTGGCACGCTGGCGAAGGTGCGGCGGGTAGGCCTGGTACAGCATGGTGGTGCCTACGGGGGTCATCATCCCCCCGCCGATTCCTTGGAGAAAGCGATAGAGCGTGAGCTGATTAATCGAGTCAGCGGTGCCACACAGGGCGGACGCCACGGTGAACATCAATAGCGCGAACAGGAAAATCTTTTTGGTCCCGAATCGATCGCCAAGCCAGCCCGACGCCGGTATCCAAATTGCGAGGGACATGAGATAGCCCAGAATGATCCACGCCAAATCGCTCGGGGTACCGTGATGTAAATCCTTGCCGATCGCGGGGAGCGCCGTGTTGACAATCGTGCCGTCCATGATGTCGATGAACATCGCGACCACGAAGACGGTGGCCACCGTGGATTGGTAGCTCATGGAGGAAATTCGTCTCCGGAGACCTAATCGTTCACTCATGATACAAAAGGCTATCTGGCAGTACTCATGTGAGAGGAGTAAGCGAAGTATTCGTCCCCACGATGAGGGATTGGAAGATCAACTCGGTCATGGTTTCTACATGATCATTGATAGTGAGCGGCCCATCCATCTCGTTAAAGACAGACGAAAGAGCGGTGAGCGTGAACGGCGCTGCAGCCCCGTGGGCGACAAGGAAGAAAAGGGCCCGCGTTGACACTGGACGAACAATTTTCTGGGAAATGAGGCGTTGGAGGATGTCGGCGAGTTGCACCACCTGCGGTCGAACGACCGTCTCGGCAATGAACCACAATCGAGAGGAAGGTTCGGAACCTTCTTGGTTCATCAACTGACAAAGAGCCGGGAAGGCCGCGGCGGCCGATAGGAAAGTATGCAGAAGAGCTCGTAATTCTTCGAGGTCGCTTAATTGGTCGGGCCACGCGGAACGCTGCCGGCGTAACTCGGCGAGGAAACGTTCGAATTCGGCGCTCACGGCCGTTTCGTAAAGATTCTCCTTCGATCCGAAACGTTGACCAAGGAAACTATGACTGAGCCCGAGGTCCCGCGAAAGGGTACGCATCGACACGGCTTCGTAACCAAGACGAGCAAATTCGCGCACTACCGCATCCAGAATCCGCTGGTCGTTGAGTATTTGAGGCCGTCCGCGTACCCCGGCAGTGGGCACCTTCGTTCCCTTGGATGGCGTTCGCATGAACCCCCGCTTTTACGTATAATTTGGCAACTGCCTAATAATTAGCGTACACCAGGAGACATCGTGGCATTGACCGACTTTCTGAATATCACTCTGTCCGTTCCGAACCCCACCGAACTCGAGTCATTTTGGAATCGTCGTGGTCTCGCCACCACCGCGCCAGGGCAACTAGGTACCACCGAACGAGCATCACAGATTTATCTTCAAGAAGGTCCCTATCGACACGTCGCTGAAATTACCCTGGCGTGTTCTAGCCACGATGACCTCGTGCGTATTTTCTCCAACCTCGAAGGTCTCGGACTCGCTGCGCAACGTGGTGATGATTGGGTCAGAGTAAAGGACCCGACTTTGGATCACAGCGTGCGCATTGAAGTGGGATCGGCGACACCGTTGATTCCGGCGGCATCGCGACAGCTCAATGCACCCGGTGTGATCGTGCGCGAAAACCGTCGATCCGAAGCAGCCATTCGCGTAGATGTCCCACGTCCGCGACGTGTAGGCCACGTTGTGTTTGGGTCGACGGACCCACAAGCGACAGTTGATTTCTACGTAAAAGGTTTAGGTTTTCGAGTGTCGGATCGATTGCCCGACGTGGATGCCACGTTTCTACGGTGCTCGAAAGATCATCACAACATTTTGATTCTTCCCTCTCCAGTTCCTTGTATGAACCACTACGCCTTAGAGATGGACGATTTTGACGGAATTGGACTTCGCGGAGTTGAAGTGGTGCAGGAACGACCCGATGCCTCGGTCTACGGGATGGGTCGGCACGTGGTGGGTTCTAATATTTTCTGGTATCTGCTCGATCCCGCGGGTGGAATGTTCGAGTTCTTCAGCGATATGGACCAAATCACCGATGACGATCTCTGGGACCGAGATCTCCGCCGTGATGATTGGGACCCCTTCACCATTGCAAGCTACGAATCGGGTACTTCAAAAATGGATTTCTTCCTCCCCTCAGATATCGACGTGATTGCTGCGGGCCGCGAAGCGGCGGGCCTGTAAATGGATCTCGGTATTGCGGGACGTTGGGCCATCGTTGCAGCCTCGACGCGGGGTTTGGGCTTGGCCTGCGCGGAGTCTCTCGCCCGCGAAGGGGTCAACGTGGTGATCAACTCGCGCAACGCTCAAGAGTGCACGCAGGTCGCCGCAGAAATTCACTCCCGTTGGTCGGTGCACGCGCGTGCGGTGACTGCCGATGTGTCGACCACCGAAGGGAGGGCGACCTTGTTCGACGCACTTCCCAATCCGGATATTTTGGTTACCAACTGCGCTGGACCTTCACCCACCTCGTTTTTTACCAATACCTCCGAACAATGGTCCGAAGCTTTTGACATGAATTTTTACTCGGCCGTGGGTTTGCTACAGCTCGCCATTCCTGGAATGCGCGAGCGCGGCTTTGGCCGAGTAGTGAACATCACGTCGGCCATGGTGACGACACCTCATCCCTTCATGACTTTGTCGATTGCGGCGCGTACCGCGCTGACCGGAGTTGTCGCTGCTATTTCGAAGGAAGTAGTGGCTGACAACGTCACCATTAACAACATCCTTCCGGAGCGAATTAATACTGCTCGTCAGCGCCAGATGGCTGATTTACAGGTGCAATTCAAAGGAATCACACTCGAAGAGGCGTACGCCGAAATGGCTCAGACCATCGCGGCGAAGCGACTCGGTCGACCCGAGGAAGTGGGCGACGCGTGCGCATTTCTCTGCGGGGCTCAGTCGGGCTTTATCTCGGGGCAAAATCTCCACCTTGACGGTGGTAGTTACGCGGGCTTGATTTAGTCATGGTGGAGTCAGTACCTAGCGATTGCGACGTTCTCGTTGTTGGCGGCGGTCCTGTGGGCTTGGTGCAGACGCTTCTTTTGCGGCAGCTGGGACTCTCGGTGATAGTGGTGGAACAGAGGCACGAGGTGCAAAGTGCCCCCGCCGCACACGTGGTGTCGGCGCGAACGTTCGAAATATTTCGCAGCTTGAACCTCAATATGGACGCGGTCGCGGCGATGTGCCAGCAACCGGAGGACGGCGCGTACGTACGTTGGGTGCCCAAGCTCGGAGCGGCCGAGCTCGGTCATGTTCCCTTCGAAAACCTTCACCGGGCGCCGGATGAACCCAGTGTCACGCCGCATCCTCTCCGAAACTTATCTCAGCACCGACTCGAACCACTCCTGCGGACCTACGTTCCCGACATGCTGACGGGTTACGCGTGGCGATCGGGAACGAATTCCAGCGATGGGTGTACGAGCGTTGTGCACGACCTCACCACGGGAAGGGACTACGAAATACGCAGTCGTTTCGTTATCGGTTGCGATGGAGCGTCGAGTTCGGTGCGTCGCTTTCTCGGTATCGCCATGGAGGGTCCGGACGAATTAGAAAACTTCCTGTCTATTTATGCCGACGCGAATTTACGTGATCTGGTGAAACATCAAGAGGCGACCCTGTACTGGATAACCAATCCTCGTTCGCCGGGAACTTTTATTGCTCACGATCTCGACAATGCGTGGGTTTATATGTGCCCCCTCCGCAGCGTCGGCGACGGATCTGGTCAGATTGGTGTTGCCGAGGCGGAAGCGATATTCCGCGAGGCAGGGGGTCTGAATTCCGATATTCCAGTGACGATAAAAAATATCTCGACGTGGCGAATGACGGCACAGGTGGCCAGCACATTTCGGGAGGCGTCGATGTTTTTGGCGGGCGACGCCGCCCATCGTTTCCCCCCCACCGGGGGATTAGGTCTTAACAGTGGAATAGCGGACGCACATAACCTGGCGTGGAAGATTGCGGCGGTGATCCAGGACAGGGCTGAATGCTCGATTCTCGATTCCTACCATTCAGAACGTTTCGCGGTGGCGGAAAGCAATACCGCCGTGAGTATGGAAAATGCCTTTCGCCTGATCGAAGTCTGGATGGCACTCGGAGTAAGCGACAACCTTCAAGAATCAGAGTCCAATATGGAACGTATCCTGGCATCGGAAAATGGTCGCACAGAAGTGGCGGTAGTCATCAACCGACAAGCCGAGCATTTCGACCAGTTGGGAGTTCAGCTCGGAACCGTGTATTCGTCTCCGGGGTCGATGGTGGTGGGTGACGGCTCAGTGATGGTCGTTCCCGATAATCCCGTGCGCACCTATATACCGACAACGATGCCGGGTGCGCGCTTGCCTCACGTGACGGTTCGTCGAGCCGGTGAGGAAGTCTCCACCTTGGATCTCGTTGATCCCGGAAAATTTCTCTTGCTCACTTCGTCCCCGGAGTGGGCGGAATTGGGCGCAGCCTCCTCCATTCCCGTGGCATCCTTGCTCGAAGGTCGTGATTTCGAAGACGCCACCGGATTGTGGTTAGCCGTGTCGGGCATCGGTACACGAGGGGCACTCTTGGTTCGGCCTGATCAACACGTCGCGTGGCGAAGTGCCGTTGCGCCCAGCGACGGAACAAATGAAGTCGAAGACGTCCTTCGCACTTTGCTAAGAAAGAGCCCACTATGAAAATTGCTAACTACAACGGACGCGCCAGCTTGATTATCGATGGACGAGTCGTCGACCTCGAACGAGTATCCCGGGGTCATTTTGGACCGGACACCCAAGCCCTCTACGAGCGCTTCGACGAATTACGCGTGGCCGTGACGTCCTTTGACGTTTCGTCAAGTCAAGAACTTGATATCACCAAGCTCTGGTCGCCGGTGCCGGCACCGCGGCAGGTATTCGCCATTGGATTGAACTATTACGGACACGCCGCGGAATCCGGCGCCACGCTTCCGAGCATCCCCGCCACCTTCACGAAGTTCCCCTCCAGCCTTTCGGGACCCAACGATCCGATTCCCTGCCAGGGACCCACCGTCGACTGGGAAATTGAGTTGGTCGTGGTGATGGGAAAGGCGGCGCGCCACGTCCCAGCGTCACGAGCGTGGGATTTTGTGGCGGGTCTCGCGGTGGGTCAAGACATTTCCGAGCGCACGATGCAATTCGCCGCGGGCAGTCAGTTCTCGCTGGGGAAATCCTGTGAAGGCTTTGGGCCGATAGGTCCGTGGCTCGTCACGCCCGATGAGGTGGCGGACAAGGACAATCTCGAACTCACGTGCTGGGTGAATGGAGACCGAGTCCAAAATGATCGTACGTCGGACATGGTGTTCTCGGTATCGGCGTTGATTGAAGAGCTCTCGAAGGTAACGACCCTGTGGCCGGGTGACGTGATTTTTACGGGTACACCTGCGGGCGTGGGGGTCACCTCACACCCCCCACGTTTCTTGGCGGTGGGCGACGTGGTGCGCAGCGAAATTGAAGGTATTGGCGTGATGACGAATACCGTCATTCCCGCCCTGTGACTTTTGCCTCGATATTAAAAAGGCTGCTGAACGTGGCCAGCAGGCCACCATCCACAATCGCTCGACTGAATGGTCGCGCGAGCTCGCGGAATTCCTGACAGCCCTCAGCGCCAAGTGCGCGGTACGGAGCAATGGATAATTGGTCGGTTCGCTCTTCGACATGCTGGCGCAGGGCCCGTCCCGCGTCGGTCAAGGTGGGCGCGTCGGGTGCTTGGAGCAGTCCACGTTCACGTAGGCGCTCACAGGCGGCATCCCATTGGCCTTGTGACCACGCCCGCGTCGTCAATAGCGTTCCGGATGGTAGGGCGCCGGTGGCTTCGTGGGTCACGAGTGCTTCGAGGGGATCGAGCTCCGCGTCGATCAGGGCAACGATGTGCCCGTCGCCACGAAACTCGCGCAACAGCGTCTGTGCGTGCCATAGAACAAGATGATCTTCATCCGGCCAGTCGAGTTGTGCGTGCGCGGCGAAGAGCGGTCGCCCCTCGAGATGAGTAATGGCCCCTTCGGCAGCTCGCCGAGCGAGCTCGGCAGCTCGCCGAAGTGCGGGCGAACCAATGGCGTCACCCAGTCCTCGGCGTAGCGCGCGATCGGCAGCCCGGAAACGTGCCGCGAGGATGGCCCCGGGGTTCGCGATGTCCCACGCTTGGGGAATTACCCTGCGTACCAGTTCGGGACTGAAATTGAAGAAAGTGGAAATTACTAATTCTGCCGACGCCGGACCGAGAGCCGCGGCGCGCGAAGCAAAATAACCCATGCGCGGGGCCGTGAGGCCAAGGGCATCGTATTCCTCCCGGGCCTCCTCGACGAAGTAAATCAGGGCGTGAATCGGTTCGGCGGTCCGCCAGGTTTTGTGGGCAAGAAGTGCGTTCATAGCGCAATGCTAGGCAGGGGAGCGAAGCGCCTGAATGATGGCGGAACTCCGTACAATGGCTCCGTAGCCGTACCGCTACTTTTACTATCTCAGCAGTAACGACATCTGATTGAAGGAGACAAAATGGCGAACGAATGGGGCCCTCTCGAGGGATTGATCGGTGAATGGGAGAGTGACAAAGGTGGTCTCGATACGTCCTTTTCACACTCCGAAGGAAAAGTTCTTGGAACGGACTACCGCGAAAAGGTGACGATGAAGCCTTTCGGCCCGGTCGACAACGGCACGCAAAGTCTGTACGGCCTTGACTACAAGACCGCCATGTGGCGACACGACGAAGAGAACCCCTTCCACACGGAAGTTGGCTACTGGCTGTGGGACGCCGCCACCGGGGAGCTTCTTCGCGGCATGGTGATCCCTCGAGGTATCACCGTGTTGGCGGGTGGATTCGCTGACGCTGACGCCAAGGAGTTCACCTTGAAGGCCGCTAAGGGTGCAGATCTTTACACCATTGGTGAGAACCAGTACTTGGCCAAGAACGCCAGTACCTTGAGCTACGAAGTCACGGTCACCATTGGTGACGGTACGTGGTCGTACAAGGAAGACTCGATCTTGCAGATGAACGAGTTCCCTGAACCCTTCCACCACACCGACGGCAACATTCTGCGTCGCGTTAACTGAGGATTTCCGATAAACGCCGGCGCGCATCCCTGGGGTGCGTGCCGGCGACTTTGCCATTTAGGGGGGCTCATGATGGTGTCCGTTCGTGAAATACCTCGTAGTTCGACCCCACCCGGTGGGTACGGCGACCCGAGCAGCGCTCGCCATGAGCGACAGATGCCCGCACCCGTCTTGAGCTCTTGTGACGACGCACTCGACGAAGGCGTTCCTGATTTGCGAGGACTATGGCGAGCGGTCGAGGTTCGTGTGGGTGGGGATCTCGCTGCGCGTAGCGACGACCAAGCCGGTCGTATGTGGGATCACGTCGAGCGAATTGAGCAAGCCGGTAGCCGAGTCGTCATCACAGGTGGAGGAGTTGTCCACGACTTCTTTTCCTGCGACGGGACAGAAGAAAACGGCCTCCATGACGTCATGGCGAGTGATTTTTTGACCCCTTTGGTGGTGAGCGCCGCCTACGAATCAGGGGTATTGGTTCTTCGCCCTGTCGGTCTTCCGGGAATTGAAGTGAAACGTTGGAGAGAGGGTGACGAGTTGATCTTCGAATATTCCCTGTTCTTCACCGTACGATTGCAAAGAGTTCAGGGCTGAGGATCCCGTGGGGCCCTGGCGGTGGTCGGTGATCTGGGGCAACATTGGCCGACAGCTGCGTCGTGAGGTTGTCGAGGCGTGGGATAGCGACGACGCCTTAACTACCGCAGCCTCGCTGCATCCCGAATGGGAGCGACCACGAATGGCTTTTTTGGTAGCGCCCTCACTCGAGGCAGAAATTGATTCGCCGCGCAATAACCTAGAACGGTGAATGAGTTAGCAGTCCGCGTACGAGCTGTTCGACTCGAGCAGATCAGCATTGTGGTGGCCAGCTTGGAAGCCCTGGGCGGTCTCAGCACCGGCATCCTAAGTGCTTCCGTAGCCGTGACCTCGTTTGGCGCGGACTCGGTCGTCGAAATTGTGAGTGCTGTCATTGTGATGCGACAAGTCGTGTCGCTCGTCCGATCACGTGATCTTTCGCCACGGAGTTTTCACCGAGCGCATCGAGGATTGGCCATCATGTTTTTTGCAATGGGTGCCTACGTACTGATCAGTGTCGTGATGGCGCTGACCCAGCGTCATCATGCCCACGAGGGTGCTCTTGGAGTGGGCGTCGCCATGTTGTCACTAGTGGTGATGCCACTTCTGGCACTGGCCAAGCGCGCCAGCGCGAGAGATCTTGTTCGCCATGGGCACGTTGCGCTTGCTCGTCTGATGTCGGCCGACGCCGCCGAAACGGCATTGTGTGCAGTATTGGCCGCCAGCACCTTGGTGGGGGTAGCGGCCGCGTGGATTCATTGGTGGTGGGCCGATCCAGCGGCCAGCCTTCTGGTTATTTACTTCGCCCTTCGCGAGGGGCGAGAAGCTTGGGAATGTTCGGTCGAAACAGCCGAAAGCCCCCATCACTAATCTTTTGTTTCACCGCAAGTAAGGTGAGGGCCCACCTAACATGTGCTAACTGAGCGGGAAAAGCAGCGCACCTGTGTAAGAAAAGGCTTTTATCGGACAGTAAGTAGTTAAAGAAGAAAGGCTGGGTTTTTATGCGTCATCTCCTCCGCGTAACGTCCGCGACCATCCTCATGGGACTCGCGGTTATTTTTCCGACCACTGCCGCCTTCGCCGACGATGAGGCCCCCGCAACACCGCTGTCGGTCGCAGTGTTGCCCGACCCCTTGCCACAATCATCAACGTTTGGGAATTTGGCTCTGGGGTGGGGGAGTGATCTCGCCGATATCAGTGGCTACACCCTGGTCCTGAACGACGCGACCGACGCCCCGGTCACGTCGGTGGACGTAGCGGCAGATGTGACCACGTACGTCTTTCCCCACCTGGCTTCGGGCCAGTATTCCGTCACGGTCACGGCTCATGGTTCCGCCGGCGATACGTCGGCTACGACAATGCTCGACGACATCGCGAATGCCAATTCCGTTAGTTCATCGGGCGTGACGGCGTACGGTTCCGCATCGTTGGATGGCGCGTTCTCGGTAACCGTCAACGTGGGCGACTCCTCGCCTACTGCGACCGGCTACGACATCGTCCTTTTGGACAGTTTTGGCACTACGGTGGCGAGCTCATCGATTGCGGGGTCGGACAACTCGACGCAATTTGATGGAGTGACATCACTCATCGGCCTCACGGCCCAAGTGACGGCGCACGACACCTTCTATGGCGACGAAACCTTTACCCCCGTTGATGTCACTCACGTAGTTCCCGTGGACGGTGGCGGTTTTGGATGCCCCAGTTGTGGCGACGGGGGCGTTGGGCCGGAGGATTTCCAGACGTACTCCGTTGGACCAGTCCACGTTTTTAAGCCTGTGCCGACTTCGGACATAACTTTGGCCTCTCGGTCAGATTCGCAGGAGCGTGCCCTAGGTCCCACACATGCGGCGCAAAATTCCAGCATGTCCATGGGCTGGCTCTCGGCGGGGCTTCTCGCCCTCCTTATGCTGGCGGCAGCTGTACGCGCCCGGAGAAAAGGCCGAGTTCTTTAGAAGGCTCGTATTCTGTGGTTATGCGTTGTCGCTCCCTTGGTTTTCTAACCGACCTCTCCATCCTTGAAAGAGGCGGAAGTCGCATAGAGCGGCGTAAGGGCTATTGGAAGATTTCTTCTCCCCATAATCCCACCTTCTATTGGGGAAACTTTCTCCTGATCGATGGATCTCCATCCACCTTGACGCTCGCGGAGTGGCAGGATTATTTCGTGCGGGAATTTCCCACCGCGGCTCACTTCGCGCTGGGTATCGATGATCCGGAAGGAGGTGTGGCCCCTCTTTTTATCCCGGAGGAATCGCACCTCGAAGTACTAGCCAGCGTCGTCTTGACGACCTCGACGATTGATCTCGTCGATCGCCGTACGTCCGACATCGAAAATCGACCCCTCGTAGGTGATGCGGACTGGCAGAGCAGCCTCGAGATTGATCTCGTGACCAGGGATGCGAGTTATCTTGAAGCTCCGTATCGTGAATATCTCGCCGACAAAGTTCTTACTCGTCGGGCCTTGTGCGAATCGGGCGCCGGTGCGTGGTGGGGAACCTTCGTGGATGGTCAATTGGTGTCCCAGGCCGGCATTATCGATTGTGGTGACTCCGTGGCGAGGTACCAGACGGTGGGTACGCACCCGGAATTTCGTCGCCGAGGTTTCTCCTCATTGACCATTTCGGCTGCGGGCCATTACGCGGCGAATACCTTCGGTAGCGAGACCTTGGTTATTGTGGCGGATCCCGACTATCACGCAATTGATCTGTATCAGCAGTTGGGTTTTCGTAATTCCGAAACACAACTACAGATTCAAAGGCGACCAAGTAACAGCCGCACGCAGGACGAATAGGCGTCAGCCCTGGGGCAGTGCCGGAATCATTCCCGATCCTGTGAGCACTACATTCGGTGGTATGAAAGTTTTGGTAACCGCTGCTGGGCGTGCCATTGGGGCAGAAATTTGTCGCACGTTGGCGGCGGATGGGCATGAAGTCATCGCCACGGCGCGTGACCTCGAACTACTCGCGGATCTGCCCGTGGCCGAAAAACTCGCGTTGGACGTCACGGACGAGTCGTCCATTGATGCGGTCGTTCATCGTGTGGGATTTGTCGACGCTCTGGTGAACAATGCTGCGCTCGGGGGATCGGGTCCGCTCGAAACCTACCCCCTCGACCACCTCCGAGCTATGTTCGAAACGAATACCTTCGGCCCCTTACGACTGATTCAGAAGCTCGTGCCGTCGTGGCGTGAACGCGGCGCAGGCGTTATCGTCAACATCAGTTCCATTCAGGGCCGGGTATCGACGCCCTTGGACGGACCTTACGCCGCCAGCAAATTTGCGTTGGAGGCTTTTTCGGAAACCTTGCACTACGAATTAGGCCACTTCGGTATACGAGTAGTAGTGATCGAGCCTGGATACACGGCGCCGGGAATGAAAAAGGTAGACGGAATTCCTCGCCCCGATACCTACGCCGAGTTGTATCAACAGTGGGAAGGAAATGACGAACGCTTAGCCGGCCCGGCGGGACGTCCCGGTCCCGATCTAGTTGCCCGAGCGGTGGCAGACGCCATTACTGACCCGGCAACACCCTTCCGCGTCCCCGTGGGTAACGACGCACAACTCGTTCTCTCCATACGCTCGCAGATGAACGACATTGACTTCGAAACGACCATGCGATCCACCCTGGGTCTGGAATGGTGACACGAGTCGGTCACGACATATTTCATCAGCAATCACCATTGCGCTGACTTCGCCGCACGATAATGGTGCCTATGACCTCTACTCGGAAATACGACATCATCCTGCTGGGCGCCTCGGGATTCACGGGGGGTCTGACCGCTCATTACTTGACAACCCACGCACCGGCGGAGGCGAAAATTGCCTTGGCAGGACGTAGCCGCAGCAAACTCAATTCCGTGGCCGCCACCTTGACGCGTGCCGTGGACATCGTCGAGGTGGACGTGAACGACGAAGCGTCGGTCCAGGCCATGGCCGCGGCAACTCGGGTTGTAATCACCACGGTGGGTCCTTACATTTTGTATGGAGAATCTGTTGTCAAGGCGTGCGCCGAAGCCGGAACTGACTACGTCGATCTCACGGGAGAGCCGGAATTCGTCGACACCATGTACCTGAAGTATCACGAGGTGGCGGTTCGTAGCGGCGCGCGTGTGATTCACGCCTGTGGCTTCGACTCGATCCCTCATGATCTGGGAGCCCAATTTACGGTGGATCAATTACCCGAAGATGTTCCCATCTCGGTTCGTGGTTACGTGAGTATGAACGGGACTTTTTCTGGAGGAACGGCAGCTTCAGCGCTCGAAGCGATGAGCCGCATGGGTTCCGCCAAAAAAGCCCACGGATTACGCATGGCGGCGGAGACACCTTTGGTCGGTCGCAAGGTGAGGGTGAAAGTGGGTCGCCCTGGAAAAAGCGACGACACCAATCGCTGGGCTCTGCCCATGCCTACCGTTGACCCTCAGGTCGTAGCCGATTCGGCCCGCCGATCTTTGCGTTACGGACCCGACTTTTCCTACGGGCACTTTCTCGACTCGAAGAATTTTCTTGGTTCCGTATCGATGTTGGCGGGTTTGGGTGTCATTGCCAGTCTCGCTCGAGTGAGCCTGGTGCGACGCTGGATGAGCAATCGCGTTCCACCAGGAACGGGACCCAGTGAGCAAAAGCGCGCGGCGTCGTCCTTTAAGGTTCGCTTCTACGGAGAAGGTGGCGGTACGTCAGTAGTCACCGAAGTGGCCGGGGGAGACCCCGGGTACGGCGAAACTGCCAAAATGTTGAGCGAGTCTGCTTTGTGTCTGGCCTTCGACCCCTTACCCGTGACCTCCGGTCAGCAAACCACCGCCTCGGCGATGGGAGCGGCATTGCGACGCCGATTGCAGGCGCAAGGCATTACCTTCGAGGTCCTCACGAAGTCTTTATAACTGTAGGAATTTTCTCGTCACGGTGGCTGAGCTACTCGGTATCCGATATTTCGAACTCAGCGACTCGCGCCAACATCAGGGTCGTGAGGAGATCGATGGGAAGTGGCCGATTGTAGGGGAGCTTGATGAAGCCCTCTCCGTAGTCATAGCCCGCCTCCGAAACTACGTCCTTGTGCGCTCCGAAGAAGTCCGTCGAGAATCGTAGTGAGCAGTGGTGCGTGAAATTCTGCAAAATCCATTGATTCGTGTTGCTGCCGCGAACGTAGGCGGGCGTATTCCATTTCAGTAATTCACGCGCCAAGGGATCGACACGATGGCTCAGTGCTCGGAGCTCTTCGAGGTGCGGTTTTTGGAGTTCGGGAAGTTGAGCGAAGTAGTCGTCGATGTCGGTTCTTTTGGGGAATGGCACGAATGAAGTTTACCTAGTGCGGCAGCTACGGCAGAAATAGAGATGCACGATTTGACTAGTAGCTTCGGTCCGCTCTTCCCAAGCGGATGCTCTACCGTCGAGTCAATTCTGTCGGATGAAATTGTTTGATCGCGGTCGCAAAGTTGAAGAAATCGAGCGACGGCTCCGTTGGTAGTGGTGGTGAACTCCGAACTCCTCGGAGTGTTATTGAGTCCTAGGATCTTGCTTCGGCTGCCGCCAACATCCGGGAGAGCATTCCGGGGAAGATGAACTGGTGAAAGGGCAAAACGAAGTACCAGTAAAGACGTCCGAGGAAACCCTTCGGACGAAACTCGGCTTCCTGCACAATCCTTGATCCTTCTTCAGTGGGAGTAATGGTCCACGTGAGCCAGGCCAATCCGGGAAGTCGCATCTCCGCCCGCAGTCGAAGAGTCGTCGGTGATTCGAGCTTTTCAATACGCCAAAAATCTAAGGCGTCTCCGACTCGTAGTTTGGCGCGCCGACCTCGGCGCAGACCGGGACCACCAATGAGTTGGTCGATGAGACCTCGAACTGCCCACAAAAATTGTCCGCTGTACCAACCCCTGTCGCCGCCAATCGTGCTGAGTTCAGAGAAGATGACAGTGGGGGAAAGTGCCGAGAACCTCTCACGTCGATCGGAAAATACTGCGCCGCCCGCCCAGGCCGGATCGAGCTCGTTGAGTCGGAAATGGATCAAGTCGGCGTCGGAGAATCTGGTGGGCGCGCCGTCACCCTCGGTAATCCGTAGAGCTCGGTCGATTGACTCACGAAGCGTGAGTGGAACGACGTGGAACTCGGAACAGGCGGAACGATTTTTTACTATGACCTCGTTGACGAGCGACTGAATGAGTTCCTTCGCCAGCGGAACGGGAACGGGCGTGACTAAGCCAATCCAGTGGGACGACAGACGAGGAGACAAGAAAGGAACGGGGAGAAGTAAGCGTTTTTTCAGCCCAGCGCACGACGCGTAAATTGCCATCATTTCGGCATAACTCACCACGTCGGCTCCGCCGACTTCTAGGACGCCGGTGATGGCCGGTTCGCTGGTGAGCGCCGCCACGACCAAGGAGACGGCGTCGGCAATTGATATTGGCTGACACTTTGTCGAAACCCACTTCGGTGTCACCATGACGGGAAGAGTGTCCACGAGATAACGCAACATCTCGAAACTGGCCGATCCCGAACCAATGATCACGCCCGCGCGCAACTCCACGACGTCGACCCCCGTGCTGGCCAAGGCTCTACCCACTTCTTGGCGGCTGGTCAGGTGGTCACTGAGTCCTTCCGTGCCGTCACCCAGACCTCCGAGGTACACAATCCGATTTACCCCCGCCGTTTTCGCTGCCTGAGCGAAGTTCAGTGCCTGACGTACCTCGCGGGCTTGCCAGTCGTCACTCTCACCAATGGCATGAACGAGATACAAGGCCGCGTCAATACCCGCCATCGCGGCGGACAAATCATCGTCAACCGAACCCTGGAAAATCTCGACCTGGTCGGCCCAAGGTGCCGCGCGTAGCTTCGCGGGCGTGCGCGCGAGGCAGCGCACCGCCATGCCCTGCTCTACGAGCAAGGGGACTACCCGTCCCCCGACGTAGCCCGAAGCTCCGGTAACTAAAATTGAAGGCGTTTTCATACACACAGGGTAATGTGACCACTCACGTTGCGAGCAAAGATCCCTCAGCACAATCGAGTCGGTCGTATCCCGACAGTGAGAAATCGACCTCCTCGCGAAAATAGTTCGCGAGGTGTTTTTAGTTGAAAAAGACAGGCGAGGAAAACTGATGAGTTATTTTGAAAACAAGATCATTGTGGTATTCGGTGCTACTGGAGTCTTCGGCCAACACGTGGCTCGTAGTCTGCGCGAACGGGGCGCCGACGTGAGACTTATTGTTCGACACGTTGATGCACTTCCCAGTGATTTACGAGATCTTCCCCTCGCGGAATTGGAATCGTCACGTTGTCTCCAGCCATCGTGACTCGAGCTGCTGGTTTTGACGAACGTGACCTTCGCTCGCTCGATGCCATTCACTTAGCCACGGCGGAACATGTCGCCAACACTGCGAAGAGCGAGTTCCTTGGCTATGACTTGCGACTCTTGGAGTCTGTCCGAAGGATTGGCTTGCCAGTACTGGCCCCGGGACTTCTCTGAAAGTTGTTCTTAATCTGACGAAGTGACGGAGAGTTCGAATCAGAAAACTTTGGTGGAGGTAATGGGACTATGTTCGAACCCCTCCTGGGGCCAGAAACTACTTAGTTTCAGGGGTTTCTGATGAGGCGCGCCGGCCAAAAAGGATCAAACCCGGCAATTCTCCGCTAGCAGCGGAAGAGATGGGACAACGTTCGAACCCCACGTGCTTGCCCCAAGTTTGAGTGAGCTGCTCGTAAAATGAGAGCACACAACGAAGGAAGGACTTCCGTGCGTCCCATTTTTCATCTTTCGATTCCTGTCCGTGATCTGAGTGAGGCAGTCGACTTCTACCAGAGCCACCTCGGTGCTGAGATTGGAAGGAGAACGGACGACTTTGTCGATGCCCTGCTCTTTGGCGCACAAGTAACGCTTCAAAACGATCCGGCCAGCGTGACGGCACCAATGCCGAGGACGAGACACTTCGGGGCGACCGTTTCATGGGACGCGTGGGAGTCAATCTCAGCTCGTCTTCGTGGAGGTCCGCTGATTGTTGAGCCGCCAACTCTCTCGTATGTGGGCGAGCCCACAGAGCAAGGAAAATTGATGATCAAAGATCCGAGCGGAAATCTCATCGAAATCAAGGCATACCGCCAACCTGACAAGGTTCTCGGCTCCCTGGCACACTGATCAGATAGTTCCAGAGGAGCCCTTCCTCTCAACAGTCTTGAGGCTCAATCCCGAAGCGTCTCCTGAGTTAGCTGCTTGTACGGTCGGTGTTCTTCCAAGAGCGAGGGGCGAATCCGTCGGACATCTGCTATCCTTACATTTAGAAAAAAGTAAGGAGAACAACATGGACGTGGCCGCTCGCTTGAGCTCCAAAGGGCAGGTAACGATTCCGAAGGCAGTACGTGATGCCCTCGGTGTTGAAGAAGGCGACTCCGTTATTTTTCGCATTGATGGCAACCTGGCGACGCTTCAGCGGACACCAGATTTTCTTGAACTGGCGGGAACACTCGCCGCGCCGGCAACAAAGAAGAGCGCCAGCTGGGACCGAGTCCTCGAGATCTCACGTGCGAGTAGGGCCAAGAAGTTTCAGTGAGTTCGTTTGTCGACACCAACGTTCTGGTTCGTCATCTGGTTGGTGATCCACCCGACATGGCGAGGCGAGCCACCGCCTTTTTGAGGAATGAAGAGAGTCTCTACCTCGCTGATCTCATCGTTGCCGAAACGGTGTACGTACTCGAATCGTTCTACGAAATCGACCGTTCTCGCATCAGTGAAGCAATTCGATCCTTGCTGGCGATGGAGTCCGTCCGAGTCATTGACGCTCCGCTACTCCTGCGAACGGTTGCCTTGTACGAAGGCGAGCGGCTTGATTTTGCCGACGCCTACCTCGTGGCTTGCGCGGAAACCACCGGGGTAGGAAAGGTCGCTTCTTTCGACAAAGCCATCAGTCGAATACCCACGGTCGAGAGAATCGAGCCCTAAGGAATCAATGGATTGTCGTGGTTTTGACAACATTGGTGGAGGTAAGGAGATTCGAACTCCTGACCCCTTGCATGCCATGCAAGTGCTCTACCAGCTGAGCTATACCCCCGTGGAAGACCAATCCTAGCAGGTAGTCGGACTCGTAAAAAGTGATGAAACGTCTACCACGCAAGCGTGGTGTAGGTATCCACGCTTGCATTGTCCAGCCATCGTGATCCCCTCGTTCCGCCAGAATTTTTGCTGATTCAGAGTCGTTCGTCACCGCTTCGAACCACGTGGCGTGCTGTGCAGCGGTATCGAAGGTGGCGGTGAAGACGATCTGCCCTTCATTGGCACCCGACCCCACGCGGTAACCACCAATGACGGCCCCGAGCCGTTCTTCGTGGGCGCGCAACTCCGAACTCCGGGTTATGAACTCGGCATCGTGCTGTGGTGCGACTCTCCAGGTGTAGGCGGCAATGAAGGGCATAAATTTCCTTTCGGGGAAGTGCTTGAAGTCCCAACTTAGCGAGGTGGGGGAACTTCTCCTGACTCATGAAGTCAGCAGGAGTAAATCCCTAGAATGAGAAGATGGCCCGTCCCTTTGATGTCGTTGCGATCGAGCAAAAGTGGCAAGAACACTGGCGGAACTCGGGCATCTATGAAGTTGACAATGATGACCCGCGGGAACGTTTCTACGCCCTGTGCATGTACCCCTACCCCTCGGGATCGGCCCATCAAGGCCACGTCCGTAATTACACCTTCGGTGACTTGGTCGTCCGCTATCAAACCATGCTCGGCAAGGCCGTCCTTTCCCCTTTCGGCTTTGATTCCTTTGGACTCCCGGCGGAAAATGCGGCCATTAAGGACGGCAGCCACCCCCGCGTTTTTACCGACTCGCGGATTGAACTTTTGCGTTCCAGCGTGGTCAAACTAGGAGCGGTACACGACTGGCGTCGTGAGGTTCGTAGTCACGATCCGAATTACATGAAGTACGCGCAGATGATTTTTTTGAAGTTCTACGAAGCGGGACTGGCCTACCGTGCCGAAGCTCCCGTGAACTGGTGCCCCGGATGCGCCACCGTCTTGGCCAACGAACAGGTCAATGCCGACGGCACCTGTGATCGCTCCGGCGACTTGGTGGAACGGAAAAACTTAGAGCAGTGGTTCTTGCGCATTACCGATTACGCCGACGAATTACTGAATGACGTCGACGACTTGGAGTGGCCCGAACGTGTCAAGACCATGCAGCGCAATTGGATTGGCCGAAGTGAGGGCGTGGAATTTGAATTACCCGTCGTGGGGATGGACGGCGTCGCCCTGCGAGTTTTTACCACCCGACCCGACACGGGATTCGGCGTGACCTACGCCGTCGTCGCCCCCGAGCACCCACTCTTAGATTCGCTGACGACCCCCGAGCACAGCGCGACCGTCAGCGATCTGATCGAGCGCACGCGCAACGCCAGTGACCTCGAGCGCACGGCTTCTTCAGATGCGGGGCCGGGTTTAGAAAAACGCGGCGCCTTCACGGGTTCCTACGTGACCAATCCTTTCACCAACTCTCCCGTGCCCGTCTACGTGGCCGATTACGTGTTGGGTACCTACGGCACCGGTGCCATCATGGCCGTACCGGCCGAAGACGAGCGTGACTTTGCCTTTGCGCAGGTCTACGGCTTACCGGTGGTGCGCACCGTGGCGCCGCCCGAAGATTTCGCCGGCGGCGCCTACAACGGCGACGGTCCGCACATCAACTCGGGTTTCTTGGACGGTCTCGACACTCCGGCGGCCAAGAAGGCGGCCACGGAGTTTCTGTGCACTCACGCCAAGGGTCACGCCAAGGTGAACTTCCGTCTGCGGGACTGGTTGGTCTCGCGCCAGCGCTTCTGGGGCTGCCCCATTCCGATCGTGCACTGTGATTCCTGTGGTCTGGTGCCGGTTCCCGTGGAGCAGCTGCCAGTGGTCGCTCCCGACGACGTGGTTATGGATAAGTCGGGACAGTCTCCCTTGGCCACGCACGACGGCTTCCGTCAGACCACCTGCCCTCGCTGCGCTGGCGCGGCGCGGCGTGAAGCAGACACCATGGACACCTTTACCGATTCGTCGTGGTACTTCCTGCGTTTCGCGGACCCATTTACCGACGGCGTCCCCTTCAATCCCGACGCGGCTGCCCGCTGGATGCCGGTGGATCAATACATCGGCGGTATCGAACACGCGATTCTCCATTTGCTCTACGCCCGTTTTTACATGAAAGCCCTTGTCGACGTAGGACTAGCCCCCGGGCTTCCTCGTGAACCCTTCAAGCGCCTCTTCACCCAAGGGATGATCCGCATGGATGGCTCCAAGATGAGTAAGTCCAAGGGCAACTTGGTCGCTCCCGAGAAGTATTACGAGACCGTGGGGGCCGACGGGCTGCGCCTGTTTCACCTCTTCGTCGGACCCCCTACTGACGATGTTGATTGGACCAGCCAAACCGAAGAAGTAATTGAAGGCTGTGCGCGCTTCTTGGACCGTTTTTACCGACTGGCTCAAGGTTTTGACGTGAAGTGGCGTGAGATCGAAAACGACAGTGATCTCGGCGTGCGCCGTGCCGTGCACAAGACCATCGTGCGGGTCACCGATGGTTTGGACAAGTGGTCCTACAACACCTCGGTGGCGGCCTTGATGGAATTGCTCAACACGATCTCGAAGTGGGCTCGTGAAGGCGAAGGGGCGTATCGTCCCGTTTTCGACGAAGCCATCGACACCATGCTCTTGCTCGTGGCACCCATGGCGCCGCACCTGAGTGCCGAACTCTTCGACCAGCGTCGCTCGGCTGACGTGCACCGGCAAACATGGCCGGTGGCCGATCCCGAGCTCTTGGTTGACGACTTAGTGACCATGGTGATTCAGGTGAACGGCAAGGTGCGTTCGCGTCTCGAGGTGCCACCCCAGATTTCCGACGAGGAAGCCTCGACTTTAGCGATGGCTGATCCGACTATTCAGGCCTTCCTCGAGGGTGCTACCCCTTCCCGCATCGTGGCGCGAGCGCCACGAATGGTCAACATCGTTTCGTGAGCCCCACTCGTCGTAAAAGTAGTTCGGGGGAGGGGGTGAGCGTCATTGCGCCCCGCTTCGATCGACCGGAGGTGGAGGTACGCGCGTCCGCACGACGAACGAAGACGGGCAACGCCCACTGGTCCGGCACGCGCATCGTGGTTCAGATCCCGGCTCGACTCCGGGGTCGTGAGCGTGACGTATTCGTGGACGATCTCGTAGTGCGTCTTTTGTCGCAGCGACCACAAGTCACTGGTACTGACGCCACCTTGGAAGAGCGAGCTCGAGCCCTCGCGGACGTCTATACCGAGTCCATCTATCCCGCCAGTGTGCGCTGGGTCAGCAATCAACAACAACGTTGGGCTTCGTGTAGTCCCAGCACCCGAGAAATACGCGTGTCGGCCCGGCTGCGCGCCTGTCCCGAATGGGTGATTGACGCAGTCTTAGTCCACGAGTTGGCGCACTTGCACGAAGCGGATCACTCGAAGGCCTTCTACGACATTGCTGATCGTCATCCGCGTCAGGCAGAAGCCACCTTGTACTTAGAGGGTTACGCCTTGGGGCTAGGTCTGGTGCAAGAAGATGATGACGTGATCGGCCACTAGGCCTGTTCGCCGCGCAAGAAGCGTTCGAGCTCGGCGGCGAGTTCATCACCGGTTGGTACCACGTCACCGAGAGGAGTTCCTTCGGTCTCGTCGGCGGTTTGCTCGAGTGAACGAACCATGGTGGCGTGTTCGGGATTATTGGTCACCAACTCGTCGACGCGTCGTCGGGCTTCGTCGGCACTGCGACGCAAGGGTGCGGCGTCAATGGTGAGTCCCGCCACGCTGGCCAAAGCTTCGAGCAGGGCGGCGGCGGCTTGTGGGTAGGGCATGGAGGCCACATAGTGCGGTACGCGGGCCCAGAGGGTCACCATGTCAATGGCGGCCTCACTAAAGCCCATTTCCAACACGGCAGTCATACCTGCGGGAACTTCCAGTTCTCCGTCGACCGTGCCGGTCACCGACAAAAGGTGGGCGCTGGTGATGGGTGCGGTGCCGATGACGCGAACCTTGCGCGTGTGAGGCGTGGGCGCCGGGAAGGCGCCGAGTCCTACCACCATGCGTACGTTCAGCAAGGCCGCGCATTCGGTGACCACGTCAATAAAGTCACTCCAGTGAAAGTCCGGCTCGGGACCTACCAGTAGCAATAAGTCCGCACCGTCGCCATCTTTGGCGTAGCGCAACTGAATTTCTGGCCAGGTAATCTCGGTCGTGATGCCGTCCACGATGCGCACCACTGGGCGACGCGCACGTTGGTCGATGAAATATTCGGTGTCGAAAGTAGCCAGGATTTCTGAGTTGGTACTGTCGAGCAAGGTCGACATCGCGGTGCTGGCACCGAGACCGGCATCAATCCAGCCTTCCAAGGCGACCACCATCACGGGCTCGTTGAGCTCGGGTTCGGCTAGGAACAAAATGCGGTCGTAGGAATCTTCATCCATTAGTTCGACTCCAACACGCTCTTGGCGGTTTCGGCCAAGAGGGCGATGTGCCGTGGGTACTCGCTCACGCTGCCTTGATCACCCGCGGTAGCTCCCGCGGAGTAGCGCGCGAAGACACCCTGCAAGATGCAGGCCAGCTTCCAATAACCAAAGGCTTGATAGAAATTGACCTGCGACACGTCGAGTGAGCTATGGCGAGAGTAGGCCGCGAGAACTTCGGCACGCGTGTAAAAGCCCGGGGCCGAAGTGGGAGAAGCACCGAGCAGGGCGGCCGCGGAGTCACCGGCTTCACCCCAGTAGACCATGAGCAAACCGAGGTCGGCCATGGGGTCGCCCAAGGTACAGATCTCCCAGTCCAAGATGGCGCGCACCTGGCCCGCATCGTCGAGAACGGTGTTGTCGAGGCGGTAGTCACCGTGTACCACGGCCACTTTTTGCTGAACGGGAACCGAACGTGCCAGTTGGTCACCCACGGCTTCGACCAAACCACCATGATCGACGCCTTCGACTTTCATTTGTTCGTATTGCCCGCGCCAACGCTTGAGCTGGCGCTCGATGTAGCCCTCGTGGCGGGCGAGGCCGCCGAGACCGACGGCGTCGACATCGACGTCGTGCAGACGAGCCAGAGTGGCGGCCAGGTTCTCGCCGATACGTCCTCTCGTGGCCACGTCGAAGGCAGTTTCGCTTTGGTGACGATCGCGCAGAATGTGACCGTCGACGAATTCCATGACGTAGAAGGGTCGATCGTTCACTGTTTCGTCGGTGCATAGACCTAAGGGGGTAGCCACGGGAACGCCGGCGGGGTGTAGCGCCGAGATGATGGTGTGCTCACGCACCATGTCGTGAGCGGTGGGCAGAACGTGACTCGTCGGCGGTCGTCGCAGCGCGAACTTCTTGCCCGTGGCGTCGGTGACGCCGTACGTGAGATTGGAGCGTCCCCCGGCAATCAAATCAAAGTTCAAAGGAGCGACCGCACCGACGTTGGCCACCATCCAGGAGGTGACCGGGGCTTCGTTAATTCCGATGACGGGGCTGCTCATTGTGGCGAGGTTAGTAGGTGCGCGCTACCCCCACCAATACGTGGCCGACCCCATTAGGCTGGGCAATGTGACCGATGTAACCGACGCCACTTTCGCGACCGAGGTAGTCCAAAAGAGCCAGGACGTTGTCGTGGTGGTCGACCTGTGGGCGGAATGGTGCGGACCGTGCAAGACCCTTGGACCCATCTTGGAAAAAGTCATCAACGAGACGGCTAGCCGCGCCGTTTTGGTCAAAGTTGATATCGAAAACGAGCAGTGTCGTGAAATCGCCGCCGCCTTTCGCGTGCAGTCAATTCCCGCCGTCTTCGCCCTGTCGGGTGGGAAAATCGTTGATCAGTTCACGGGAGCGCTTCCGGAAAATGAAGTACGGGCCTGGCTGGAGAAACTCCTACCCGCTGCTTCCGAAACGCCCGTGGACGCCGGGGACGAAGCGTCACTGCGCGAAGCCCTGGCGGTGGACTCCGGCAAAATTGAAATCCTTGCGGCCCTGGGAACTCTCTTGGTCGATGAAGGTCGTTTCGACGAAGCCATCGAGCTGCTGGCTCCTGTTGCCACCAAGCTCGAGGCAATTGCTCCTTTGTCACGAGCCCGATTAGGCCTGCGGGGAATCGTGGTGGACGACAAGGTGGATCTTCTGTTAGACCAACTACTCGACCAGGCACTCGAGATCCCAGAATCCAAAGCCACTTTTTTAGAAATTTTGGACGCGCTGGGTAGCAGCGATCCGCGCTACGTGACCTACCGTCGACGACTCGCGACGCGCCTGTACTAGTGCGTCGTTTCGTTCCGTCGGGCCCGCTGTCGCTTCGATTGGGCAATCAGGTTTTCGACGTCACCGCGCGCGCTTTGGTGATGGGAATATTGAACCGTACCAAGGATTCTTTTTTTGCCCCGGCCGCGACCTACGATCTCGACGCTTTTTTTGCACGCGCGGAACAACTCGTGAACGATGGAGCCGACCTGCTCGATGTTGGGGGAGTCAAGGCTGGTCCGGGTGAGGAAGTCACCGCAGCGGAAGAGCTGGACCGCGTCGTACCGGTGGTGGCTGAACTCCACCGACGCTTCGACATCCCTATCAGCGTCGATACCTGGAGAGCCACGGTGGCGAAAGCCTGCTTTGCCGAAGGCGCAGTGGTGGGTAATGACATCTCTGGCTTTGCCGATCCCGAGTATCTCGCCGTGGCCGCCGCCGCTGAGGCCACGGTGGTAGCAACGCATATCCGACTGCGACCGCGCGTAGCGGACCCCAGCCCGCACTACGACGACGTCACCCTGGCCGTGCGCGACTTTTTGATTGAACGTCGAGAGCGTGCCGAAGCAGCGGGTATCGCTCGCGACCGCATCATCTTGGATGCCGGTTTCGATCTCGGTAAGACAGCCGCTCATAGCCTGACCTTGCTGCGCGATTCGGTGGTTCTGGCCGAGTTGGGCTCGCCACTCTTATTGTCGGCTTCCAACAAGACCTTTCTGGGCGTCATGTTTGATCTCCCGGTCACTGAACGGCGCGAGGTCTCACTAGCCTCGTCGGCCGTGGGCATCATGGGTGGGGGTCGCATCCTGCGCGTCCACGATGTGGCTGGTACGGTGCGGGTGCGTGACACCCTCGCGACACTCTTAGAGGCGAGCTATGACTGACAGCGTTCACCCAGATGACATCACCGTGGTAATCACCGGTTCTGACCCGACCATCGTCAGCGACGCCGTGCATACGGCCATTGACATCCTGTTGGGTGATACCGATGCATCCTTAGCCTTGGAGGAATTCGCATTGAAAGGCTCGGACGTCGACGATGACCAAGAGTCCTCGGTGATCTCGCGTGTGATTGACGCTATTAACACCCCACCTTTTTTGGTCCCGCGGCGAGTGGTTGTTCTCCGTGATGCGGGCTCGCTCAACAAGGCCGATACTGAAGCGCTCTTACGTTGGCATCAGTCACCCACCCCCGGGGTGGCCTTAGTGGTGGCGGGATCGGGTATCCGCACGGATAACCCCCTCGCCAAAGCCGCCTCCAAATTCTTTAACACCACCGTGTCCTCTTTCGGGAAGAACCGTTTGGATTTCGTTGTCGCCAAGTTCGAAGAAATAGGCGTCAACGCAAACGCGGTGGTGTTAAAAGCGGTCGCGGACCGACTAGGCGAAGACGTTGCCCGGGCAGAATCACTGGCGAGAACACTGGTGTCGCTCTACGGCAGCTCGCCGCTGAAGTTCGAGCACATTGAGCCCTACTTGGGCGAAGCCGGAGCGGTGACGGACTGGGATCTCACCGACGCCATCGACGCGGGCCGGGTGACGCCAGCCATTACCGCCGCACGCCGCATGTTGGACAGCCGAGAAAAAGTGGGTGTCCAATTGGTAGGTCTTTTGCAGCGCCACTATCTCAAGATGATCAAACTCTCGGAGTCCACCGCCTCGACGAAGGAAGAAGCCGCACTCATTGTGGGCGGCAGCCCGTTCCCAGCAGGCAAAGCCCTCGCGATGGCCCGTGCGCTCGGGCGTGACGGATTAACGCGGGCGATCGATCTGGTGGCGGCGGCGGACTACGACCTCAAGGGTGGCGTGAGTTATGGCGGAAAAAACGAGGACGATATCGATCAAACGGATTTAACGGTGGTGGAAATTCTGGTGGCTCGGCTCACCAAGATGAGCGAGTCGGCGCGACGTTAGTTTGACGCTTTGAGGGCGTTGATGCGCTTCATCAGACCGCTCTTGCGATTGGCGGCCTGGTTCTTGTGAATGACACCTTTTTGAGCAGCCTGGTCGATGCGCTTCACGGCGTTACGCAAGGCGTCAGCCTCGGTCTCGGTGCCGGTGGCCTTCACGGCGTTCTTGATACGCGTACGAAGTTCGCTCTTGACGGCCTTGTTGCGAAGGCGCGCCTTTTCGTTCTGCTTGTTGCGCTTGATTTGGCTCTTAATGTTGGCCACGAAAAACCTCGATCGTTGTGTGCCGAACTCTCCGGCAGGCTTGGAAATGCTAGCAGGTCGACCGGCGGGCCTCCATTCGGGGTTCTCGGGCATGCCGACGGGTAGCCTGAAAGAACCGTGGCCGCCTCTCCAAAACCTCTCGACCCGACGAAAATCCGTAATTTTTCCATCATCGCGCACGTCGATCACGGAAAGTCGACCTTATCGGACCGCATCTTGGAAATTACCGGCGCCGTCGACCCTCGGTTGATGCGTGAGCAATACCTGGACTCCATGGACATCGAGCGCGAACGTGGCATCACGATTAAGGCCCAGAACGTTCGCGTGAACTTTTCTGGTCACGTCCTTCAGCTCATTGACACTCCCGGTCACGTGGACTTCGGTTACGAAGTCTCACGCTCACTCGCTGCCTGTGAAGGGGCGGTTCTCTTGGTGGACGCTTCGCAGGGTATTCAAGCCCAGACCTTGGCGAATTGTTATCAGGCCATTGAGAACAACTTAGAAATCGTGGCCGTGCTCAACAAAATTGACTTACCCGCCGCGGACCCGGAGCGGTGCAAGGAAGAACTCGAGCGCGTCTTGGGGCTTCCGGCGAGTGAAGTCCTTTCCATCTCGGCCAAAACTGGCGAAGGTGTTCCCGAACTACTCCAGGCCATCATCGAGCGCATTCCCGCCCCGCAGGGAGACCCCGACGCACCATTACGCGCCCTGATATTTGACTCCAACTACGATCAGTACCGCGGCGTGATTTCGTCGATTCGCGTCATGGACGGCACACTGACGTCGCGGACCAAAATCCGCTTGATGCAAGCCGGGCGGAATCATGAAGTAGAAGAAATCGGTTTCCGCTCACCCGTGCCGGTGCCGGGAACCATTCTCGGCCCCGGTGAAGTGGGCTACCTCATTGCGGGTATCAAGGAAGTCTCCTCGGCGCGTTCCGGAGAAACCGTGACCGACGCCGCTCATCCAGCGCTCACCGCCCTCGACGGCTACCGCGACCCCAAGCCGATGATCTTCTGTGGCATCTTCCCCATTGACGGTGACGAGTTGCCGAACTTGCGTGACGCCTTGGACAAAATGAAATTGAATGACGCGTCCATCACCTTTGAACCCGAAAGCTCCACCGCCCTCGGATTCGGTTTTCGCTGCGGTTTCTTGGGCCTCTTACATATGGAGATTGTGCGCGAGCGCTTAGAGCGAGAGTTCAACCTCTCGCTGATTGCCACCGCACCGTCGGTGGTCTACCGCGCCTTTTTGAGCGACGGCACGCTGGTGAACATCGATAACCCCACTGATTTACCCGATCCGAGTCGCTTGGACCACATCGAAGAGCCCATGTTGGATATTTCCATCCTCACCCCGTCCGAATACCTCGGGGCGGTGATGGATCTCTGCCAAAGCCGTCGGGCCGAAATGAAGAAGATGGACTATCTCTCCACCGAACGGGTGGAACTTCGCTACGTCATTCCGCTGGGCGAAGTGGTGATCGACTTTTTTGACGCACTCAAGAGTCGCACCAAGGGTTACGCCTCCTTGGACTACGAACAAAGTGGTTATCAAACCAGCCAACTCGTGCGTGTGGACGTGCTCATCAATCACGAACCCGTGGACGCCTTCTCCACCATCGTGCACCGCTCGAACGCCGAGATCTATGGCCGCAAGATGGCCGAGCGCCTTAAGGAGCTCATTCCCCGCCAAATGTTTGACGTACCGATCCAAGCGGCCATCGGCGGGCGAGTGATATCTCGTGAAACCGTGAAGGCACGCCGCAAGGACGTTCTGGCCAAGTGCTACGGCGGCGACATCACCCGAAAGCGCAAGCTCCTCGAGAAGCAAAAAGAGGGTAAGAAAAAGATGAAGAATATTGGTCGCGTCGAGGTTCCGCAAGAAGCCTTCGTCGCGGCCTTGCGCCTCGAGGACTAGTCCGGTGCGTGACTTCGGTCGCGACGTGGTGGCGGACGGGGAGAATATTTGCTTTTCACCCTTCGTCCTCGCCGGACTGCTCCCGGGTTGGCACTCGGTAGAATCGACTGCTAGATAGGAGGCACATGGCACGACGTTCGGCTCGCCCCACCCCACAGCCCGCCCAAGAACTGGCCCCACGCCAGGCGGCCATTCTTGACGCCGTCGTGACCGAACACGTCGGAACTGCCCAGCCCGTCGGGTCCGGTGCCGTTGCCGGACTGAACTCCGTCCACGCCTCGCCGGCCACTGTTCGCAGTGAAATGGTGACCCTCGAACGCGAAGGATATTTAACCCAGCCCCACACTTCGGCCGGACGTATTCCCACCGACCAGGGCTACCGCTATTTCGTTGATCACCTCAAGCGTGGTGAACTCGGACCGGCCCAGCGACAAGAGGTGGCGAATTTCTTTAGTTCCATTCGCGGGGAAATTGAAGGTGTCCTTGAGCGCACCAGCAGTTTGTTGAGTTCACTCACGGACTACACCAGCGTGGTGGTGGGCCCGAGTCACGCGTCGGCCCGTGTGCTCACTGCCTTGATTATCGATCTCGCACCACGTCGCGCGATGGTGGTGGCGGTGATGTCCGACACCAATGTCGAACGTCGGAGTTTCGATACCACCTTCGACTTCACCGCGACGGATGTCTACGAGGCATCACAACACGTCAAAGGACTCTTGGTGGGCACCTCCCTCGACAGTGACGTGGAGGTTCCGAGTAGGAACGACACGGTGAGCAAGCTCACGCGTGTGGCGATTGCGACTTTGCACGAAAATGCCGCCACCAACGTGGGTGGGCATGTGGTCGTGGGGGGAGCCGCCAAGGTCGCCAGCTCGTTTGCGCTCAAAGATACCGTCGCACAAGTCTTGGGAATTCTGGAACAAGAAGTAGTGGTGGCGTCCCTGCTCGAAGACATGATCAAGCGCGGCGTGTCCGTGGCCATTGGTGCGGAAACTGGCTTTGAGCCGCTGGCCTCTTGCGCCGTGGTGGTGGCCCCGGTGACGGTAGATGGCATTCCCGCCGGCGCGATTGGTCTTTTGGGTCCGACACGCATGAACTACGGAGCGGCCATGAGCGCCGCCGAAGTGGTGTCCGCACATCTCGCCCATCGCATGGCTGAGGAAGGGGTGGCCCGTGGCTAGCGATCTGTACGCGCTGCTGGACGTCGATCGTTCGGCCTCTGCCGATGAACTCAAACGTAGCTATCGCAAACTGGCGCAGCAATTGCATCCCGATAGGAACCCGGGTGACGCCGCGGCGGAGGCGCGCTTCAAGGAAGTATCCCAGGCCTACGAAATTCTTTCCGATCCCGATCGACGTGCGCACTATGACCAATTCGGTTCGGACGTGGGCGAAGGTGGCGGTTTTGGTGGGGGCAGCGTTCAAGACATTTTCGACATGTTCTTCGGTGGCATGGGCGGCGGCGCCGGCACTCGCCGGCGTGGACCTCAAGGCGGTCAAGACTCTGAGGTTGCCATTTCTCTCACCTTGTTCGAGGCGGCGTTTGGTGTAACCCGCAACATTGAGCTGACCTTGCCCAAGGCCTGCCCCGACTGCCAGGGTTCGGGATGCGCCGAAGGCAGCGGTCCGTCACGCTGCGGTGACTGTGACGGTGCGGGCGAAGTGCGTCGTGTGCGAAATTCGATTTTGGGACAGATGATCACCACTCAAGCCTGCACCCGTTGCTCAGGAATGGGCCAGGTTATCGACAAGCCCTGTGGCTCGTGTCGTGGTTCGGGTCTGACCCAGCAAAATCAAACCCTGAGCGTGGACATTCCTTCGGGCGTGGAAGACGGCTCAGTCATGCGTGTGAATGGGCAAGGCGCAGCCGGTCCGCGCGGCGGCCCCTCCGGAACGCTGTACGTGCGCATTCGTGTGGCTGCTGATGAGCGCTTTGAACGCCACGAAGACGATCTACATACTGAACAAACAATCTCTTTTGCGCAAGCAGTTTTGGGTACCAGCATTGAGGTGCCCACTTTGGAAGACCCCATCAAGGTCGAAGTGGTCCCGGGCAGTGTGCACGGAACGGTTATTCGTATTCGCGACGCCGGTGTGCCCCACCTTCGTTCACGCGGTCGCGGTCGAGGAGATCTCTACGTCCACCTAGCCATTGACGTTCCTTCGGAAATTGATGGCGACAGTGAACGACTACTCCGCGAGCTCGCGGCTCATCGCGGGGAGAACGTACACGATTCAGGGAGTTTGTTGTCGCGACTGCGTGGCAAGGCCAAGTGAGTTATCAGTTGATGGAGCGCCGGATTGCGGCGTTGACACAACTCACCGTGGCCGATGTGGCCACGCCCGTGCTGTCGCGTGACGCAGCCCATCACCTTTTTAAGGTCTTACGGGCCACCGAGGGAGAAGAAATAGTCCTTACCGACGCGCGGGGTTCGTGGACCTTTGCGAGCGTGGGCCCTCAGAGCATTGCGCGTACTACGGAGGTCTTCGTCGACCCCGTCGAAGTACCTGTCACTTTGTACATTGCCCCACTCAAGGGTGATCGCAGCGAATTGGTCATTGCCAAAGCCACCGAGTTGGGAGTCACGCACATTGTGCCACTACTCAGTGAGCGGGTCGTCGTGAAATTTAAGGGCGACGCCCGTGACAAAGCGGTGGCGCGTTGGCGTCGAATCAGTGACGAGGCTTTGGGCCAGTGCCGTCGCACCTATGCCGTGACCTTTGAGAATCCAGTGACCCCGGCCGAAGTGCCAGCACACGTGGCCATTTCGGATTTCGGCAGTTCCGAGGGACTTGGCGGCATCACGGCAATCGCCGTGGGTCCGGAAGGTGGCTGGGGCCCGAAGGAATGGGGGGCGACGCGCACTCGCGTGGGCTTTGGCCCGACGGTTCTGCGGGCCGAAACAGCCGGGCTCGTCGCGGCCACCTTGTTGGTGAGCAATCGTGCGGGCTGGTCCCGTCACGGTGCGGCGAGCGCGAATGGGTAAAGATGGGGTCGAAGATGAGTGAGTGCCTGTTTTGTCAAATAGTGGCGGGGACAATACCGTCGACGCGCGTCGCTGAGAGTGACACCGCGTACGCCTTTAACGACATTTCCCCCGCGGCTCCAGTACACGTGTTAGTGGTTCCCAAAAGGCACATCACTTCCGCCGATCACGTGGAATCCACGCACGGTGGCATCGTGGACCAGCTGGTGCTGCTGGCGCAAGAAGTTGCCGACATTACGGGAGTACGCGAATCGGGCTACCGCTTGGTGATGAACGTGGGCGTCGACGCTCAGATGACAGTTCCTCACCTCCATCTCCACGTCGTGGGTGGCCGTGGTCTGCAATGGCCCCCCGGATGAGCCCCGAATCCACTCCCGACAGTGACACGGTCGCGACTACTTTTATTCCTAACACTCACGTCATGGGTGCCTTGCTCGGACCACGCGACGCGAATTTGCGCGCTATCGAAAAGGCCTTCCCGTCGAGTCGCATTCAAGTACAGGGCAATCGCATATCGGTGAGTGGTCCGAACGCCGCGGCCGTGCTGCGCCTCTTCGACGAACTGGTCTTGGTGCTCGAAAGCGGCCAGACCTTGGACGTGACAAAAATTGAGCGCACCGTCGACATGGTGGGGGCGGATCTCAAGCCCAGTGAAGTTTTTCGACACGAAGTGGTGCGTGGCAACACCGGAAAATCTATTCGCCCGAGCACCGCCGGACAGAAGCGCTATGCCGACGCCATCGAATCGTCGGTCATCACTTTCGGTATTGGCCCGGCGGGTACCGGCAAGAGTTACCTGGCAGTGGCTGCCGCGGTGCAAGCCCTCCATCGCCGCCAGGTGCAGAGAATTATTTTGACCCGCCCCGCTGTCGAAGCGGGTGAGCATTTAGGTTTCTTGCCGGGCGACCTGATGGCCAAGGTGGATCCCTACCTTCGTCCGCTCTACGACGCGCTCTACGACATGGTGGGCGCCGAGGGCACGCAACGCCTGATGGAAAAGGGAACAATCGAAGTAGCGCCCTTGGCCTTCATGCGAGGTCGTACTTTGAACGATGCTTTCATCATTTTGGACGAAGCCCAGAACACCACTCCGGAGCAAATGAAGATGTTGCTCACCCGCATCGGATTTAATTCCAAGTGCGTGGTGACGGGTGACGTCACGCAGATCGACTTGCAAACCGGACGTAGCGGACTGGCCGGGGTAGAGAAGATTCTTGACGGGGTGGAAGGCGTGAGTTTCGTGCACCTGGGGAACCGCGATGTCGTGCGGGCAAAAATCGTGGCCGACGTGGTGGCTGCCTACGATCGTGATTCCGCATGACCATAGATATTTTCTCCGCCGACGAACAATCCGCCGTGGCCATCGATCTCGGTCGCTGGAGTGAATTGTGTCGGCACGCCCTCGAGGACGAAGGGGTGCGTGGTTTGGCCGAAGTGTCACTCATTTTTTCCGACGAAGAAACCATTGCCCAGCTCAACCAACAATTCATGGGCAAGTCGGGACCAACCGACGTCTTGAGCTTCCCGATCGATGACGAGCCCCTGCCCTCCGGACGCACTCCGGATGCGGGTGGGGTGGGACCGGGCGAGTCGCCCGAACCGGAAATCCCTCAACTGGTGGGCGACATTGTTATTTGCCCGACGGTGGCCGTGCGCAACGCGAAAGAGCACGAATGCTCGCTCGACGACGAGATTGCCCTGCTCGTGGTGCACGGAGTCCTTCATCTCTTAGGCTGGGATCACATGGTGGACGACGAAGCCGAGCGCATGGAAGCTCGCGAACAAGAATTACTGCGCCGTCACTATCGGCCGAGCACGACGTGAACGTGATCGCCGCTGCCTGGCAGACCACCGACACTGCTTTCGCCATCACTGTCGCTCTTTTGTTGATTCTTTCTGGCTTCTTCGCTTTGGCCGAGACTTCCTTGGTGCGTATGACGCGCACCCGAGCGAAGTCCTTGGCGGACGAAGGCCATCGCGGCGGTCCGGCCTTAGTGGAGTTGACCAGCGCCCCCGAGAAGTTTCTCAACCCGCTTCTGCTCCTCATCTTGATTTGCCAATTGGTGTCGGCAACTTTGATCGGCATCTTGGCCGAGCGACTCTTTGGCGGGGCCGGCATAGCCGTCGCCACGGTCTTCGAAGTGGTGGTTATTTTTGTGGTGTTCGAAGCCATCCCTAAGAACTACGCGGTGCACTACGCCGATAAATCCGCGGTTTTTTCTGCGCCGATGGTCAAATTCGTTCTGGCCCTGTGGCCCATTCGTTGGATCTCCAAGTTGTTATTGGGAATCGCCGGGGCCGCTCTTAAACCTCTGGGGGTATCGGACACCTCCCAGCGTGTCACGGAATCGGAAATCATTGCCATGGCCTCCGTGGCGGTTACCGACAAAGCCATTGACGAACAAGAACGCGATTTCATTCATTCGGTCATTGAATTTGGCGACACGGTGGCGCGAGAAATTATGACGCCCCGCACCGATATGGTGACGGTGGAGGCCACGGCGACTATCTACGAGGCCTACGCCATCATGTTGCGCGAAGGTCGTTCGCGCGTGCCCGTCGTTGAGGGTGGGCCCGACGACGTCGTCGGTGTGGTGACCTTGCGCCAGCTCGCGATGGACGTGGACGAAGGCCGTCGCGAGGATGCCGTACGCGGCGTCATTCGTGACGTGAATTTTGTTCCCGAGACGAAGCCGGTCGGCGACCTACTAAAGGAATTTCAGCGTTCGCACACCCACCTCGTCGTGGTGGTCGACGAATATGGCGGAACCTCGGGCATCATTACCCTCGAAGACGTGCTGGAAGAGCTCGTGGGCGAAATAGACGACGAGTTGTCCACCACTCGCGACGAGACCGAAACGGTGGCGCGTGACCGAGCCGATCGTCATCCCGATGAGCCTTTCGTGGTCTCGGGGCGCTTGAACGTCGATGATGTCGATGACGACTACGGCGTAGATCTCCCCAAGGGTGGCTGGGACACTATTGGTGGTCTGGTTCTCGATATTGCTGGCGGCGTACCCCACGAGGGTGATGTTCTGACTGGTGATCACTACGTGTTCCGCGTCCTGCGCGTGGACGGCCGTCGCATCGAGGAAGTGGAAATTACTCCACGTCGAAAGGACGCCGAATGACCAGAGCTGGATTCGCCACCATTATCGGACGACCCAACGTGGGCAAGTCCACCTTGGTGAACGCCATCATGGGGGAGAAGGTGTCGATCACCTCGAACACCCCCAACACCACGCGGAGCGCGGTGCGAGGAATCTTGACGACGGGCGATACGCAGGTCATCTTCGTCGATACCCCGGGACTGCACAAGCCCAAATCCTCCTTGGGTGGGCGACTAAACGACGCTGCCCGCGGTGCCGTAGAAGACGTGGACGTAGTGATCGCCATGGTGGACTGCGGTGCGGCCATCGGTATTGGGGACCGTATGGTCCTCAAGATGCTCATCGAAACCTGTCGCCATGCGGACGGGCCTCGCCCCTTCGTGGTGGTGAACAAAGTGGACCGCACGGCCCGTGAAGCCATCGCCACTCAACTCATCAGTGCCGTCGACACGGTGGTGGAACTGGCTAACGAGCTCGGAGACCCGTCATTTCTCGACCGGGTGGAATACTTCCCGACCTCGGCGCGTACCGGTGACGGCGTGCCGGCCTTAGTGGCGGCGGTGAAGAATTCCATGCCCGAATCTCCCTTTCTTTTCGACGACGACATCGTCTCGGACGTTTCCGAGCAAGCCTGGATTGCGGAATTGGTGCGCGAGCAGCTCGTGCGAAAGACCTTCGAAGAAATTCCCCACTCCATCCACTGCCGCGTGGCGGAGTACGAGTGGCCACACATCACCGTCGAGATTTTGGTCGAACGTGATTCTCAAAAAGGAATGGTGATCGGTAAAGGTGGTGCCTTGTTGAAAGACGTCGGCATTGCGACCCGTCGCCAGTTGCCCGAGGGTGCCTTCTTGGAACTCCGCGTGCGCGTGGAGCCGTCGTGGCAAAAGCGTGACGACATCTTGGACCGCTTGGGTTACTAGTGCAATTCGAAGTGAGCACGCTGGCGGTGGTGCGATCCACTCGCGGTATTGCAATCGACGACCATTGGGACCAAGAAAGTTGCGAGATAGTTCTCGAAGATGCCGTTCCCAGCGAAGCTCTGCTGGGCCTCAAGGATTTCAGTCACCTCGAGGTGATAGCCGTGGCGCATGCCGCCACCGTTCCCGACACCGTGACCTGGGCCCGACGTCCACGAGGACGCGCCCAGTGGCCGCGCGTGGGCATCTTCGCCCAACGCAACAAGGACCGTCCAAATTCGCTCTTGTTGTCGACGGTAGAAATTCTGGACGTGCGCGAACGCTCCGTGCTGGTGCGGGGGCTGGATCTCATTGACGGCACGCCGATTGTGGACATGAAGCCGGTCTTTCGTTGGACCGGTCCCCGTTCGGAACTTCGTGTCGCGCAGTGGAGTGACGAACTCGGGGAAAATTACTTCTAACTAGAGGGACTGTAAAAAAGCCTCGACCTCGTCGAAGTCCCGCGTACGCGCCATGGGTGGCAAGCGCCGAATGAGCGGGTGCCGGTAGTTCGCGGTGGCTAAGCGGGTATCAAGAACCGCCACCACGCCCTTGTCGGTCGTGGAGCGAATCAGCCGTCCTACCCCTTGCGCCAAGAGCATTCCGGCGCGCGGGATGTCAACTTTCGAAAAGGCAGAACTGCCGGCTCGATCACGGCGGGCAATGCCCAAGGGGTCATTGGGTGGCTGAAAGGGCAGACGGTCAATCGTCACGAGACGCAGGGAGTCTCCCGGCACGTCGATGCCTTGCCAATAGCTGGTGACGGCAAAGAGGCTGGAGGTTTCCTCGTCGCGAAATCGCTCGATGAGTCGCGCACGTGACAAGGTGTCTTGCACCAATACGGGGGTCGAAATTCTCGGCTCGACGGCCTCGGCCACGCGTTTCATAACCGAACGATTGGTAAAGAGAGACAAGCAACGTCCACCCGATGCGGTAATTAGTCGCACAAGTTCTTCGATGATGGCCGCTTCCGCGTTCGGGTCCGTGCGCTCGGGAAAATTATCGGGAACGTAGAGGAGCGCGTGGTTGGCGTAGTCGAAGGGGCTCGCCACTTCAATGGAATCGGAGATATCGGTCAGCCCTAGGTCGGTCACGAGGTTGGCCGGAATGGTGGCGCTGGTGAGGATGCCGGTGGTGTTGCCCCAGAGTTCGTCGCGCAGCCGTGGACCTACGTCCACCAAGGACAATTCGATGGTGATCTCCTTGTCGTTGCGCGTCAACCAAATGAGTTCGTCCTTGCCAACTTTGTTGAGGCGAATGAGGTCGTTGGCCAAGTGCGTGAGGGGCCCTTGGGTTTGCAGGCGACGATTCTCGTCCTCGGCGTTGCTGGTGAGATGCGTTCGCACCTTCTCCATGAGGGCAGTCACCTTCTGTGCAGCAGCGGCCAAGGCGGCGGTGACCTCGAGACCCAGACCGGTGGTCTCTTCGGCTTCGAACTGCGCGGTCAAAGCGGAAGCCAAATCGTTCGCGGCGTCGTGGACCTCGTCGATAATCTCGCTCTCTTTCTCACCCAGCAACGAGCGCGACATCGTGGCCACACCACGAAAGCGAGTGGCGTTCAGTGACGTGCCGAGGACGGTGGCGAAGGTGTCGAGAATTTCGTGGGCTTCGTCGAAGATGACGATGTCGTGTGCCGGCAAGATCATCTGACCCGAAGCGAGGTGGGCACCGTAGAGGTGGGCGTTCACGATGACGATGTCGCTCGCGGCGGCAATCTCCTTGGCCCGTTCAGCAAAACAGACGTTGCCCTGGGGGCACTTGGAACGTGACAGGCACTCTTGGGGGCTCACGCTGAGCTGACGCCAAGCGCGAGCGTCGGGCTCGAATCCCAATTCGTCACGGTCGCCGGTGAGCGAGGTCGTGGACCAGTCAAGAATCTTTCGTAGTTGGGCCGTGACGGTCGCGGGGACGTCCACGTCATCGTCGAAACTGATCTGGGCTCCACCACTGACCGAAAAAGCCTTGTGCTTGCAGAGGTAGTTGGCGCGCCCCTTCAGGACCGCCACGCTCACACCGGGTTGGTGCGCGGCAACGAGGGGAGCGTCTTTACCCGCGAGCTGATCTTGGAGGTTCTTGGTGGCGGTAGCGATGACCACCCGGGTCCCGGCCAAGGCACTGGGTACTAAATACGCGAGCGATTTACCCACACCGGTCCCGGCTTCGACGACGAGGTGTCGTCGGGTGCTCATGGCTTCAGCCACCCGCCCCACCATTTCGTGCTGACCTTGGCGGTCTTCCCCACCACCGGGCAGGTCACGAGTGATGTTGCCCAATAGCTCTTGGGCGGCCACGCTGTCTATCTCGACGGCACTACGGGTAAGGGCGATAAAGGACTCGTCGACGGGTTCGACGAAGGGAAATTCCTCGTCGGGATCGAAGGTGCTCACGCCGTCCAGACTAGGTGGGGGCTCATGGAACGGAACTGTTGCTCCGCACCACTAGTTTTTAGGGGTGCCTGATCCTCGTCCCGTACCGATTCCGGCTTCCATCGACCGCAAGCGCGTGCCGGCGCACATCGGTCTGGTGATGGACGGCAATGGCCGCTGGGCGACGCAACGTGGACTGGTGCGCACCGAAGGACACGCCGCGGGCGAAGAAGCACTCGTCGATGCGGCCTACGGCGCTCTCGCGGTCGGAGTGAAATGTCTCACCGTCTACGCCTTTTCAACGGAAAACTGGCGTCGCCCTTTGGACGAGGTTCGTTACTTGATGGGTTTTAATGAGTCGCTATTGATGCGGCGACGTGACGAACTCAATGAAGTGGGCGTGCGAATCGTCTTTTCGGGTCGCCGGGATCGTCGCGTCCCGCGTCGGGTGTTGGCCAACATGGAGGCGGCTCAGGAGTTGACCAAAAATAATAAGGTCATGACCTTGAACATGGCCTTTAACTACGGGGGGCGTGCCGAAATTGTGGACGCGGTCAAGCGCCTCGTCGAGGACGGCATTCCGGCCGACAAGATCACCGAAAAGACCATTGCGCAACGTTTGTATCACCCCGAACTTCCCGACTTAGATTTGGTGATTCGTCCCTCCGGCGAAACGCGCATCTCGAACTTCCTCCTGTGGGAAATTGCGTATTCCGAATTGGTCTTCAACGACATTTTGTGGCCTGACTATCGACGCGAACACCTCTACGCCGCTATCGAGGAATATCAAGGTCGCCAACGTCGCTTCGGGGGAGTGGATTCATGATCGTCACTCGCATCACTCTGGTACTCGGCGTCGCTTTCTACCTCCTCCTGTGGGCGCTGGAAATTCACGGAGCGAGTAGTTTGCTGCCCTTTCTGGTCATTCCACTCGTTCTGGCGATCCTGGTCGGTGGCGGTAATTGGCTGAGTCAATATATCGGCCTCCCCGAACGAAAAGTGAAGTTCGAGGACCCCACCGACAAGGACTCGCAGGACCACTCCGCGTGAATACTCTCCGCGACGAAGCCGTCGTGTTACGCACCTATCGATCAGGTGAATCCGATCGCGTGGTCGTGCTGTGGGGGCGCGAGCTCGGCAAAATTCGCACCATCGCCAAAGGGGTGCGCAAGACCACCTCGAAGATTGGCGGCGGTCTCGAACCGTTGAGCCACGTCAACATTTTTCTCGCGAATAGTCGTGGGGATCTGAAAATCGTCAAGCAAGTCGAGCACTGCAATCGCTTCGCGACCTTGAAAGGCTCCTTCGAGCGCATCACCGCCGGCATGGCCCTCGTCGAGGTGGTGGACGCTATTCCGGCGGAGGACTTAGCCGACGAAGGAATTTTCACCATGTTGGTGCGCGCCCTCGAAACCTTGGACGACCCCGAGATCGTTCCCCTCTTAGTGCCGGCGGCCTTCTTTTTGAAGCTCTTGGCTCTCGATGGTTCCGAGCCCCTGCTCGATTGCTGCGTGAACTGCTCCAGCGAGGGCCCTCTGGTGGCCTTTGACGCCGCGCAGGGAGGGACCACCTGTCGTGATTGTCGCAGCGGACGCCAGATTTCCCCTGAGGCCCTGGTGGTGATGCAACGCATGATGGGCGGCGATCTCGCCGGCGTGTTACGTGAGGCGAACCCGGCCGGCGCGGGCGAAGTGACGGCGGTGGCGCAAGAAGCCATTGAGCGCCACTTCAACCGTCGTCTGAAAGTAGCCCGCTCGACCCCGGCGTCCTAGAGCGCCGGTAGGGTGTCGTCATTGTGAGTTCTCCGTCGGCCACCAATGTCATGTGGTTTCGACGCGACTTGCGTCTGGCGGATCATCCCGCGCTGAGCGCCGCCGCATCTGCCGGTCGGGTAGTGGGGCTATTCATCGTCAACCGTGACATCTTGTCCGGCACGGGTCCGGCTCGCGCTCATTTTCTTCACGAGTGTTTGACGGATTTACGGAGCGCCACCGACGAGGCCTTGGTCCTTCGTGAAGGACCCGATAGTGAGGTTTTGCAAGATATCTGTCGGGAATCTGGGGCCACCAGCGTCTTCGCTTCGGCGGACCACGCCCCCTATGGACGTCGTCGTGACGCCGCAGTGGCCGCGGCTTTGGCCGCGGAGGGCATCACTCTTCAACTGATTGATTCGAACTATCTCGTGACGCCGGGGAGCATTCTCAATAAGACGGGGACACCTTTTAAAGTCTTCACCGCCTTCCGTCGAGTGTGGGACCAGTTCTCGGTTCCCACACCGCTGCCCGTGCCCTCCGGTATCGAATGGTGGCGGGGTGAATCGCTCCTTCCTTCACGAATTTGTGAAGTAGCGGCCACGCAGCGACCCGATTTCTTTGGGGGCCTTCCCGACAGCGCATCCGGAGTGCATCCGGGGGGTGAATCAATCGCGCGAGAGGTGCTGGACAATTTTGCCCCTCGTGTGGATGCCTACGACGAGATCCGCAACCTGCCGGGGCGAGACGAAACCTCGCGCTTGGGCCCGCACCTTCGTTTCGGGACCATTCATCCACGCCAGGTTCTGGCCGCCACTGGTGACTACAGCGACGGTTCGCGCGTGTTCGCGTCCGAAATCTGCTGGCGAGAGTTTTATGCAGACGTGATGTTCCATCATCCCGACTCCGTCCACGTGAATTTACAATCGTCAATGGACGCTCTGCGAGTGGATGTCGGAGCGAGTGCCGAAGAGAAGTTTCGCCAATGGGCGAGGGGCGAGACGGGATATCCCTTAGTGGATGCCGGGATGCGTCAACTCCTCGAAGAAGGCTGGATGCATAATCGCGTGCGCATGGTGACGGCGTCGTTTCTCATCAAGCACCTCCACCTCGATTGGCGATGGGGCGCACGCTGGTTTATGTGGAATCTCGTCGACGGTGATATTGCCTCTAACCAGCACGGCTGGCAATGGACCGCGGGCACCGGAACGGATGCGTCGCCGTACTACCGCGTGTTTAACCCCACCTTGCAGGCGGAACGTTTCGACCCCCACGGTACCTACGTGCACCGCTTCATTCCCGAACTCGTCGCTACGCCAGCGCCGCAGTGTCTTCAACCGGGCGGTGGCGAGGGACTGCTCCGGCCCGCGAGCTACCCAGCACCCATGATCGACGCCGCGGCCGAGCGTGTCGAAGCCTTGGCGCGCCTCGCCGAAGCAAAAGAGGTGCGATGAGCGACTTCGGGGTCTACGTCCACGTTCCCTTCTGCGCGCATCGTTGTGACTATTGCGCTTTCGCCACCTATTCCGATCGTGACCACCTCATGACGCAGTATGTGGATTGCGTGGTGCGCGAAATTAACGACGCCGTGGGTGACGGTATGCCCCGGGCCACCTCAGTGTTTTTTGGTGGTGGTACTCCCTCACGTCTGGAAGCCTCGGAACTACTACGCATCGTGGAGGCCATTCCCCGTACGGATGACGCCGAAGTGACCGTGGAGTGCAATCCCGAAGACGCCAGCGTGGAACGTCTCCGAGCGTATTGGCTCGGCGGAGTGAACCGCATGAGCTTTGGCGTGCAGTCGACCCAACCTGCCGTCTTGGCCGACTTGGGTCGTCGCCACGGCACGATGGCGCACCGTGAGGTTTCCGAGCGAGTGACCGCAGCCGGTTTTTCCACCTGGAATATGGATCTGATTATCGGTTCTCGCGCGGAATCGGTAGATCAAGTGCGCGCCACGCTGATTGATTTGCTCACTCTCGAAAACCCTCCACCCCACATCTCGTGCTACGCGCTGACGCCCGAACCCGCCACCCCTTTGGGCCAGGATGAGACGCGCCACCCGGACGAAGACGACACCGCCGATAAATATGACCTCGTGGGCGAAGTATTAGAAGACGCGGGATTCGTCTGGGAAGAAATATCAAACTGGGCGCAACCTGGGCACGAGTGTCGACACAACCACGTCTATTGGGACCAGGGCAACTACCAAGGTTTCGGCTCCGCCGCGCACTCCCACATTGATGGTCGGCGCTTTTGGAACGTGCGCACCCCCGACCGTTACGTCGCCCTCGTGGGAGCGGGAGAGTCACCTCTCGGGGGAGAAGAGATCTTGGACGAACCGACGAAGTTGTTCGAGGGCGAATCTTTAGCTATTCGGACTAATCGAGGAGTGCCAGTGGAGGCCTTTGATTCCCTCGAGGAAATCCGACACCTCATCACGGTGACCGCGGGTCGCGTGACCTTGTCCCCTCGCGGACGGCTTTTGGCCAATCAGGCCATAGTGCGACTCCGTTCTAGTAGCGAAGAGTGACGCAATCTATAGTCGCTGATGTGGCTGGCCTCGTGATGACGTCGCCTTGGAAAGGTATGTGACGTGCACGGGATCTGGTTAGCGCTGGTCTGTAGTTTCTCCATGCTGTATCAAACCTTCTGGGCCTTAGTATTCGGGTTTACGGCGTCGGGAATTATTCAGGCCTACGGCGCTCGGCTCAACGTGGCGCGACGTTTCGGCGATCACCGGGCTCGTACCGTGGCGAGGTCATCCCTCTGGGGAGCAGTGAGTTCGAGCTGCTCCTACGCGGCGAGTTCCATTGCCAAGAGCCTGTTCGATCAGGGCAGCGACTTCACCACCGCCATGGTATTTATGGTGGCGAGTACCAATTTGGTGGTGGACCTCGGTGTGGTGATCTGGGCTTTGCTCGGTGGGACCTTTGCCCTCGGTGAAGTACTCGGCGGAATCGTCATGATTGTGGGACTCACCCTTCTCCTGCCTCGTACGGTGCGGCCACCACGACGAAAGCCCCTCCTCGTGAACTCTCCGTCACCTCAGATACCTTCAGCGAGTCGTGCCACCTTCGGCGACGCGGCGGGATTCGTGGTGGGTGACGTGACCATGGTTCGCTACGAACTGCTCTTCGGATTTCTGGTGGCGGGAGCCTGCGCTCAGTTTGTGCCAGCATCCCTGTGGCACCACTTCTTCTGGCTGCACCACGGGATGTGGAGCGACCTCGAAAACGTCGTTCTGGCCCCGCTGATCGCGGCCGCGAGCTTCGTCTGCTCGGTCGGCAATATCCCCTTGGCGGCGGCGCTGTGGCGGGGAGGGCTTTCGGTGGGTGGAACCTTGGCTTTTATTTATGCCGACCTCCTCACCATTCCGCTGATTTTGATGTACAAAAAGTATTACGGCCGCGCAGTAACCATTCGATTGGTCGCCAGCTTGTGGTTCGTCATGAGTGCGAGTGGATTAGTGGTGCAAGACGTCTTGTCGCTCGTGCACCTCACCCCTTCGGTCCGTGTGCTCGAAGCAGCCGGTAACTTTCAGCAGGTCACTTGGACCACGGTGCTGGACCTACTCGCACTAGTGACGCTAGGTATTGTCTACCTGGCCTATCGACGTCGTTCACGTCGGCCAGGTTCCGAGGCCTTCGCGAAGGATCCCATCTGCGGCATGCAGGTGGCGGTGGCCACCGCGTCAGTACGTCACCAACACGACGGGGTGACCTACTACTTCTGCTGCGAAGGGTGCCGAGAATCCTTCGTGAAGAAATTGGTGGGCGGAGAAAAATCCTAGATTCGTGAACGACCACGGTACAGTGACACCGTGGCCAAAGCATCCCGGTTTTTTCACACCGCTCGAATATTGAGATGGACCGCTTTCTTCGTCATGGCGTTACCGGTGGTGATTGCTTGGCTGTCCAGCGGAAATAATGTTTCGAACATGTTCGACGAGAGCAGC
>Ga0304728_1000261_pt1 | contig 43991 bp, 34 predicted proteins | sample C_130625_MF_Meta_FD_190476 | JGI IMG/M metagenome (GOLD analysis project Ga0304728, IMG submission 190476) | Freshwater microbial communities from Lake Croche, Canada to study carbon cycling - C_130625_MF_MetaG (v2) (version 2) | ecosystem: Environmental > Aquatic > Freshwater > Lake | place... | reverse complement strand
TCACCAAGAGTATTCATTAATGTTAAGAAATAATCAGTTCCAGCAGTATCTAAACTTGAATCAAAGATTTCATCTAGTAGAAGAAGATTAGTATTAACTGAATTCTTCATCTTGGCAATTTGACGCCAAGTAAAAAGAATTGAAAGGTCAATACGCATTTTCTCACCTTCAGAGAAACTTGCATAAGTAAACTCATCTCGAAAGCGAGATTTAATCTTCTCATTAAACGCTTCATCTAATTCAAAGTGAATATATGTATCCATAGCATTAAGATACTTATTAATTAACTTATTCATGGCTGGTAGATACTCACGAATAATTGCAGTTTTAATACCAGTGTCTTTCAAAAGGACATTGGCAACTTCCTCAATATTCCTATGCTCTTGAAGTTGATTTTTAGCAGTGATCTTAGCAAGAGCATCTGTAGCAAGTTCTTTTAATTTGGTTTTCTCTTCATCGATATTTGTTGTATCAGTTTTTGCGCTTTCAACCTCAGTTTGCATTTCTTTAATTTGCTTATTGAGCAAGGTGATTGTTGAGTTTCTTGTAGATAGTTCAATATTTTTGTTGGTAATTTCTGATTGTATTTTAGCAATTTCAGATAACTTCTCATTAAGTTTGGTGAGTACTGCTTCAAGGTCACCAACTTTTGTGTTTTGTTCCAACAGTTTTGAATTAAGATCTTCGACAATCCTCGATTTATGTTCCTCTGGGATATTCTGGTCACATGATGGACAAACATCATGCTCGTTAAAGAACTCTGTGTGGTGCTCGCAAGTTTCGATTTTTTGAAGCAACTTTGATTTAATTGACTTGGCTTTGTCAATATCTTCGTATACAGCTTCCTTGTCATTGATGCTTGATTTAAGAGTTTCGATCTCCGAAAGGATAAGTTGGATCTCACCCTCTGTCTGTAAAATTTCACTATTGTTAGCAGAAATTTTTGATAGGATGTTATTGATGTTTTCTGTTTTTGCTTCAGTAATAGTCTTAATGATAACTTGTTGCGAATCAACTTTATCTTTTGCGCTTTTAATTTCATTCTCGGTTCTAGTAATAGCATCCTTAGTCTCCTGCGCTTTTTCTTTTAATATTTGATTCATTGTAGAGAAAATACGAATATCCAAGATATCTTCAATAACATCCCTACGTTGGGAAGACGATAACTGCATAAATGGAACAAACGACGCTGAACCGAGAATAACAACCTGAGTAAACGTCTTATAGTTTAATCGGAGAATTTGTTGCTCAAGGATCTTTTGATAGTCACGAGAAGCAGCATCCTGATTAATCATTTCATTGTCAACCCAAATCTCAAATACGTTTGGTTTAATACCACGAATAATTTTATATTCTTTACCATTAATATCAAACTCAACTTCAACTAGACAGTTCTTACCATTAATAGAATTGACTAGTTGACCTTTATTAACATTGCGGAATGGTTTTCCAAACAATGAAAAACACAATGCATCTAAGATTGTGCTTTTACCTTCACCATTTTTACCAATGATTAAAGTTGTTTGAGATTTGTTTAATAATACTTTATTTGATGCGTTACCAGTTGAAAGGAAATTCTTCCAACTTACACTTTTAAATACGATCATTTTTTATATTTCATTCCAGTAGAAATAGGTCCATGCAAACCAGCAATGCCTTTTGCGCGATACCAATATTGATGTGGTGTACATTGGGTAAAATCTAAGTCAAGGTCAATCTGTTCTATTAGTGGAAAGAAGTATTCTATCTCAAGTTGTTTTGGACCCCAATCACTAAAATCTACTTTACAAGTACTCATTAAATCACCTCTATGTTAATTGCCTCAGTATATAAACCACGCATATATGATTTAACTTTTTCTTTATCAACATCAGTTTCAATTGATTCAATGTAATTAGCAAGAACAGAAACAGTATCTTCTAAGTTAATCTCTTCATTGATTTCACCTGCTTCGAATTCAGAAAAGTCTTCCACAATCTTAATTTCATGGCAACCCTTATTATATAACTTTTGACTGAACTTGTCAAATTTATAAAAATCAGTTTTTTCCAAAACAATTAATTTAACATATTTTTCACTAAGGTCTAAACTATCGAGATCGATCGGGTCGGTTTCTTTGTCGGTGTATTCGATTCTTTCGAACATTCGATAAGGATTCTCAATGAAGTCGAGGTGTCTTGTAGAGAAGTCGAACAAGTGGAATCCTCTGGGATCGTTATAATCCTGCCAAGTAAGTTCGTACGGATTTCCCAAATAGTAAATATTGCGGTCGTTACTACGATGATGATAATGACCACTAAAGACCAAATCAAATTTGTTGAAAGTTTCTGCAGAAAATCCTTCATGGGATTCCATTCCTCTATACATTGCGAATCCAGCAATCTCTAAATGCCCCATGCATAATGTAGCTGTAGTGTTTTTTATTTCATCAATACTATCTGTATAATTTTCAGGACAGATCCAAGGTAACATACAAACATCAAACCCATTTACATTAATAGTTTTTGGTTTATCAATAACTTCAATGTTGTTATATTCAGCTAGCAACAAATCAGGAGAGTTTACTTCATTGGTATTTTTAAAATATGTATCATGATTACCAGCAAGCATGTAAACAGTAATACCACGCTCTTCTAATTTATCGAAGAACATTTTCTTGGCTCTATCTAAAGCATAAAAATTGACGTACTTGCGTCGATCAAAAGTATCACCAAGAACAAGAACAGTGTCAATATCATTTGCGTCAAGAGTAGGAAAGAAAGTATTGTCATAGAATTTTTGAAAGAAATCTAAGAAAGCAATACTATCATTACGAGCACCAAAATGTTGATCTGTAATAATGGCTACTTTCATTCGTGCGGGACTTCCTTGATTTCAATTAAATCTACTGTCTTAGAAAACTCGACTGCTTTTTCAAAATTGTTAAAAATTTTATATGCAATAGATGGTGTTGTTAAATTCTTTGCGTGATAGTTATATCTTACCATATACATTAGATGAACCCTACCTTTCTTTCAGTTGGTTTATTATTTTGAGTGTTGAAAATTTCAGCAATAGAAAATTCAACAACCTTTCCTGCTGGAACTTCAGGAACATTTCCATTAAGTTTTTTAGCAAGTATATTTGCGTCAAATAATGATAATGGTTTAAATTCAACAATATCAAAACATCTTCCTGGACGAGTCAAAGCAGAATCAATATCACGGATAGATGGTAAGTTAGTAGAAAAAATCATTTTCTTACCTTTAGTTGTAACAAGACCATCACCTACGTTTAAGAATCGGTGCATCATTGTATTACCATCGCTACGTGGTTTAAGGAATGCGTCACTATCTTCAAGAACCATTACGTTATCATCACTCTCAATAAAACGAGCAAAGAAACCATCCTTATCAAGGATTGCTGAATCATAAGAAACAATTGCTGAAGAATTTGTATGGGCAAGTAAGCCACGAATGAATGTTGTTTTACCAGTTCCAGGTGGACCGATTAACAATAAAATATTTGCTGAAGATTCCATGTAACGATCATAATATGATTCAAGAGTTTCACCTTTAAGGAAAGGATACATTTCAGCACATGGGAGTCGATCGCGATTTAGTGGAACATTGACAGATTGTCCATCACTTCCATATACCCATTCTATATGACAAGTTACAACATTAAATTTTGCTTCAACAATTCCAATAATAGAATCAGCAAAATCAGCATCACCATAAGCACGAACAGTTGTGGTATTACTATTTACATCAAATTTAATATAATTATTAGTATCACGTTCAATGATAATACCGTTTGAAGAATTACCTTGAATATGAAGTTCATTTTTAAATATTTCTTCTGCCCATGTTGCCCAGTGTTCTCTATTACAAAGAACATCAGTTTGACGATGGATAGTGCGTTGTCCTGCTTCAACACGACGCTTCAAAATTTCTGAAGTAATTAAATCATCAAAATCACTGACACCTAAAAAGATTTTTTCGTTTGTATTTTCATTCATAATTTTATTCAAGTTAAATTGGTTATCAAATGCATCCCATACATAGCGTTTTAAAGTTCGTTGTGTTTTACGACGACTTCTAGCCGATTTGATCGGTGGGTAATTCCGAGTTGATGCTGTTAGATTCGCCATCCAATCCTGTATTGTTTGCGTCGATATTCCCATTGATATTCTCATCATCTATAAATGCGTTTAAAGTATTTTCCATTTTCTTTTTTGCAGCTTTTTCTTTTTTCCTGCCGATAAAATCATCAAAGGTAGAATTCTGTTGCATAAATTCAAGATATGCATTATGAAACTCGCCACTTTCGTCTTGTTCTTGAAGTTCAAACATTTCAAAAGGCATATTCTGAATTAGTTTACCTTTTATATATGACTGCTTCTTTTCTTTAGCAATCCTGCGTAAAAATGCGTAGTAAATAATTTGTGTGAAATAAGCAAAAGGATTGCTAGATTTGGAAGGATCGAAGTTATCAATATATTGAATACAATTCTCAATGCCATCAAGAATCATATCATCACGATAACTGTAATTAATAAAATTTGGTTTATATGATAAATGCGTTGCAATCTTTAAAATACATTCACCAATATAGTTGCTAATAACTGGCTTGGGCAAATCGTTTTCTTTAGCGTGTTTTACTTTTTCTTTCATCTCAACAATTGCTGCGAGAAAATCTTTATTGTTTACGTAATGAGCCATAGCATTTTTTACTTCCTTTTATTATCAACATATACATAGTATACCTTATATAAACAAAAAAGGCAAACTTTGTTTTAACTTGCATCTTGCAGTTAATTTAGATTTGCCTTGTGTGCCAACAGTGGGTATAATAACCATGTCGGGTTTGATATGAGTTAATGTTTAGTATCGTTTCCTTCTACGTAATGTCCTATTTGATCCTCTGTTTGTTCCTCTCCCAATGCATTATCTAATTCGTCTCCAAAGATATCTGTTAATAATCTGATTCTCTTTTGTACTTCTTCTGGAGATAAATGCGTAGTTTCTTCATGCTGATAATCTAATTCATTTTGCATTACGATTTTCTTATAATGCGGAATCATTACTTCCTTAAGAGGTTTAATATAGATTACGTTTTTCTTATCTATATCAAATACATTATCGTTTGTAAATTGGCAATAAGGATGTGCAGTAATATGTTCTTTACCTTCCTGTGGAACAGGAATTGATCTAATAATCATTGGAGAAATTATTTGTATATGGGTTTCATCTTCTTGTTCTAATACACCCATAATCTGCTCACCAGTACTTAATTTAAGCACTACGTAATATTCGTTACCAGTTAACATAAATCTACCTCAACTAGTTTAACTTTAAACTCTTCTTCAGCGTAAGTTTTATAACGCTCTGCAGCATGATTTAATGTATGATTCTTCCAAGACTTCCAATGCAAATCATCGGCAAGGTCAAACAAATTACAAGTAGTCTTACCATCTTTTAAACGTAATCCACGACCAATTGATTGTAGATTTCTAATTTTACTTTTAGATGGTGATGCAAAGATTACGTTTTCAAGTGATGGGATATTAATTCCAGTACTAAAAGTACCAAAAGAAGCAATGATAATGGCGTCATTTTCTCCCTCCGTTATATGACGAATAGCTTCCCTATCAGTGGTTTCAGTGCCACCATAAACAAAGAATACTTTTCTCTTATCGTGTACTTTATTTTTAATAAGGTCGTAAAGAACTTTGCCATGCTTTTCAACGTATTGAAAAAGAACGAGCGTGTTACCTTTAGAATTTACTGCCAAGTTTCGAATAAACTTATTTCTTGGTTCACAAGATACAAGCCAATCCATTTCTTCTTGGTACGTTTTATTTTTGCGTTCTTTACGAATCTCTTCATTGTACTTTAATAACACACACATTATATTTAGGTCAGCGAGTTTTCCACTATCCATTAATTTCTTAGTAGTGGTCACCCTATGTACTGGACCGAACATACCTTCTAAAACTAATTTGTGAATTTTTTTATTATCAAGAGTTCCTGTTGTTCCGATACGATACCTAATAGTATCCATTTTTTCCATAACAGTACTGAGTGACTTTGCTTTAAATTGGTGAGCCTCATCACCAAAGATAACATCAAATTGTTTGAACCAAGATTTTGGTTGTAGATAAACGGATTGCCAAGTAGTAATTAAAACATCTTTGGTAAAATCTTTAGTAAACCCTGCGTATAATTTTTGACAATGAATTGAAACACTCCACTTATTTGCGGATGAATAGTCTTCAAAATCACCATATAACTGTTCAACTAAAGAAGTAGTTGGAACAATAATAATACATTTACGACCAGCTGCGATATGCCAACGCATAATAGTATAAATGATAAATGATTTACCAGAAGCAGTTGGAGAGAGTAGAAGGGTGCGCTCTTTATCAAGAGCAGTTGTTACTGCATCTATTTGATAGTCACGTATTTCAATTGGTTTTCCACGACCATGTGGATCTAGAGATTTAGCGTATGATTCAACATCTGCGCTTTTTATATTATTAGTATAATTAACTTGATTTACATATCCAATGGCATAACCATTACTTACAGCAAATTGTTCAACGTAAGGAACTAAACCAAGGTAAAGTGTTTTACGTATTGCGTCATATAATCGAACTTTTCCGTCCCACAACCTTGCTCTAAACTGTGGAGTAAATCTTGCTCCTGGATATTCGTATGTAAAGAAATCAACTATTTCTTGTTCAATACTAGAATCCGAAAATATGCGAACATAGACTTCGTCAAGTTTTTCAATTTTTATAATCATTACATTCCAGCAAGAAACTGTTTCCAAGTAATTGCACTTTTAATTTGCCAGTCACGTGCTTTAATTTGACCAAGAACTGACTCAAGAAAGTATATCATTGTTTCTAGATAGTCAATTTTAATCTTCAATGTATTTAGTTCTGTATCACCAGAAAGAAATTCATCCATTTCATTCTTTAATGGTTTAACACCTTGCCATTGTTCCCAACCAAGTTGTGTTAATTCATCACGTGATAATTCACCACGATATAATCTAAATTTATTTTTACGGAGAATGTTACAGTCAGAACTTAATTTAGTATGTTTAAGTTTGACATTGACAAGTAGCTTTAAATACTTAGCGTGGAGTTTAGGAGTAGCTGTGGTAGTTTCACCAAGATAATTATCATCTATTTGGCAATCAATATCCCACTGTTCTTGCAATTGTTCTATATTCATAATAACCTCAAAATAACATTATACTACAAAACTGCAATAAAGTCAAATTACTTATGCAAACTTATAGTGGCCAAATTTAAATGTTGCACTTCCAACTACATATGATACATCAACATTAGTAGATGCAAATGTAATAGTTTCTAGAGAAGTTGGGAAAGCATCATAGAATGTAACAGTTCTAATTACATTATTATTTGAATCTAAAATTTCTAAAGTTGCATCAGATAAATTTTTTGCAAGCTCAGCATATTGTGTAGTATCACCAGCAAGCAATGTTGTGTATTGCGTATATGATTCTGGAAATCCTAAAGCAACAATCCAATTATATATTATATTATAATTTAACATATTCTCATCAATTAAGAAATTAATGACGAGTGGATCATATGATAATGTATCACCTGGAATTGGTTGTGTTGAAAATGGTGTAGAGAAAGTAGGTTCACCTAAAGAAATACCAGGCAAATTAGCTTGCTGACAAAAGAATGTAACATTGGCTGCTTTAGATATACTAAAGTTGAACCCATTTGGCGATAGTGGATTTAATCCAGCTGGAATAGAAATAGTCATATAGTTATTTAGGAAGAAAAAAAAGGAGCCGAAGCTCCTTTTTTAATTACTTATCGTTTTACCGATTCTAACTATTACAATAGGTTAGAAACAGTTACACGACGGTAGTAGTAGTTCTTATTAGCGATCAAGTCACCAGTAGTACCAGATGCGTCATCCAAGTCAACGAATGGGTTAGCAACCATACCGTAACGTGTCTTGAAACCAATTTTAGGTTGGAAGCTGTTAGGATCAACAGCACGAACCATTTGGAGAGGCACGTATGGGCAATAGAACAAGCCAGCGTCAAACGCTGATTGACCTTTGTAACCAACTACGAAGAACTGTGAAGCGGATACGTTTGATGAATATGGGTCAACATAAACTTTGTACTTACCGTTTAGAACACCAGCGAAAGTAGTAGAAGTATCATCAACAGTTAGGTTATTCTTACCAGATAGACCTGATTGATAATCTAACACACCAGCCATTGCTAAAGCAGAAGCAACGTCAGCTGAAGTAATGATAAAGTTACCACGACCACGACGAGTTTGTTGACCGATAGCATTAGCTTCACGTTCGATTTGGAACATTAGACCTTTGAATTTCTCAACAGACCAACGACCATTAGAGTCAACGTCTAAGTCAAAAGTACCAGCAGTAGCAGTACCAACAGCAGCACCAGCAACAGCAGTACGATAAACTGTACGAACAACTTCACGGTTGATTTCAGCAAGGATCTCAGTAGAGAGGATGTTGCTTAATTCGCCTTCAGCGTCAAGACCATGAACAGCTTTTAAGTCTTGTGCAAGTTCAACTGAGTATTCAGCTTTAAGAGCACGAGTCTTAGCAACTACAGAAGTCTTTTCGATTGAGAAAGACATAGCACCGAAAGAACCATCACCAGAACCACCTTGGCCAAGACGCTCAGCAGCAGCAGTAGTAATACCTGTACCTGCAGCAGCATCACCACCAGCAGCGGAACCAGACTGAGTACCAGTACCAGCGAAAGCAGAGTTTGCTTCGTTGAACAACGCTTCAGTACCACCTTGAGTGCTGTAACGTGATTTCATTGCGAAAATCAAACCAGTTGGTTGAGTCATTGGCTGAACACCAGCGATATCGTAAGCGATAAGTTGTGGCATTGCACGACGTACTAGGCTGATCAATACTGGATCAAACTTAGCGATACCGCCAGTGTCACCATAAGAACCAACGCTGTTAGCTGGAGCTGCTTCGAAAAGAGCTTCAGATTGTTTTGCCATTTCTTTTTCTTGGTTCTCAAGAAGAATAGCAGTAACTTCACGTTTGTAATTTGATTCGATTGGAGCAGAACCCTCGTGATTTAACACGGGTGCCCATTTTTCCATTAATTGTTTGCGATCCATTTTGGATTTCCTTTTTTTAAAAAATTTATTTATTGTTGAGTGCTGATAGGTATGCAGACATTTTTGGGTCTACAGATTTTGATCCAGCTTCAGTGATAACTTCAACTGGAGTATCAGTTACAACGGATGTTACACCTGATGTAGTTTTAATAGTGAAATATGATTCACGTAAAGTCTTCACTTTAGTTTCATAAGATTCAGCATCTTCATAAGCTACTTCAGCCACTAGACCAGCAAACTTTTCAGCTTCTGTATCAGTCAAGCCTTCGCTTACAGTTTTAACGATATCGTTACGCTTTGCTTCATTAACTGTTTTAGTTAATTCAACATTAGCAGCAACTTGCTCGTCAATTTTAGATTTTAGTTCATCAATTGTGTTTTCCATTTCGCCAAGTAGGTCATACTTTTCTTCTGGAATATCAATATAATGTTCTTCGAATAGACCTTTCAATCCTTCAACGAATCCTTCTAAAATATCAGACTTAATACCACGATCAAGGGCAATTTCATTCTGTGTCATCCACTGCTCAGCAATATAGCCGAGATATCCATCAACTTGTTCAACAATACCCTCAATTTCTTCAGCAATAGTATCAGCTACTTTTGCTTCGAACTCTTCTTCTAAACGAGCAACTTCAGCAGTTACACGTGACATAACAGCAGCTTCAAAAATTGTAGCAGCTTTAGTTTTAAATTCTTCTGAAAGTTCTTCATCGCCTAACATAGCATCGATATCTTCTTTCATACCTTTAACAGCAGTACCTTTGCGAACTGGAGTTTGATCACCAGCAACTGCACTGCTATTAGCAGGATTTGATTTTTTAGTAGTTGCACCAGCGATTTCATTTTCATGATTTACGTTGTTACGTGCATTATCTGGGTTTGGTGTTTCGCCACCATTTGGCACATTATTTTGTGCAGAACGGATAGGTGTTTGATCACCAGAAGCAGCATCTTGTTTAGCGGAATTGCTTCCACCTTCTTTACCTGCAAATTTTGCTTCATCTACTTGCTCTTGCTTTGATTTAGATTCTGCTAAAATTTCAGCGATTTTTTGTTCGATTGACATCTTTTTCTCCTAACTGGATAGTTCTATTATTTATTTAGTTTTTATCTGATTTTACTCAGAAAGTGTTGGAAAGCCTGAATCTTTGCTTCCTCTAGATTTCTAGAAGAAGTTTTCTTAATGAAAGATTTTACCTCTTCAATATTTTGTTCCACAAACTTTCCATCAACAAATGTCCATTCCTTACCTTCCATAATACCCCTGACGTAAGCATCTGGAGCAGAAGGATCGGCAACGATATCAGCTGCAGTAGACAGCATAAAATCGTCCTGAACAACTTGAACACCCTCATCGTTAGTTTTGAGTGAACCCATTGCTCTTGAAGAAACACCAAGGTTTGCGCCACCTTCTAAAAGACCTTTAGCGATTTGACCCATTGGAGTATCTAAAATTTTAGCACGACCAATATAGTTCGTACCTTCTTTACGTAAAGAAGTAATCATATGCGATACACGATCAAGATTAATACCTGGACCTTCTGGGTGACCGAGTTCACCGTATGCGCGATTCATCTCTACTGCTTCTTTTAAGTAACGACCAACTTCACGATCCATTGTACTTTCTTTGTACATACGACCATTGCGATTTTTAATTTCTGATTGAAGGAAAACACCTTCAATAAAATATTGTTTTGGTTTGCCTAATTTTTCTTCAACGATTACGTTAGTTGTGTCGTAGACTTCTCTAATTAGTTTCATGATTAGCTTCCTACAGTAGCAACGTCGTCATAAGCACCATAAGTAGCAGTTTCTACTTTAGTGTCCCAACCAGCAAGTTTACGTAAAGTAATGTAACCAGTTACTGCAGCAGTTCCAATAGTAAATACTAAATCTAATGTATTATTAACGCTATCAGAAAAACCATTTGTTGTCATATCAAAGTCAATCGCAGCACCTGGAGACCCTTGGAAAATGGCAATACCACCTCTTGTAATTGTTAAATTAGAGTTAGTAAGACCAGATGCCATAATTCTAATCATATTAACTGCAGGAGCAGCAGCATTTCTTGCTTGAGTAGAAGCACCCAAGCCAGCAATAGTAATTGTACCACTATCAGTGGCATTGCCAGTGAATTTAATAATAGTTTCTTGGTTGACATTTCTAAGAGTGTCAAATCTAATAGCAGCCATTTATTATTCCTCTATTTGTTCAAGCACATGAAAGAAGTTCTGTTTTGACTCTCTCATATACTCAATAATCTCTGTTTGATTATCTAATATCTTATTTAGGATATCTTGAGTATCTTCATTAATTGCAACAGTAGAATTATCCGCAAGAACATAGTGTAATTTACCTTCTACCATTATATCAAGTTTATTCAATGAACGAATCTTTTGTACGACTGGATCAACGCTAAACATATTTGAAGAAGCAAGTTCAATGTATGATTCTATTAATGTATCAGTAACTTTAATATCGTAATATTCTTTAATAATACTAGCCACTGTATTTTCTGAAATTTCTTGGTATGTATCTTTTGTTATTTTATCGGCTAGTTGATGTGTAGCGTAATCTTCTTTAATATAGTTTCTTGCTTCTTCAATCGTTTTATGATCAGTAGATAAACCATTAATTAAAATTTTACCTTCGTTAGTTTTTTCAATTAACTGACGATAAGACCAAACACGTTCGACAATGCTGGTATTTTTAAGAGAAGATTTTAATTCGTAGTAGTTCATTCTTCTTCTGTTGGTTCTTCGCTTGATGTTTCAGTTTCTTGATTAAACATACTTTGCGCAATGTCATTGCGTCTATCATCTAAACGAGCAGAAATCTTTTCTGCCATTGCGTCATTAAATGCGCTTTCAATTCCAGTTGCATCTTTATTAATAATCGCTTGCACTAAATCTAATGTACTCATAATATCTCCTTATTGACCACTTGGTTTTGGCGCATCAGCAGTTGGAGCTTCCAGTGCTTGAGGCGCATTCGCTTGTAAATAATTTTGTTGAGCAGCTTGTGTGGCACCAGCCAATTCACCAGTTCGCTCAGCATCACTCTTATGATACTCTTCATCAGTATCTATTTGTTTCTGCATTTCTGCAATTTCATCTTCTGTTAATTGGAGAACATTTTTACGAACCCAATCCATAGAATAAAATTTACCAAGATATGGCTCAATCATTTGTAGGGTATTTAAACGACCCGTCAAAATTTCATTATCTTTTAATTCTGCATAATGATTATCTTCAACATAATTATAACGTATATCTTGTTTAATTAAATCCCATTCTTCTGGGCGCATAATATTTTTTGCTATTAACTGAACACGCAGTGCATCAGTAAATACATGACTAAACTTTTGGCGTAGTCTTACAATAAATTTATTAAACTTAACTTCATCACGACTAATTTCTTGAGCACGACCAATACTAAAACCTTGTTGCTCTTGCAAACGACCAATTGGAACATTCAGCGCACGATATAACTTTTGCTGGAAATATTCAATATCATTAATTTCCCCTAAATTCTGTCCACCTGGAAGTGTGGTAATTTCAGTACCCTTACCACCTTCACGACGTGGCATCCAGAAATCTTCCATCATACTTAGGTGACGACGATCATCACGCACTTCGCCAGTAGTTGCATCATAAACAATCTTATTACGGAACTTATTCATGATGTCATTAACATACTGCTCAGCTTTTAGTTTTGGTAGGTTACCTACGTCAACATAAAATATTCTACGTTCAGGAGCACGACTAATACGATAGATAACTAAACTATCTTCAATCATCTTTAACTGATTAGTTGGCTTAATTGCTTTATGCAAATAAGACATCATCATACCAGTGTTAGCGTCTAAAAACCCAGATGGTGTATAAACAACAGAATCAAGAGATAGTTTAACACCTTGAGTTGTTTGTTCAGTAATACCTTTGTCATTATACAAATAATATTCTTGAACTTCTTTTACTACTTCAACACCTTGAGGAGTTCTTGACTTAACTACGTTTTTAATCCTACGAATCTTGCGTGGATCAATATAGCGTAACTCAACAATTCCTTGTTTTAAATTATTTTCATCTAATAGAATATGATAGTAAACACGACCATCAACATACCAAGTTCTAAAAATCTCATGACCACGTTCTTGGAATTTTAATAGTTTAGTTATTGTATTAAATTCAACACGAATCTTTTTCTTAATAGGTTCAGAAACATCAACGTCATCTAAATTAATAGTGACTATTTGATCTTCTTCATCGTATACAATTGATTCACTAACAATATCTTCAATCGCGCCATCACAGTCACTATAAGTAGCAACTTCACGGTAACGACGAATAAGGTCGTTTTCGTTTTTAATAACACCATCTAAGTCCATGACCATACCATAGTAACCACCAGCATTTACACCAGTGTTTACTACAGTAGATCCATCTTGAGGATTAGGAGAGACAATACTGTCTAACTCCCTTTCCTTTTTGCGAAGTATCTCAAATCCAAATAATTGCATTATATAAAACCCTTCAGTTGTTTAATATTAAACTGGGAAGCTACCAACTGGAGTGTCAATAGAAACATTAACACCAAATCCAGCAGAAGCACCAGTAGCAGATGTAAAGAAGTTGTATTGGAACTCTACATCAAACTGTTCAATTGCATTTTGTTGTTCGTAATCTAAACCAATAGCAGAAATTACTGTTGGGTAAGCATCAACAAATTTATAGGTTTTGATAATTGCACCAGAACGATCTAACTGATGAACTTGTAGATCAACTTGGTAATCAACTGGATTAACACGACCAGAAGTAGTGTCATAGTTTTGAATACCAGATTGCCACTGTTCTAGTGCATTACGAATACCAAAAGTAGTATCGTTATAGATTGTAACAGTCCATGGTTGGAAGTTACGCTCACCAGCAAAGTTTACTGGACGACCACGATAGAGAACACCAATGTTCTCAATAGTAGAAGCTGGTAACTGAGCAGCTTTACACAAGAATTGAGCACGTTGTCCAGCGATTGGACCTAGTGTAACAAAACTTGGGAATGTTAATTCAACACGGAATTGATTTGGGCGAGCACCGCCACCCAACATCTGCGCTTTAAAATCAGCAATATTTGCCATTTAATTCTCCTTAGTTCTTTCTTTATTTATCTTTAATTACGCACCGATTTCAGTAAAGCTGATGCTTGAGCGAGCAGCGATAAAGTTCAGAGTAATAAAGTTAATAGAACGAGCTGGCTTAACATAGATATCAGCAACGAAGTTATTTGAATCAATAACTTGACCTGTGTTGTTTGTACTATCACATACAACAACGAAATCAGTAATACCACGACGACCTTGAACAGTACGTAAGAATGGTTCTACCAAGTTGCGGAACTGTGCTTGTGTAAAGCTGTCGTTAAATTCAAACAACTGGAATTTAGCAGCAGTTGCAATTGCTTTTTCTAGAACGATAAACAAACGACGTACGTTAATGCGATCGAAAGCAGATGGTTTAGCCAATAGTGTTTTATCGCCAAATAGAACAGTACCTGAACCTGGGAAAGTAACAACTGGATTTACACCAGCTGCATATAGAAGGTCACGATCTGCTTTAGTTGGATTAACTGCTAATTTAACTACGTTCTTGATTTGACCACGATTTAAACCACCTGGAGAGAACCATGGATCATTAGTGTTATCAGTGCGAGCACATAGACCAGCAACGTCACCATTTAGCGGAATAAAACGATATTTGTCATTGTAACGATCATACTGATACTTATAACCAGAATCCATAACAGCATAAGATGTTGAAGATAATAGATTACGATAAGCAATAATTGCATTAGTTGCAGTAGAACCAGTTCCAATAATTGGTGAACCAGTTGAAGTATCTTGAGGTGAAACAAATGCTACACAATCAAGACGTGCTTCACAAACACTAGAAATAACATATTGAGCAACAGTTGCAGAAGCAGCACCAAGTGGGCACAAACTAATATCATATTGAGAATCATCAGCAAATAATGCCCATGCATTTTGTAATTGACCATCAGTAGCTGCCAGATCATCAACACCACCACTTAATGAGCGAGTAATTGCTGCAGTTAATGATACAAAAGTAGTTCCACTTGCGCCAACTTGAGAAGCAGTTCCCCAGTTAGTTCCAGTAGTTGGATGATCCATCCAATAAACATACTTAGAAGTACTATTAATTACATTCTTATAGTAATTGTTTGTACCATTAGATTGTTTAGCATCTGACGCTTTAGAAACATATGCAAATTTTTCTAAAACTGTTCCAGGTGCACCAGTCCATAAACCATCTTGGTCAATAACTACAACGTGTAGTTCATCATTAGAACCAAGAACATTTGCCACATAAGGAGAAGTGCTTGGAGCAGTTGGAAACTGACTAGCATATGGCCAGGAAGTAGTTGCGGTACCAGTACCAGTACCAGTACCAGTTGCAGTAAATGAAGTACCTACTGTATTATTAGCAGAACCAATTAGAGTAAAATCAGTAGTACCAACAGTAGCAATTTTATAAGTTTGGCCAGAGACAAATGCACCAGCAGTAACATTATAGTTTGTAAATGTAGCTGAGTCAGCCATAGATACTAATAAAGAGTTACCAAAAGTTCCTGGATATTTTGCAGCAAATTCACCGTAAACACCTTCACCATTTGAAAAAGATGATAGATAATCGGAACTATTATTAATCTTTACACCAGCAGTAGTAATATTCGAAGTAAAACTAGCACCAGTACCAACACCACCAGTAATATTAATACTTGGAGCAGAAGTATAACCAGTACCTGGATTAGTAATTGTAATACTATTAATAGTGGAAGCACCAATAGTTACTGTACCAACAGTAGCACCAGTACCACTACCAGAAATAGTACCAGTAGGTGCAGAAGTATATCCTGAACCAGCAGTAGTAATTGTAATAGCAGTAACAGCACCAGCAGTAACAGTACAAGTACCTGCAGCAGCAACACCACCAGCAACCTGAGGCGCAGAGAATATTACAGTAGGAGTACCAGTATAACTAGTACCGCCAGCAAGAACAGTGGCAGCAGTAACAGAACCACCAGAAAGAATTGCAGTACCAGTGGCATTAATACCACCTGAAATATTTGGAGCACCAAAAGCTACGGCTGGAACTGATGTATAACCAGTACCAGCAGCAATTTTATTAATCGAAGTGACTGTGCCTGATTGTGAAGAAACTGCATTTCTAGCAGCAGTACAATCAGTACGAGCGATTAAAAGTGCATTAGTGTAAGATAGGAAGTTCGCTGCAGTAAAGAAAGATTGCGCATTGGCATCAACTGGCTTACCAAATAGAGAAACTAATTCGTTCTCTGAAGTAACCTGAATTGGGGACATAACTGGACCCCACTGGAAAGCACCAGCAAAAGCACCACGACTAGTGGATACAGCTGGAACGATCGCCGAAAAATCTTTTTCTACGACTGCAACGCCTGGAGATAATTGGAAAGGCATTGTAATTCTCCTTGTTAATAAGTTTTACTTTTAGACAGAAATCTTGTCTACCATTTATTTAGTTTTTATCAGTTTTCTCAAAAATTAAGTGGTTCTTTATCGCCATTTCCATCATCATAGAACCCAAACGGAGTAAGTTCATCTTCAATCGCTTGAATCTGCTTTTCGTACATAATTGTTCTTAGGTTTATGTTATTTAGGTCTTTAAAATAAGGCTGAGTTGTAAGCCATCCAAAGAGAACTAAAGGCATAACCAAATCATCATGATAACCTTCATCTGCTTCATAAGATCCTTTTTTCTCAATAAAAGTAGAGATTTCCGAGATCGTATCCGCATCAGTAATTAATAGTTTATTTTCCTCGACTAAAGACTTGAAATTATGACATCCAATTCGTTTAATCTTTTTATCGGTGTTAACCCCTAATTGAGTTTTACCACCACCGAAACCAGCACCAACATATTGCCCAGTTGTATGACGATTTACAAACAAGATATTCTCATACTCTAATTCATTATACAAGATATGGGCTACTTGTTCACTAATATTAATCTCTAATAAAATATACGCTTCATTATATTCTTTACCTACTTTATATAGTATGTTAGGATACAACAAAGGACTAATATCGTTTTTTCTATATTTTGCAACAATTCTATATGGCGATTCAGTAATATCCATTACTTGGAAAGCTGAGTAGTCACCACCAACACCTTTTGCTACGTCTGCCACTAAACAATATGTATGACCTTTTTGTGGTCTTACATAAACATCTAATCCATCTTTTTCATGTATCTTTGGATCTATTGGCATCTTGGCAATAACGTCCGCAGAGATTAAAGTTAAACTAGAACCGAGAAACTTACAAGTTACTTCTTGGTTATATTTAAGTTCACCAAGCATGGCTTTCTGTTCAGCTGCCCACTTCTCATCACGACCTGGAATTTCCCAATAAGGAATAAACAATGGAGTAAAACCATTACGTCCATTCTCTGCATCATTCCAGAATTTCCAAAAGTGATTATAACCAAGTGGTGTTGAACTTAGTAGAATCTTTGTTGTTTCACCTGCAGAAATAGTAGGGTAAACTGACGTAAAAAATTCTTCGGCCACGTTGTTTGGAATAATTGCAGCTTCGTCAACGTATAACATATTAACAGACTTACCACGAATACCAGAAGTAGAAGTAGCAGCAGTAAATACCTTTGAACCATTTTCTAATTCAATATCACCTTTGTTCCAAGTAGTGACACCTTGTTGCATCCAAATAGGAAGCATCTCGTACATCGTTTGGTAACGATCTAAAACTTCTCTTGCAGATGGAGCTTTGTTTGCCAAAATCGCTACAGTTTTATTCGCTTGGAATAAAGTATACCATAAGATATATGCGGCAGAAGTAGTTGTCTTACCTTGTTGACGACCTTCCATAAGAATAATACGTCTATTATTATGCATAACATGTAACTTATTCTTCTGACACGGATATAATTTAAATAACTGAAGACCATGGTCAAGAGTAACAATATAACAATAAGTTTCAATAAAATAGATATAATCTTGAGAACATTTTATATACTCTTGAATATTGTCTGGTGTAAAATCAACCTGTACGCCAGCAGCTTTAAGATTTGAGTTCGAATTGTATATTTCAGCCATTATATATTTCTATTCAATTATAAACCTTGTCCTGTCCAAATTTCAGAAGTTACTGTTTCAGTAGTAACATTACCAGTAGCATTATATTTTCTTCCAGCGCCATTAACTTGATCTTGTCCAACATTTGCATTAACCTGAGTGATAACACCCTGACTAGAAACTGGACCATATAGATTTAATTTCATTTCAAAATTAAGTGTATGTGTAACATATCTTCTATCAGTAAATGTACCATCATATTCATCAACAACAGATACGCTATTTAAAATAACAGGAACATCCATAGTAATTCCCATTTCAGGAACCATGTTAACCTGAAGTGTATATTCTGGACTAAAGGTAGGAAGAATTTGTTCAATAATTTGTAAACCATCTTCCTGAGTCTTAGTTACAACATATAATGATAAATCTAAATTATATGGAACAGGAGTATATACTGTTGGTTTGGTAGAATTAGCAGCATCAGTTTTAATTTGTTGCATTCTATTAAGTTTACGAGATGAATCATAAACATATCCAATAATTTCAAAAGATATTCTTGGCAATGTAGTCATTACCGTATGATTCTCAATATCTTGTTGTTCATCAATACGTAGTAACCACTTTTCTTTTGGAGCATATGAAATAGGAATTTGTAATCTCTGTAGAGTTGTGCCAGTAACAGAGTCACCCTGTTTACGATCAATATAGATGTCGCTGAATAAACGACCAAAGGCAACAATAGCTTTTCTTATAGAACCATGATAATAAACATTTCCATCTAACATTATTTAATTTCTCCGAATGGATTCTGTTCATTAAAATTTAACACACCAACTGAAGCAGATTTAAAGGTATTATTATCTCCAAACCCATTTGTATCAATATCAATATCGATAGTAGCAGTTGCTGCAGCCAGCGTTCCACTACCAGAGAATGTAATTGTTGGAGAAGTTACGTAACCAGTACCACGATTAGTTACTGTAATACTATTAACATGACCACCAACTACAGTTGCAACTGCTGTTGCTCCAGTACCAGTATCGCTTACGATATTAACTGTTGGAGCAGTGGCGTAATTAATCCCAGAATTAGTTATTGTTATAGAAGTAACCCCACCAGTTGGATTTCTTGTAGTATTTGTTGAGAAAGTTTTTAATGTTTCAAAAGAGTCAATATCAGCAACACCAGTATCAATACGCTCAGAAGCATATTGGAATAGATCAACTTGAAGTTTATATGTGTATAATTTACCAAGTTGATAGAATGGATTTTGGTGTTCAACAAATTTAATTTCGTACAAGTCACCAGCCAATGGGTAATAAATTAAATCACCCTCACATGGTCTTGATGGAACAATAGTTTCACCATAACGACCAATAAACTGTCTCCAGCGTTTACGAGCAACTACTAATGTTGCAGATTGTTCAACAACTAAACCAAATTTCTGAATAAATGTACCAGATCCACCGAATGTATCAATATTTTCAAAATACATTTCAATTGGATATGCAGTTTTAAATTCACTTAAACGATCTTCACCCAACACACTATCTTTAGAGACAAGTGTTCTTGGTATGTAGAACATCTCATTACCATAAATCTTTAAAGATTCAATAATAAGATTTTCTATAAGAGTTTGTTCACCCGAAATTCCTTGAGTGAAATATGGGTTTGTTGTTGGATTGCTCATTTTATCCTAAGAAAAATTCTAGAGGAGCAGATTTATTTTGAAGTTCATCTTCAAGTGTTTGGATCTCAACCATGGCTTCATCATAGGTATCTTTACCATTAAGAGTAACGCCACCTGGAAGTTGTAGACCACCAAATTTTTTCATATTAGTTCCCCACTGACGCTTAAACTGCGCAGTGCAATAACGCTTAATCCAATTCTCATTCCATACTTTAGTAAAGGTAGTTGGATCTAATGCTTTATATGCTTGAACAATGATGTAATCGCCAAACGAAACATCAGTTGCCCAGTTGATATCAAGATATAAACGATTTTGTAATCTGTTAAAACGATAAAGGGTATGACCATTCAACTCTAAATCTAATAAAGCCAAATGAGACATAACTGTTTTATAGTAAATAATCGATGTAGATGTTAAATCATACAAATCATTTAAACGTAATTGATATTGTAAATCGAAAATATTCTTAGAAGAAGATGTTTGACCAACAGATAAAACTTTCTGAACACCATAAACCGAGTCATCAATGTCGATATATTTCTTATCGTATTCGCCAAGAACGCAAGGAGTACCTGTACCAAGAGTTGCAGTGATAGTGCCATTGCTAATTGTTTCACCAGCAGCAAAAGTGCCAACTACGTTCTTAACTAATAGCGTGTTACCAGTAGATGCTGCAGCATTTTCTCTGGTAACTGTTGCAGTTGCCCCAGAGGTAACACCAGTAAGTCTATCTTCTAAACCAAAAGAACCAGCATTATTAGTAGTGAGAGTTATTCTTGATGCTTTAATTTGACACTTAAGATATACCTGTTCAATACCCTCATAATGATATAAACGCCAGTAATCTAGCACCTGATCAATACGATCTTCTAGCTGAGAATCGTCCACGTTAATTTCGAGAACAGGATCGCCCAACTCTCTTAAGCAGTATTCTTTTAGGGTTTCTCTTGAAGTAGGAATAGCCATAGGATTCTCTTTTAATTAGTATTTCTATTTATTTATATGTATATCTCGTCACCTGAAATATCATCAATTCTAGCAATATTTCCATAAAGAACATCAATATTGTCAACATAAATTTGGTCATACTCTAATAATACATCTGCAAACATATGCGCATCGTCCATGTAGAATACATCAAGATTATCTACATAAATTTCATCAGCAATAATATCAATCTGTGAGGCTGGTCTAGAAGAAACTAGCTCATAATCTATTGAAATAAAGACGAACGATAAAGTTCCATCAATTGCAGTTACTTTTTCTATAATATAAGAACTAGCAAAATCCACTGAAACAAGATAATCTTTTAGATCTACTTGTTCTAAAATTCCTTTAGAAACTAAACTCTGGGCAGTTTGTGAATCTAACGAATTTGCTATTTCTGTTAATATACCTCCAGGAGATAGCGTATAATCCTTTATATCTAATGCATTTAATGCTTCTTGTCTATTTACAACAAAATAACCAGTAGCATTTTGTAAAGCATTCGCTGAAACTGTTTCTGATATATTAGTAAATAATGGAAATCCAGTACTTGCGTAATCTGATGCAGTACTAGATTCTAATCTTGATGCTAGGTATGATAATAAAGTTACATATTGCTCAGTTGCAGTTCCAGTTTCAGTAATAGACTGACCGAATGATAAGGTCTTAGCTGACGATTCGTTTGAAGTAACAGTTTCTATTGGTAATGCAGGATAGAAGTTAGCTTGAATAGTTTTACCATCATTAGCATTACCAGTTTCTGTTAGATTATTATTAAACACTGCAAGATAAGATTGAGAATCATTTCCTGTTCCAGTTTCTGTTAATGTAGTGTTATTAGCAACTGCTACAGATTGAGAAGAATTTCCTGTGCCAGTTTCTGTTAATGTTATTGTATTAACTGCTGATACAGATTCGCTTTCAATTGCAGTTACTTTTTCTATTGGTAATAATGGATAGAAGTTAGCATTGGCTTGAGCACTATTACCATAAACATCGTCTATTGCATACGAAGTTAATGTACCTTCTTCTAATTGAGCACCAAAGAAGTAGAATCTATCACCAATAAAACCAGAATAATCTTGTACTTGAATTTGCGCAGCAGCAATAGGCACGAAGGTAAATGATGCGCGAGTCCATCCAGCAGCAACTGTCAGTGGTGTATTCGTTAATAGGAATTCTATTGGTCCGTATGGATTAAGATATCCAGAACTTCTTGTTACAAGAGCAAAAGTATAACTAGTATCAACAATTGCTTTTAGATATATGCTAAATGTATATTGTTTATTTGGAATAAGATCATAATAATATCCTAGTCCACGACTATATGCTCCAGATATGGTATATTTGTAAGAAGGTAATCCGAATGGAGACAATGTTGCATCTGGAGTTAAAGTAACTGACCCTTGCTGGTACATCGCACCACTACTAATACCAGCAATAAAGTTCTCTGGGTATGGTAATAGATTCTTATTTAATTTTTCTGTTCTGACAGTTGGTGATATTATTGCAGGAGTTTGAGTATTACCATAATCAGCAATAGAAACATATGGTGTAACAGAATTATTTAATTCTAACTGAGCACCCCAAACATAGACACCAGAAGTATTATCGCCAGTATATGAAAAACCATATGTACCTGCACTAATAGCATTATTTGGGTATCCACCAAATCCTGGTCTAGTATAAATGCCAAATACTATTGTAGGTGGCAGTATTACACTACAACGATACCAACCATTACCAGCAGATGTTATACTTGCTGTACAGTTACTAACTACAGTAGCTGTCACTGCTGTTAAATCAAATGTAGCAGCAAAAGTTCCTGCTCCCGCATCACAAATATAAAACTTAGTATATTCTGCAACTTTAACATAGATACTAATTGCGTTACTAACTCCACTAAACATTCTAAGGTTGGTATAGTATCCATTCCATTGTATTGAATGGGTACCACTAGAAGTATTACCAGCTATTTTAGTTGCAGTAGAACCACCGAATGGATTAGATATAACACTAGGAATTGTAACAGCATTTGTATAAATATCTAGTTGCCAACCAGTTGTAAAATCTTCTGGTGCTGTAAATAAATTTTTATTAACAACTTCTTTATTAGATATAGAAGTTGTTAACGAGTTAGTTTCACTATCATTAGCAGTACTAGTTTCTGTTAATATACTTGTAGTGGCAGGGAATCCAGTTTCACTTTCAACAGCAGATACATTTTCTATTGGTAATGCTGGATAGAAATCTGCTTGAACAGTTTTTAAGTTACCATAATTTTCATAAGAAACATATGGAGATAAACTACCTTGTTCAATCTGAGCACCCCAGATATAGAATCCAGAAGTTCCGTCACCATTATACTGGTTACCGTAACCTGCATTACCCAATAGAATTTTTATTCCAGCATTGACGTTTACTTTAGACATTCCAGTAACTGAACAACGATACCATCCATTACCAGCATCGGTAATTGCTCCTGTTATATTCAATGCACCACCACCTGGAGCGCCACCTAAAGTGCCATTACTTAAATCAAATATTCCAACAATACTGGAACTAGTAGCATCACTCTGAATTTGTAGTAGAGTACGTTCAGCTGCTTTTGCGAATACTGAAATTGTATAAGTTATTCCAGCAGAATAAGTAACAGGATATTGTACTACATAGTGGTAATTATTACCAACAATAATTGATGAACTTTCACCAAGTTTATATGCAGTAGGTGTTCCGTCTGGAGCAATTATTCCAGGTGTTAATGATATTAAACTCTTACCCCAGTTGAAGTTTGTAAAATCTTCTGGGAATAATAAAGTGTTTTTATTTAAAATTTCTTTTCTAGAAGTAGAAGTAGAAATAGTATTTGAATTTGATTCTTGTGCAGTAACTGTTTCAATCGAATAAGGAGCATTATTTAATCTATCGCCTGTTACTGTATCAAATATTGTTCCAGACTGTTCGCTTAAACTTGTATATGTAATAAAACTAGGTGTTGCTATTTCGCTGACTGGCATCTTAACATAATTTGTTACAGTATCACCAGTTTCTAATTGTACACCCCAAACATAAACGCCAACTGTAGTATCACCAGCATATGGTACGTATGTAGTTCCATTGGTTAATCCAATAGCCACGTCACCAGATTTAGTAAGATATGTTGATATGGCCAGTCTATACCATCCATTACCAACCGCAGTAGCTGAGTATGAACCAGTAATTGCCACAGGACTATAAGAAACAAACGCACCAGTAGATGGGTTAAACACAACACCCATATCTGTTACGCTATCCCAAAGTTTTAAATATACGTTTCTAGAAGAACCATCAGACTTGACATAGCAACTTAGTGTTGCCATTGTGTTGGTTAATTGATGAGCAACATACATTCTTTGGAAATAATTATTTGTTGATTCAACTAACTTGGTTGCTGTATTATTACCATTCGGATCAATATAATTTGGCAAGAATGTCATACCAGCTTGTTTTAACCAGTATAAACCATTATTGAAATCTTCAGAATATGTTAATCTATTATTAATTAACTTCTCTGAACTTGCAGGCGAGAATACTGCTGTATTTGTATTAACGTCTGATAAACCATATACATACGTTGTTGCGACTGATCCAAGTTCTAACTGTGGACCCCAAACATATCCTGTTTTAACAGTGGCCAGACCAAAGTTTCTAAATGGATATACTCTTATTATTGAGCAGTTTACTGGTGTTGTAAATGTATATGTAACTCTCTGCCAAGTTGTATCTAATGTGATTGAAGGAATAATATCCGATGCAATCATTGTTAATGCAGTTTCATTATATACTGCAAATAACCATTCGCTAGAAACTAGTGTTCCAAGTTTAGCATAGAATGAATATGTATATGTTGTATTTGGTGTTACTGGAATTAAACCTTCATAGAAAGACTGAAGTCCGCCACCACCCAATGTTGTGAATAATAATGCATTAGAAGATCCATCAGGAGCAGAATTATTAATTGATGTTTTAACAACTCCTCCTGCGAACCATAAGCTATTAGAGAAATCGTTTGAGAATTTAATTAAGTTTTTACTTGACGATTCAGATATTGCTGATAGATTAGCAACTGTAGTAGTTTCTGCGTCAATGGTACTTAAAGTCCATGGAGTAGCAACTGATCCAAGTTCAACTTGTGGACGTAGGAAATACATTCCAGAAGTACCATCACCAGTATAGTTTGTATTAGTGCTAGCACCGCCATTCGTTGCCATTGTAAAGTATATGCCACCAAAACCACCTGTTCCATTCACAGTAAATGTAGCAGTACATCTATACCAACCATTTGCAATATAAGTTATTGTGTTACTTGAATATCCATTTGTAAAGAAATTATTTCCTGTTCCATTATTTGGTACATAGAAATAAGCATTTCCAGAACTAGCCATAATGGTTCCATTCTGTAAACCAATTCTAAATGTATCTCTTTCTGCAGCTTTTACATATACAGAAACAGTATATGTTGCACCTTTTATCCAATATTGATTTTGATATATTTCTTTATTTCCTGTATTGGCATTAGCATCAATTAATTTGTATGAAAGCGCACCAGAGTTTGTGTCTATTATTCCTGGAATAATAGTAGCATTGGTCGCTACCCAAGGAGAAGAAGTTAATACTTCTGATGAATTAAATATATTAGTTCTAGAATATTCTGGAGTAATTGCAGTTAATGCTGTGGTATTAGTAGAAGAATCTGCCAATGAAGAAGATACGTATGGACTTGCCACTGTTCCATATTCAACTTGAGCACCCCACGCATAGATACCAGAAGCTCCATCGCCAATAAAACTTTGGTTATAACTACTATCCGCTGGGCTAAATGCAAAGATATAATTACCACCATCAGCATCTGATCTTGCGGTAACTGTAATTCTCCACCAACCATTACCAGCGTCAGTTATAGTTACTGTAGATCCATTTAAAACTTGATATACAGTTCCTGCGATTAAATCAACTGACGCTCCATAAGATACATTATTAAATGCATTATTTTCAAAGTTTACTCTAGCTTTAGAATATCCCGCAGCTTTAAGATATATCGAACCAACATACGAAGTATTGGTTTGACCTGCCATATTTAAAGGGAATGATTTATATACAACAGAACTACCAAAACCAGCTGGTCTAATAATTAAATCAGCAGTATTAGTTCCATTTGGAGCAACAGCTACATTAGTATTTACAGTCCAGTCATTTGGAGCAGTATTTTTATTCCATAATGAGAAGTCTTCAGCTGCTAGACTTAATAGATTATTATTTGAAGATTCATAAGAATAAGATAATGATGCTAGAGTATTTTGATAATTTTCAACAGCAGTACCAGATTCTGTTAAAGCTGAATTTGCAGAAGTAGTATTATCTTCAGTTTCAATAGCAGTACCAGTTTCAGTTAAATTATTATTTACTGCAGTTGTGCTTGTCTGAGCATTACCATAGCTAGAAACAGAAACATATGGAGTTACCGTATCTCCGATTTCCATTTGAGCACCCCAGAAATACATACCTGAGGTACCATCACCATCATAAGCAAAATTTGTTGGAGTATCTCCCATACGTAGGATTATATACGCACCGCTGTTTGCTATTTGTGATAATACTGCTTTTACAGTCCAGCTATATCTAAACCATCCATTGGGTAAAGATTGTAAATTAGATCCTAATAATGTATTTGTGCCTGTTTGATAAGTTGATGTTATTGTGCCTGTTTGTAAATTTAAGTATTGTCCAACTCGGCCACCGCCAAGTTGAGTGTTATCTTCAAAATATACCGATGCGTAAAGACGCTCTGCAGGTTTTAGATAAACAGAGTATGTATATACAGTTCCACCTTCTACTGCTGGTTTATAATACATGCGTTGATTAGATGTTGGGCTACCTGTTGCAACCTCAACTAATTTAATCGCAGGACTTATACCATCTGGTGCAATAGTTGCATTTTGTACGATTGTTCCTGAGTTTCCTGTCCAACCACTAGTAAATGTTTCTGACGCAGAAGCTGTGTTCAATAAATTCTTATTGGCAATCTCATTCTTGGCTCTAGAGAATTGAAGAGTATTAGCCAACGTATCTATACTTGAACCACCAACACCTGCTGCTCCAGTGTATTGATATGCAGTTGCAACAGATCCAAATTCTAACTGAGCACCATATACTGCAAAAGTAGTGCTAATACTAGTTGATCCGTATGCTCCAATAAAGAAAGAATCTCCAATTATGGGAGTACTAGTTCCTGTATTAGACGATGGCACTGTAACTGTTTGAATAAGTCTGAACCAACCACCACCAACATCAATTATCGATGCAGTAGAGTTTCCAGAAACACTTTGTAAAATACATCCAGTAGTGAAATCAAATGCTGCGACAAAGTAAGTTCCATTATTATTGACTGCTGTTATCGCAACTGGAATTGCTTGGAAGTATAAATACGGTGCACCACTTATATACTTAACATAAATGGATTTGGTCATTATAGTACCAGCTATCCAACTACCATTTGATATTTGAGATGTATTAATATTGCTGGTTAAGTTAACAGTATTACTAACTAGATCTGCAGTTAATGCGCCATCAATTGGATTGGCAACGGAATTAACACTAAATGTAACATTATTCTTACCCCAAGGAGTAATATCTTCAGAGTTTAAATAACGATTTTTGGAAATTCGTTCTACTGCTCTTGCACCATTAAATATAGTGGTATTATATTGAGATTCAACTATTGGTTTAACTTGATATGTTGATGGCGTAGATCCCACTTCAACTTGAATACCCCAAACAAGAAAATCACCATGAGATGCATCTATAGACATAACTAAGAAGTTATCATTATAGTTTGCAGATTTTAACAATGTTCCGTAAACTCTTGTCCAAGTTGTTGTGGCTGTAATATTAGTAGCAAGTCCGCCACCACCAAGACCAAGTTGTAGTGCTTGTGTACCAGTATCTACTTTGACCCATGCGCTACCAACCATTTGTGTATCATGTAACCAAACACCAGTACTAGATCTAACTCCAGAATAGTTTAATGTTGGTCTAACTCTTACTGCAGTGTATGTTCCATCTGGAGCCAACTCTGTAGTTGATATAATTGTAGTTCCAGGATTTAATCCCCATTGAGTACCATCTTGTGAATAGTCAACAAAATTAGTAGTAGCCCACTCTTTGGTGCTACGAGCTGCAGCAACAACTTGATCTTCAGAATCAACAGCAGTACCAGTTTCTGTAATAGGTAGAGCAAGAGAATAACCACCAGTAACTATACTTGTGTCTTCATAATCAACATAAGCAGTTGGTACAGTTCCCCTCTCAACTTGAGCACCATAAATGTATATACCAGAAGTACCATCACCAGTGTAATTAACTGATTGTGTGTTATCCGCAACAGATGCCCATATTGTACTGAACCCTGTAGAAATTGCCGCAGGAGTTGTTATTGAACATCTCCACCAGCCATTTCCCACATCAGTCACTGCAGCAGTTGTTCCATTGGTCACATTGAGTTGACTAATTGCACCAGTAGTTAAATTGAACAATGCATTCTGTTGTCCTGGAATTGCTCCAGAACCAATTAATAAAAATAGATATGTTCTAGTAGATGCTTTGGCGTATATACTATATGTGTATTGATATCCCTTTTCCCAAAGTGGAACCTGTTGAAGATAATGACCATTATTTAATGTAGCAGATTCTCTTAAGAAATAAGCATCAGTTGTTCCAAAAGGAGAAACAGTTGCATATGGAATTGGTGTAGCTGCAGTCTGTGACCAATAATTAGTGTTATCAAATACGTTTGATTTAACAACTAAGTTCTTTCTTGCTAGTTCTATCTTTGTAGCTGTATTAACTGCTGATACAGTTTCTGAATCATTTGCAGAACCAGATTCTGTTAGTACTGGTGGGTAGAAATCTGCTTGAGAACTTTCTGAATCATTTGCTCCACCAGATTCAGTTATCTGCGGAGCAGCTGCTGATGTAGTAGTTTGAGTATTACCATAATTAGCAACAGAAACATAAGAAGATAAACTACCTTCTTCAAACTGAGCACCATATAGATATACACCACTAGTGCCATCTGATGTCCAATTGTATTGATTATCAGCACTTAGAATGTAAATGTCACTATTAACTACTCCAATGCTTGTGGCAGTGTAGGTTATACTACATCTGTAATATCCATTACCAGCAGGAGCAATAGCAGCTGAAAAATTATTTGGAGCAGTATTGGCTGTTGTAGTTCCAACAGTTCCTGTTAATACATTAAAGAACGCTAAACCAAATCCAGCAATATTACCAAAACTTAATCGAATATAATTATATCCATTTGGTTTAGCATATACTGAGAATGTATATGTTTGTCCTATTCTAGTGTAGTATACCTGAAATCCTACAAATGTTCCAGTAGTAACTTCAAATTGAGCATTAGTTTTTGCGCTTGGTGTCACTAAATTAGCAGTGAAACTATTATCTGGTGCTGTTGCCAGAACAATAGATGATATGTTGAGTTTTCCCCAACCAATATTAGTAATATCTTCTGGATAAGCAACTAAATTTTTATTTAATTTTTCTTGAGATGTTAATGTAGTAGCAAGAGTATTACTGGATAATTCTTGCAGAGGAGTCATTACAAGTGAAGTGGCATTATTTCCATATTCAACTTGTGCTCCATAAACACCGAACTGCATTGCGCCACCAGTTCTCCAAGACTCATAAATCGTAATATCAGTGTATCCTGGATTTGGCTGATTGAATGTTGCATAAAATCTATACCATCCATTACCAGCATCGGTTACACCAGATGTGATAAGTTTCGTTCCAGTTAAAGAGATAGTTCCTGTTTGTATATTAACATACATTTGTCTATCACTGTTTGTTGGATTTGCATCAGGTCCAAGTATACACTCAGTTGATCCAGAAATATATTTTAAATAAACACTATATGTATAGATTGTTCCAGCAGTGGCATACCATCCTTGATTTACGCCATTGAATGCTGACCCACCAGTAATAGTGGAAGCATTTTGTGTTCCGTCTGGAGATATAATAGAATTTGGTGATACTGATCCACCATTCAAACCCCAGTATAGAGTTTGATTAAAATTATTAGAATTGTTTAATAAATTTCTAGATGCTTTTTCACTGGAAGCTGTAACTAGATTAGCTGCAACTTTATATTCATCTACTGATGTTCCAGTTTCAGTTAGTTGTGGAGTGAATAATAATTGTGGTGTGGTAGATTCAACAATTGGTTTAACTTGATATGCAGAAGCAGTAGTTCCTACTTCTACTTGGAAACCCCAAACGTAAATATCAACAAAGCCAGTAGAGCTAGGTTCGTATATATTGAAGAAATCATTGTAATTAGCAGATTTAGTATAAGAACTACTAAATCTTTGCCATGTTGTAGTAACTGTAACAAATACTCCCATGCCACCAGCATTTAATCCTAGTCCAACTTGTTTTGTTCCAGAAGCAACTCTAAGCCATACACTTCCAACCATTGGAGTATCATGTAACCAGTTTGGAGTATTTGTTAAAGCACCTGGAAGCACACCACCATATTGTGCTGTTGGTGTGTATCGTACGGCAGTATTTGTTCCGTCAGGTGCCAACTCTGTAGTTGATTGCAGAGTAGATAAACGGAATTCCCAACTAACAGGATTTTGCGAGTAATCAACTAAGTTAGTTGTTCCAATTTCTTTTATATCTCTTGATACTACTGTAACTCCAGCTGAATCTCGCAATGGTTTTTGTTGATATGCTGAGGCAGTGGCGCTTCTTTCCATCTGTGCACCCCAAAACAAAGCAGCTGTTCCTGTTTGCCCACCAGTATACTGTCCTAACCAAATAGGATGCGGATTCCAACCAGATCCTCCTGCAGGAATTAGAGTTGTGGCAGTAACTCTCCACCATCCAGAACCAACAGAAGTTATAGTGGCATTAGTACAATTATATGCTTGATTATTAATGGTACCATTAATAATATCAAAAACAGCAAGTGAACTAACACCACCTGTTACTTCATTGGGTATTGAAACATATTGATTATTTACATATTTTACATATATTGATACTGTCCAATATTCTCCAGGATTGACATTAAATACGGATGTACTTGCATTGGGAACGACAGCCATATTGGCATAATCGCCAGTAGCTGTTAATAATGATGCAGTATTTGAACCATCAGGCGCAACTGCATAATTAGGAGTTACCGATATACGGAATGGATACCAGTAAGTAGAATCTGAGAAATTTTCAGAAACATTATATAAATTTGTTGTTATTGTTGCTATTTCTGTTAGTTGTGGAATGAATGATACTTGTGATGCGCCAGAGTCAGTGCTATATGGATTTTGTACTGCAGTAGGCGATGAACCTTCTTCAAACTGCATACCCCAAAGATATATACCAGAATTTCCATTACCAGCATAGTTTTGCGCACCAGCATTATTTAATAATAAACTAACTGTTGTAGAACCTTGTATACCAGTAGTTGCAGTAATATTAACTCTGTACCAACCATTGGCTGCAGCAGTTACTGTTCCAGATGCGTTAGAGTAAGATGACCTTGGTGTAACTTGTGGTACAGCATCAATTGAAGATAAATTTGCGCCTAGTTGTATAACAGCATATGCATATGCTGGATTTTCATGGAACTGTAAGTTAACAATTCTATCAGCAGTATATGGTTTTACATAGCAAGAAAGTGTATAAGTTGTATTTGCTTTTGGTAAAGTTAAACCATAATTTAAAGAGTGTGCTGAGCTGGCAACAGTTTCTTTTAATAATTGCCCAGTATATGTTCCATCTGGTGCCAGTACGGCAGCATTAGATACTACAGCATTACCAGTAAACCACGGCGATACTCTATAATTATTTGGGAAATTAAGATAATTCTTATTTGAATATTCATAACCTATAACACCAAAGTTACCTATCGCAGTAATAATCGGATCAGAAGCATTTCCAGTTTCTGAAATTGATACTGTGTATGTTCTAACAGTTGAAAATAAACTGCTGAGTGGTGCACTAGATAAGGGAGAAAAACCAAACATTATTTACCAGTGTTTTGATTTGAAAATGGGCTGAATAAATCAGCCCATGTATATGTAGCTAACATACTATATTTATGGTTTTGTAGTAAACACCATAAACATAAAATATTATGTCCAGTTACCAATATTAGTTGTTGTACTTGTTGCGCTTATTGGGGTAATTTTAAAATAAGCACCAGTTTGTACTACTGCGGCAGAAGCTACCGACATAGATACTTGAGGAATTACAGTACCAGCCACAGTTACACGAATAAACCCTTTAATTAATGCTGAACCTGTTGTATTGGTAGAAGAGCCTGTAATTGCTGTATTTGCCGCAGTATTTTGTGTTTGGTACACAGCGTTGGTATTACCAGTAACGATTGTAGCTGCTGCACTGCCTGACCTAGAAGCATGAGCCATCCATTGCTGGGTATAAGTAGCTGTACCAGCCAAGGCAAAACCTAATGTTCCAGAAGTGGCTGACATACCAGTTAGCATAAACTGACATTCAAATTCGTATAGTCCTACTGCTACAGCTACTGCTCCGTTAGTTGTTGCGTTTAATAGTTTTTGTACGCCAACTTGTGATGTTAATGTATAAGTGGCATTTAATACTTGAATTTGGTATGTAGGCACAGAGCCTCTTGAAGTACCAAAAGGTGTCATGTACAAAGCAGTACCATCAAACTCAATAGCACCTTGCGCTGCTGCAGTTAAGTTAGTACCCGTAGTTAAATAAATTGGTGCGCCACCTACGCCAGCAGTACCCGCAGATTGCGTAATGGTAGTAAATTTACCTGTGGTTGGAGTTGTAGCCCCTACAGTACCATTGATGTTTATAGAAGCAGTACCAGTTAAGTTTGTTACTACACCACTTGCTGGAGTTCCCAAAGCAGGAGTTACCAAAGTAGGACTTGTAGCTAAAACTACGCTACCGCTACCTGTAGAAGAAGTTAAAGTGGGTGCTTGTGCAACCGTGCCAGTACCAGTAGAAGTAACAAACTGAGGGGTTGTTGTAGTGTTACCAGTTAAAAATAGTGTTGCTCCTGCTGAGTTTTGGTATGGTACAGAGCCTACAGCACCGCCAGCTAAGTTTGTTGCTGTTGTAGCAGAGGTAGCCGTTCCTGCTGTAGCAGCGTTTAAATTAGCTACTTGCGTGGTTGAAGCTACTGTGAATGGCGCAGTTCCAGTTGCTAATGTAGAAGTAATAACACCAGTAGCTGATAGTGTGGTGAATGCACCAGTTGAAGCAGTAGTTGCTCCCACAGTACCATTGATGTTAATAGAAGCAGTACCAGTTAAGTTGGTAACAGTACCACTAGATGGAATACCTAAAGCACCACCCACTGCTACATAATCAGTACCTGCTGTTGCTGCACTTACTACGCCACTCGTAGCTTTCAATAAACCACTCAATGATGTTGCTAGAGTTGTTGTGCCAGTAGCTGATAGTGATGTAAATGCGCCACTAGAAGCTGTGGAAGCACCTATTGTTGTGCCGTTTATTGTGCCACCAGTAATTGCTGCAGAAGATGAAGCAAAGCTATTAGCAGTTAACAAACCAGCACTAGAAATGGTTGCTGCATCAGTAGCACCACTATTAATTACAAAACGAATTGAATTTGCGCCAACAGTACCAAGAACTAAATCAGTAGATGCGGAAGTTAAATAAACAGCGCCAGGACTACCAAGTGAACCTGTTCCTGAAAAGGTTGATGAGTTAATACCAAACTCACCATAGTTTGTAGATGCTGTTCCAGCGTCATTTGACACAATAAAGTTAGTAGAAGCACTAACATCATTTGACGTATTTTGCAAAATCATTTGGTTATAACCAGCTACACTTGAAGCAAAAGATGCTAAGATATTGGTATCTGAATAACCTAAAGTACTGTAATTAATAGCTCCCTTATTAGCAGAGGCAGCAGTAGAAGCCGTAGCTGATAATGTTGGTACAGAAACAAGACCAGTAGAATCTTGATAAACTGCTTTACCAGCAGGATAATCACAAAATACCGTGGCACCTGAAGCCACAGTTATTTTAGTACTTCCGCCAGCTGAAGAAGATAGTACTGTATCACGACTTAACGTAGTACCAGAAGATGTGTATGTTCCGATACCAACTTCCCAGTCAGTACCAGAGACAATAGCGTAATAAGTTGTATTTCCATTACCAATCGCAGCAAACGATTGGAAACCAGAAACTGGTCCAGCTAGTGTTAGTGTACCAGTTCCTGTTGATGTAGTTGTTTCTTGAACACGATCAGCAATAACGAGAGCCATCAGACACTCCTTTCAGAGCGTTTATTAAATAGCCTCTAATTGGCTTTCGTCACAGTAACGAGTTTGCTCTAAACCAAAGTGATCAGTATAACGAACAAAATACATTACTTCAAATGTTTCTTGATCGATCTCAGCACCTTCAACTACACCTTCCAGTGTAGTATATTTGATTTTAACTTTATCTTCTTTTTTAAATAATGCCATTTTTAATCCCCTATTATACAGATGCTGTGTAAGTTACGTTTAATGTATCACCAGAAGCAACAGATTTGTTACCACCAGAGAAGTTACCCGCAGAGTAAAGAACACCTGTAGTAGCTGCACCAGTAGCAGTCGCTGCAGTAGTAGAACCCTTTTGAGTCAAACCACCAATTAAGAATGTTCCGCCAATAACAGTGGTAGCATTAATTGAAAAAGAAGCTGCAGCAGAAGTCTGCATAGAACCAGCTGATGATGCGCTGAAAGATGGAGTTGATCTAGTTGCAGCAGCGTAGTTTAAATCTTCTTGCCAGCGTGGTGCGCTCAAAATAGTATCAGTTGCTAGTTGAGCAGGATCAGCGTAAACAAGACCAGCAGTAACAGCAAATGCAGCGTTAGCAGCTAAAGTAATGTTTGAGTCACCACCAAGAGTAGAAACAGTACCAATCAAGTTATAAGATGAGTCATAGATCTTAGTACCAACAGCTACTTCAGTTGAGAAAGAAGTGGTAAAAATAACTGCAATAGATGTAGCAGAAGTAGAAGTTAGAGTTGGAGTAGTTCCCCATACTCCACCAGTTGTATAAGTTGTAGTCAATACACCAGTAGAAGTAGTGTAAGAAGCTGGTGATACTGCAGTTGTAGAAACTGTTAATGTAGTACCAGAAACTTGAGTTACATAATACTTTGTGTTAGTACCAGTAACAGTTGTAGTTGCGTTGGTGTTAGAACCAGCAGTTAAAGTTACGTTAGTACCACCTGGAGTTGTAGACACCATAATAGAACCAGCAGCTGGGATATTAGTTACCCAGTAATATGTACCTGAAGTAATACCGTTACCAGTAGTGTTGAAAATAACTGGGTTACCAACAGCTAAAGAAGTAGTAGTTAAACCAGAAATTACGTTAGAAGTAAAAGTTACAGTTGAAGTAGCAGAACCAGTACCACCATAAGCAGCACCACCAACAGTTTGTGATACTGTAAAAGTAGTAGAAGATGGAACAGAAACTACGTAATATGTAGTTGCAGCAGCAAGTGATGAACTAGTGATTGCTGAACCGAACTGTACTGGCATACCTACGTAAACACCAGTTGTAGAAGAAACTGTAATTACGTTAGAAGTAACTGAAACAGTTTGAGATGTTAGAGCAATAGTACCTGTTAAAGTAATAGTTGCAGCAGAAGCAAGAGTTAGAGTAGCGCCTGATAAACCACCAGTAGAAGTACCAGTAACCCACATTGTCATACCTGGAGCGATACCAGTTGCAGAAGTAACGCTAATAGTATTAGAAGTAAATGTAACTGTTGAAGTAGCAGAACCAGTACCACCATAAGCAGCACCACCTGGAACCTGAGAAACAGTGAAAGTAGTTGCAGAAGGTACAGTCAATACGTAATAAGTTGTTGCAGCAGCAAGCGATGAGCTGGTAATTGCTGAACCGAATTGAACAGCCATGCCAGGTAGAACACCAGTTGTAGAAGAAACTGTAATTACGTTAGAAGTAACTGAAACAGTAGCAGAACCTAGTGATACTGTTGGAGTTGTAGCCGTAATAGTAGTAGGTGTAGTGCTAGTACCAGTAACTGCAGTACTAGAAGTAGTACTAGTAACTGAACCTGATAATGCTTTATAACCTTTAGACAAACCAAGGTAGAATGAAGAAGCAGTCTGTGCTCTAAAAGTTGTGTTTAACAACATATCTTTACCGTATGTTGTTACGATATTTTTATAAGTGTCAGTCCACTTTAGATTACCGTCTTTATCTAAACATGTTGCTGTATATACACCAGTTGCATTGGCACTTTCAGACGAATTAGAAGTTCCAATAACTCCGCTGTACATCTTATCTTGTGCATTAATTTGTTCCATTTAAATCTCCTATTAATTAAGCGAATTGTGCTCTTACTTGAAACTGAAGCGTATCGTAAACTGTCTGGATAGTACCAGCGTAATTTAATTGTACTTCACCTTCATAATATCCTGGATCTACGTTAAGTGAAGTTCCAGAAAAATTGAAAATAACTACCCCATCAGTTCCACCATTTGGCTTAGTACATGTTATTGTAGAAAGAATCGTGGTAGAACCTTTTGCTCTAAAAAACATCTGTACTGTGGCAGCAGAAACATCTATGGGCAGCCCAGTTGCATGTTTAAGGGTGAGTCTGATATAAGGTAGATTATCCCCTTGGACCAGTTTTATCCTTTCAGCCATCAGAATTCCTTATGTTATTTATCTTACTTCTTTATTTATAAGATGTGTAAATTGGGTTTTGCAGTATTAAATTGCGGTAATTGGAATAATTTTTTTGGCTTTACGTGTTTTTTCTGGTTTGCCATTTACCCACCAGAAGATATCTTTACGATCTTCTCGTAATGGACCATCTATATAGATGGGTAACCATCCATTAGTTAGAACTTCTATAGTAGCAACAAAGATTGGAAGATTATCACTAAATGCATTATTACAAGTAGTTTCCCATAAATTCCCAGTTAAAAAGAAACATGCACCTTTACAAATATGTAAAACAGGACATTTTGGGCACTCTTCTCTATCACTCCAATGAGTTCCTGTTTTAATTTCAATATCTTTTAAATTATCAACTGTTCCAAGGTGGTGAGAAATACCAGAAGGATTAACTGAAACTGTTGATACGTTTTGACAGGTTAAAACATTCCCATTAAGATCAATAGAAAGATTTTCTTTCTTATCCATTCCGCATTTTTGACCAAGAGTATCACTTCTAGTGCCAGATTTGATAGTATTAATAAATTCTAGTGCTTTTTCAGGAACAATAGTAAAATGTTTAATTTTACCAGAACGAATTTGATTTAAAGATTCTCTCCTAAATGTTATTTCTTCTTCTTCTGTTTTTAAAGAGCTGCTTTCTCCACCCTCATCATAAGCATCAACAAATGCCCCTTCACCGATACGAAGATATTGAACGTAGTGTTCACCTATATTGTTTTTAATTAAATTAATAAACCACTCTTCAATTGCAATTCTATCATAATTTTTATTATTAAGCATTGTATTAATACTTATCCTACCTTGAGGAGCAAATAATTTAAACAGAGAAATAATTCCATGTTTAGATTTTTCATCATCAAAAGGATCTGGACCACGAACATGTTGTCCTGGTCCATCATGAGAGAATCCAATAGAAAATCCTAACTTATCTAACCATTCATTTTTTTCATCATCTAGTAATGATCCATTTGTAATCATACTAAATTTAGTGCCAGGGTATTTAGATTTAATTGTTTCTGCAAGAGGTTTAAGAGTTTTCCAGTATACTAGTGGCTCACCACCCCAAAATTCAAAACGAGTTCCCTTTCCCTTACCATCATCTCCTCCATCAAACCAAGTTGACATTCTATCTACAAATGGTTGAACATCAGATGGATTAGTTTCTTCAGCATGTGGAACATATCTTTGATTACAATAACTACACTCATAATTACAAGAAAGACCCAATAAAATTTTTACAACTTTTGGTTCTTTACTTATTTCTAATTTTACTTGGGGCTGCTCTATTGTTGTTTTTGCTTCTGGTAAAATATTTTCGCCATCCCATGTAAGTTTGTTATTTGTATTATCATATTGAACAATACGTTTTTCATTTGTAATAGGGTTGACTACAGTTATATCAAATTGCGCCATTATTTTTTTCCTAATAGTATATGTTATGATAATCATTTAATAAAAATAGCCAGCTTGGATTTGGCGTTGAAAATGCAGATATTTTTTTATCTTTATGTAAACTATAATATGGATCTCCAATAAGTTCAGTTAGTATCTCTCTCATTTGCCATCTATGTGTTAAAGGATTACCCTCAACTTTAGTAAAAGGATCTTTAGTATTTATAGCCCATTCTTGAAACAACTCTGAGTTAAAAAAGCTGTATAATCTATTTACTTTATCCAATGGAATTTGAGTCTTATGTTCATAAATTGCAGTGTACCAATCTAAGTTAAAAATACAATACCATCTAAGATCAGAAACAGTCTCAAGTTTCTTAGGAGAAGTTTTAATAATTGGATTTAAAAATTCTAATAATACTGGATCTATATTATTTTCATATGATTCATAAATTGTTTTTGGTGTACCTAATGTGTGATGAAACATTGCAGTATCCCCAGTTGCAAAAAAATCATCTGTGGGACCAAATAACTGATTACCACACATACCACTAACATAAATGCTAGTTTCGTCTTGATAATTATGATTATTGTATGTTCCAACTTTAATTTCAAATTTAAAATTATCTTTAATATAGGTATCAAATAAATCACCAGACTCTAGTATACTATTATAAGTTCCATAAACCCTTACTTGATCGGGATCATTAGAAAAATATTTTAATGCAAATAGAATAAATGTACTGTCAATACCACCAGACCACATAACATTAATTGGTTTTTCTAAACTTAATAATTCTTTACATCTAGTCTCTGTTATTTCCCAAAATGTTTTATTATAATCATTTACTACACCTGGCATTGGATGTAAATCTGGAGTTATTTTGAGATAGTGTGGTATATTTTTTGTGCGATCATAGATAACATTATGTTTATTTAAGCCAAACTGTTCATACGTATTGAATAATTTATCTGAATAGTTTTCAGATAAAAACACTGGAATATTCTGATGTTTCATTCTAATGAGATCAGGCACAGCATGGATATTATAATATAAAATCATATAACTATTTATAGGTGAAAAAAAAGCCACCGCAGTGGCTTCTTAATAAAACATATTGATTAATTCAACTGGATACTTTGTACTAAACCTGGAGTAAAATAATTTGCAAATTTATCGTAAACTTTAGAAGTAACAGCTTTAAACTTAGTTTCTTCTTCAGCAGACATACGAACAACCTCAACACCTTTAAATTCACATTCAGCAAGAATATTGGGAATATCAGCAACGGATTCACGACGCTCTTTACGAGCAGCATTAAAAGCAGCAGTAGCCATAATTTCTTGAGTTTCAGTATCAAACTGTTTAAAGAAATCTTGATTAACGATAATAGAAGTTAAAAACAAACTATGAGCAGTGTCATTAACAACTTTAAAAGATTCATTCTGTTGTAGTGGGAAGATACGAACATATGTAGATTCACCAGCAGAGATTATACCAGCATCTGCAGCTTGATTCATTTCTTCAAGAGCGATATCTTTATTTGGAATTGCACCAAGAAGTTTAAAAGTTTCAACAGCAACTGGGCTGCGAGATGTACGAACTGCTTGACCTTGCCATGATTCAACAGTGTCAGCACGGAAGTTCGCAGGAACAACACGATATCCACCAGAGTAAGTGAAAGACATAGCGTGTGTATTAGAATTCTTAGCAACACCAGCTAATAATTCAACACCAATTGTACCTTCTAAAACACGATCAGCGTGGTCATGATCGCGGAATAGGAATGGTAGATCTAATGCATGTAGATCTTTATTATAGTCAGCTAACCAAGTAGTATAGATATGGCTCATTTCAATTGCACCTGTGTCAACTAAATGCATAAGTTCATTTTTAGTAATTTTCTTACCATTATTATACTTATTTGTATAATCAGTTAATGAAAGAACTTCTATATCAAATGCACCATTTGTTTTAGCATTAACTTCTGCAGAGAATGTTTCTGCTACTTTCAAAAACAAACCGATTGGTTCGTGGGCGATAACCCATTTTACATGCTTAGTCATTTTTTATTTCCTCTAAACTTTTCGTGTTAAAAATCCAAGTTTCTGTTTCGTCTTTTAAATCAATCAACCTAGTCATTATAGGCACATTATTATTTATTAATTTTTTTATTATATCTTCTGATGGTAATTCAGTGTTATTTAAAACTTTTGATACTGGTACAATTAAGCACCTATGATCATATTGTTTAATATTTGAATTATAATAAAAATAATCTTTTACCGTATAACTGCCATTAGCAAATATTGGAAACTCATTTATTTCTATCAAATACTCATTAATAAATGACATTATTATAGTTGTTTCTCAATACTATGCAATCTTACATAGTTGCCAAAACCAACCTTAGCAATAATCTTATCTCCTGATTCTACAGAAGATTTCAATACTCTAATACTACCTTCCCCATCTTTCATATAAATCCTAGCTCTATCAATTACTCCCACACATGGTTCGGCTTCTAATTCAGTATTATATGCTGGAGCAAAAACTTTAAATTTGTAATAGTCAGGATTATTATACGATGTATCTTCTTCAGAAGTAATCGCATCAGGTAATTCTATAGCATGATTAAATTCAGTTAATTCAACTGGACCTTCCCATTGTAGCACATTTGTTATAAATGTATGATTTTTGGCTGGAACGTGGACTAAAATATCCCAATCTTCAAATGTATCTTTTGGATCTCTTACATAAATAAATAAACGTATCGGAGCAGTAGCCAAGCGTTTCGAAGCTATATTTTGTATTCGCTTAGTTTTTGAAAATGCAGAAATATCAACTAAATTAGCATTTCCAACAATACGATGTTCTTCTTTCTGCTCCATTAAAAATTCATTAGAGGCAAATCCTACACCGACTAACATATTTGAATGAAATCGATTCATGTTTTTTACAGTATCTAAATTTAGTGTACAGTTAAGGTATGTCCAACTGGCATATGGTTCACTAAAATTATCTTCTATAGAAATTTTAAATTGTATTTCAGTTGATGTGACATTTAAGTTGTAAGTAACATCTTCTTGTGGTAATTTAAAAATTAAATCACTATCTGAGAATATCAGTTTAATTCTTCTGGCCATTTGTTATTTTCCTATTATTTTAATCTAGTTTATTATAGTAAATAGAATTAGCAATTACAACGGCAATTACAATTCATATTGACGCTAACAGAATTACCTGATCTTCCCAAGACGGCTTGAACATCATTTGCGCTATATAGTCCAAACCCTCCGCAGTTGGCAACTCCATCAAAGAAACTGCCATAGTTACCTAAGTTATTATAAAACCCACTTAAATTCCCTGGCCAACCACCGCCAGAAGAACTAGCATAACCAGCAGAACTAGCATAACCAGCAGAACCAGCAGATGTAGCATATCCAGCAGATCCAGCAGATCCACTAATATTAGTAACTGTTACAGCACCAGTTGCACCTTGAACAGAAGTAACAGGGACAGAAACTACAACAGCACCAGTTGCACCTTGAACAGAAGTAACTGCCGCAGAAATAGTTGGATTACCAGCAACACCATCACCATTAGACACAGAAATACCACCGCCTGCAGTAATAGTACGTCCAGCTGCAGAACCAGCACCAGTTTGTGCAATAATTCCAGAAGAGACTGATGCATGAGCAGAAAGGTTGGCAGAATATGCTTGTACGTCAGTACCGATTGTTAAACCTAATGTACTTCTAGCGTTAATCGCTGCAGCAGATCCTGCCAAACCACGCATATAAGCAGTAAAACTGTGAGTAGATGCAGTGCCAGCACCAGTATAATATGGGGCAGTATCAGCTGCAGAACCAGCAGCTGCCAAACCACCAAGAGTTGCACTATATGATTGTACGTTTGTTCCAGGAACTAAACCTAAATTGGTTTGTGCGCCAGCTTGAGTAGTGGAACCAGTTCCACCACCAGCAATTGCCACTGTATAATTTAAACTAGCTGCAATAGAAGCAGTACCAGTTAAGTTCGCAGTAATAGTTCCTGCAGAGAAATTACCAGAAGCATCACGAGAAACCATTGTGCTAGCTGTATTCGTAGTAGCAGTGGCTAATCCGCGAACAAAGTCAGCGTCTAGACCAGAAGTGGTACCATCTACTGTGAGTAATTTGGTTAAAACGTCTGCTGCAGTATAGCTAGCAGCTGTGAGTCCAGTTGCTAGAGCAGTGTTTAAATTACTAAAGTTATTATCAACTTCAGTATTTGTAAGAGGACTACCTTTAGTACCTCTTAGTGTAATAGATGCTGATGTTATATTAGCCATGTAAGTTCCTTAATCAATCCTATTTATTTAGATAAAAGCTGAATTATCAACTTTTTTATATCTTGTAATTCATTGTTTATTTGTTTTATATCTTCTGTATTTTGAGATATCTCCGCTTCTCTAGCTTCTGCCATGCGCTTATTATAGAGATATTCTTCATAATCAGTTCTATTATTATTTAGGATAGCACCAGTAGTAACATCTCGAACTAAACTGTTGTGTCCTTCAACTTTTAAAAAATCAGTCATTATGGACAAGCAATAACTCTAAAATCTTTAATAATAGGAACAGCTGAACTATTAGTAGAAGTCATAACAAGTTTAACCGCAATAGTATCAAAAGACTGCATTCCTGTTAAAGTATAAGTAATATCACTAAAAGTAGGATTTCCATTATCAACCTTAACAATAGCAGAATCTGGAGTCATTAATGTCCAACTTATGTTAGATAATCTTCCAGCATCACCAGTAACAGTCTTATAATATACAGCAACATTAGACTCAGCAGGAAGATTTGCGGAAATCATAACACGTGTATAAGTAGAAGCGTTTGCAAATTTAACTGGATTAGTCACATATTTACTAATAGTAGAACTTCCAACTGGAGTAATTTCGTCAGAGAATAGTAGTCTAGAAGTAACAGTAGTACCTGATATTGCAGCTTCAGCAGTAAATAATGTTGCCATATTTAAAGTAGCTGTAGTGCCATCATCAGAAAAACCAGTAACTAAGAATGTTGAACTATTACCACTAGTGGTAGAACCAGTAATAGTTACATATTTACCAATACCAATACCAGCCATTGCAGTTCTTACCGCAGAAACTGTAGATGTTATAATTCCAGGATATCCTTGGTATAATAATACTGCAGTTCCGTTAATTAAAGTACCAGCAGTATGAGAAGGTGCAGTAGTTCCTGTTGTACCAGCAAATGTAACTACGTAAAGATTATTATTATAATAAACCTGATCACCAACAGATTTCGCTGTGCTTGCTACCCAAGCAGATCCAGAGTTAGAAAAACTAAAAGCACCAGTAGAATAACTAAAAGCAGTAATACTATCAAGTGGATCTACGTTAGTATTAGATTGCGTTGGAGCATTTAATTTATTACTAATTGCAATTAAACTAGTACGAGTTGTATCAATAATTGGAGATACTGAATTATTTGTAGTTGATAACTGAGCATTAAACGTCACGGATTTCGCACCAGAGAGTGAAACACTTTCATTAGTTTCTGAACAAATCATTCTTGGTGTATAAAATGTATTATTCTGTTTAATCAAAGCTGGCGAGAATCCTGAATCAATAACATATGCAGATTGAGATCCATCAACTGATTTACCAGAAGTTGTTTTAACAGAGAATGATGTAATTGTATCAGAGAAAGTCTGAATCTGAACATATGGATTTACAATATCATATTGAATATTTTTGTTAGCTTTTACAAATGTTCCGCCAGTATAT
>Ga0304728_1000260_pt1 | contig 44091 bp, 34 predicted proteins | sample C_130625_MF_Meta_FD_190476 | JGI IMG/M metagenome (GOLD analysis project Ga0304728, IMG submission 190476) | Freshwater microbial communities from Lake Croche, Canada to study carbon cycling - C_130625_MF_MetaG (v2) (version 2) | ecosystem: Environmental > Aquatic > Freshwater > Lake | place... | reverse complement strand
AGAAATAAAACCTTCTACCTACAGAAGTCAATATGTGGATAGCTGTGCCAATTCAGGTGGCTATTCGAACCTAGCAACTACCATGTATTTAACTGGAATTGCAGATGAAATAACACAAATAAACTATCTCAACTGGACTCCATACGAAGGATTTGATGGAACTGTTGAATATTATGAAATTTTTAGATTGAACAAAAATACAGGAATCAGTCAAGTGATAGGAACGAGTAATTCTGGTGAAAGAAGCACGCTCGACACTGTTAACTCAAGTGAATATCCTGGTGAAATCTGTTACTATGTGGCCGCGCACGAAGTATTAAATTCCTATGGATTTTATGAAGTAAGTAAATCAAATGTCTTTTGTTTGAGTTATGCTCCTATCATTTATATTCCAAATGCCTTTTATCCTGATGGAATCAATTCTGTTTTCCTTCCGGTACTCACCAATATTGATCCTTCAGATTACCTTATGACCATAAAAGATCGTTGGGACAATGTTGTTTTTGAAACAAATAATCCAAGTATAGGTTGGGATGGGAAATTGAGTAACGGAAATGAAGCGAGCAATGACAACTTTGTGTACATTGTAGAAGTTCATGATGCTACAGGAAAAGAGATGATTAAAAGAGGATTTGTAAGTTTAATTCGATAAATGAAAAAAGTCCTTATCATTCAAACTGCTTTTTTAGGTGATGTAATTTTAGCAACGCCATTAATTGCCAACTTAAAACTTAAGTTTCCAGAAGCCGAAATTGATTTCTTGGTTAAAAAAGGAAATGAAGAATTATTGAGTAATCATCCTGATTTGAGAGCGGTATTTACTTTCGATAAGAAAAAAAAGATTAGCGAAATACTAAGCTTAGTCCAACTATTTAGAAAGAATAGGTACGATCTTGTAATCAATTTACACCGATTTGCTAGTAGTGGACTCCTCACCGTTTTATCTGGAGCGAAAAGAAAAATCGGCTTCCAAAAAAATCCATTTTCATTTTTATATTCCAAAGCCTATCCGCATATAATGGATCAGGGTCTGCATGAAGTAGATAGAAATTTAAACCTTATTAGTGATTTGTTAATTCCATCGGTCAGAAGACCGGCACTGTACCCTAAAGATGCAGACTTGAAATCAGTTGAAGAATTCCAAAAGCAAGCCTATTATTGTTTAGCGCCTGCCTCAGTTTGGTTTACCAAGCAAGCACCAATATCAGTATGGGTTCAATTAATGAAACAACTCAATGAAACCGGCGCTTCCATCTACTTAATTGGTGGTCCAGACGATAAGGATTTGTTGAACCAAATAATTGAAACATCTACGATCAAGGCTGTGAATTTAGCGGGCAAATTAAGCGTCATGCAATCTGCGGCCTTAATGAAAGGAGCAACAAGAGCCTTCGTAAATGATTCAGGTCCCCTGCACATTGCCTCAGCGATGAACACCCCTGTTACAGCGTTTTTCTGCTCGACCATTAGTGATTTTGGATTTGGTCCTTTATCCGATGACGCTAAAATTCTAGAAGTAAAAGATCTTGCTTGTCGCCCTTGCGGCCTACATGGACACAAGACATGTCCGGAAGGTCATTTTAAATGCGGAACAGAATTAATTGAACTCCTGTAATACTTCTTTCACTAATTGCACTTGTTTTATTCTTATTCAACCCTTATCGGGGTTGTTGCGTTTATTTACGGGTTATACTTGTGTTATTCATGTTCAACCCATTTCAGGGTTGTCTCGTTATTTACGGGTTGTACTTGTGTTATTCATGTTCAACCCTTTTCAGGGTTGTTGCGTTTATTTACGAGTTGTACTTGTGTTATTCATGTTCAACCCTTTTCAGGGTTGTCTCGTTATTTACGGGATTGGATTAATCATATTTTTATCTCGAAGGGATTAAACATGAATAGCACAGCATTTTTGCGGTGCGTTTGGTAGGATTGTCCGCCTAGCAATCACAACGTGGTTGAATAATTAAAACAAACTTCTTATTCATATTTAAGCATTATTCAGATTCAACCCATTTCATGGTTGTCTCGTTTATTTACGGGTTGTAATTGGGTTATTCATATTCAACCCTTAACAGGGTTGTTTCATTTATTTACGGGATTGGATTAATCATATTTTTATCCCGAAGGGATTAAACATGAATAGCACAGCATTTTTGCTGTGCGTTTGGAAGCATTGTCCGCCTAGCAACCACAACGCGGTTGAATAATTAAAACAAACTTCTTATTCATATTCAAGCCCTTCGGTTTGACGCCTGATTTTAAATGCGGTACAGAATTAATACAACTTCTGTAAAAAAAAGCAAAAAAAAACCTCCACGAATGGAGGTTCAAAAATCGTATAGATTTAACTTAATACTTCTTTCACTAAATCTGCAGCTTCTTGTAATTGGACTGCAGCAAACTATTTACTCCACCTCCACTACTCGTTCCACGGTGCCATCTTCGTAAATGAAAAGCATGACCGTGTTTTTTCGGCGTTGAATAATTTTTCCGTTGAGGTCTGTAATTTTTACTAGGATTTTATTGGAATTGACCAACTCATGAATTCCTGTAAAATTCAAGGTGAGGTTAAGTGTTATGGTACTGTCGCATCCATTTGCTGCAGGAACCACTTGCGTGTAGGTACCACTTTGGGTGTAGGTTTGTCCGTTTAGCATATAGGAATCTAAGGCCGTTTGTGTTAAGGTACTTGCCGCATTTTCTAGTACAGTTACCATGACTGTATCAGACCCCGAACAACCTAATAAATCAGTTCCATTTAGGGTGTATGTCGCTGTTTGTGTTGGGGCAAAAGACATGCCATTAACCACATTATTATTCCACAGGTACGAATTGCCCCCAGAAGCGTTTAAGGTAACATTATCTCCAGCGCAAATGGTTTGGTCAGGACCGGCAGAGATTGCTTGTGATCCCAGTTGTGCATTGTAAAGATCATTTATTTCGCATATGGTTAATGCACGGTTCCACATCCCAATGTCATCGATATCTCCATTATGATAAGCAGAGAGGCCTGAGCCAATAGTAGAAGCACATCCAAATAATTTTCTACCAGTTGAATTCCCCGCAGCAACTATTGAAAAATCTAAACTACTAAAAGCTACTGATTGGTTTACTACTAAATTGTTATTTAGATAGATTTTTAGTGTAGTACCATCATAAACTGCTATGGCATTTTGCCAAGTATTTAAAGTAATTGAACCAATTGCTGAAGTCGCACCATAATATCCAGAAATATTTTCACCAGAAAAGCCAATTTGACCTGATGAATTTACCTCTGACCAATGACTTCTCCAATATGAACTCTGCCCTAATAAAAGTGAGGAGGATGAGGAGGATAAACTATTCATTTTAAACCAAACCGAAATCGTATAACCTGTTACAACATTAGCACCGCCTAAAAAGGGCTGAAATACTTCAATAAAATCATCTAATCCATCAAAACTATAAGCTTCGTTAGCTAAACCAAATCTATCTATAGTTAGCGAAGCACCATTTACAGTTCCATTATTAGTATTTGCGCTTTCATCATTCGCATTCCCACTAAACGGCCACCAGCCAAAAAGTCCATTTGTTGGAACATAATTAGGGATTTGTGAGAATACACTTTGTGAAAATAAAGTGAGTAAAGAGATAAGTATTAGATTTTTCATGATTTCGTTGGTTTAAAAAGTAAAGTCTATTGTTTTATTAATCTGATTGTATTTTGAATTTCATTATTCACTTTGATAAGATAAACACCGTCATCAAAGGCTCCAATTTTAATGACCATTTCTTTTTCTGGTATCATTCCTTCCATTATTTTCCTTCCGCTATTGTCATAAATGAAGTAGTTTTTTCCGAGTAATTGCTCAGATACTTTAAATAATACATTATCACTTGATGGGTTAGGAGAAATCGAAATTTGAGCCTCTGTATTTTCAGATATTCCTGTAAAATTCAAGGTTAAATTTAATGTAATAACGCTGTCGCAACCTGCTGCATTGGGAATGGTAGTCGTATAAGTCCCGCTTTGTGTATAGGTTTGGTTGTTCAGCGACCAAGTGTATAAGTCAAGGGCAGTTGCGGATTGAGTGGATGTTGTGTTTAGACTCCCAAGTTGATCATTGAATAAATCTTGTATTTCACATTGAGTTAAGATACGATTCCAAATACCGAAATCATCAAGTTTACCCGAATAATACTCGACACTTGATCCATATTGATTTCCAAATACTAAGGGATCTAACGGCGTTCCTCCTATAATAATGTCACTTCCTAAAGATGCAAGTAAAGAACCATTAGAATAAATTTCAACATTATTTAAATAATTTCTCACTATTACTATATGCTGCCAACTTAATGAATTTAATATTATTCCTGTAGATTGCCAATAATCTCCGCATCGCAATTGATTTCCATTCATCCCAACATAAAATGCTGCAGGCCAAACATTTTGATGAAAAAATTCTTGAACGCCTGAGGTTGAATTAGGGTTAACCCAAATAGATAATGTAAAAGAATTGTTGGGGGGAATTGAAGGCCCAGAACAGTTGATGGTGGAATTATTTCCGTCAAAACTATATGCTTGATTCGCATTCCCAAATCGATCTGTTGTCAATGTTGCTCCATTCACTGTTCCATTATTGCCATTCCCACTTTCATCATTTGCATTGCCGTTAAATGGCCACCAACCTACTAGGCCGTTTGAAGGAACGTAGTTAGGGACTTGTGCATTGGATATTATTGCAAAACCAATAATTGCAATTATTGACAGAAAAAATTTACTGATTTTCATACTTCTTAAATTTTAAATTAAACATGAGCTTAAAATTCAGGTTTAATCAAAGAAGTACCGTAAAAAATTAAGGGAATTCTAGTTAATTACCCTTCTTTAGTACTATTTCTATTATTTTGGGATGTAAGGTTAGAATCTTCATGCGCTTATCCATTGGATTCAATGTTTCGGTATAGATATGATTTGGTGCCAGGCCAAACATATTAACCATGTCAAAAACGAAAGTCTTTAACAAGGCCTCACGTCGTTTTTTCATGGTTTCAATGGATAAATGTTCAGGATTCACTAAGTCATTCAAATCCGACAATTCCAATACACCATGGCGCTTTAATACCCATAAATTTAACAATTCAATGGATGAATCACTCATCGTATAAATTGGAGCTAGCTTTTTTCTCTTTCGGAGAATCCGGAAAATTACAAAAATAATACCTAGCAAAAAGACTGCGATTAAAGCGATAAACTTGACATAAAACGAGTTTTTTTCCTTAACTAATAAAGTGTTTTTTGCAATAAAGAACTCGCGTTTAAATGCAGTTTCATCGTAAATTATCATTAAACTAGATTCAACATCTAAAATATTTTGATGCTTCAGCATGATGTATTTACCTCTAAATTTATATAAATTCAAGAGTGAATTAAAAGGCTTTTGCTTGTATCGAACGATGCAATTATTCTTAAAATCTATTTCCAAAAAAAAGGGCTTAAAGATTAATATATTCTTAAACACACAACTTGGGGAAATATTTATCGAATCGAAATAATTAATCTGACCTTCAAAAAACCACGATTTATTTGTGAGATTGTATCGCCAGTAATTTTTGAAATTAAGTTTTTTAAATAATCCATTTATGTTGACTAGTGCATGTAAATTATCCATTTCCTTATAATATGCAGAAGTCAAGGCAGGATCAACTTTCTTACTTTCATTCTCAAGGTACCACTCTTTTAATTTGGGATCAAAGTGAGTAATAAAATTTTTAACTGAAAAAAGTCCGTATCCACCAAAGATATAAGGTTCTCCTTTATGCAAGAAAAAGGCCCCGCCATATTGATTTCTATGATGAAACGAATTGTCAATGCGCACAATGGAATCATTTCGAAGCTGCAAAACATAACCACCTCCACCATCAACAAAATAAATGGGGCTACCTTTTTCTGACAAAGGAACATATTCAGTCAGTAACTCATTAAAAGAAACTTGCTTATCCAAATGAATGGATCGTCGCTCCACCTTTTTAGACTCCAATGAGATGAGCAACATTTGTGAGCTATCGTCGATAACACACAATTTTTCAGCTTCGTAATTGTAGAATATACAAGGATTAGTGTTTTTGAATCGAAAAGATTGCGCCAAACATAAATAGGAGGATACCAGAAAGAAAAATCCTAGAGCTAATTTCATTAGTTAAAGTTACAATACCTTAAGGTATGTTGATCGAATAATTAAGGAATACCCTATTTTTACCCTATTTTCCATCTAATTTCTTAACGAATTTTTTATTCAACCCCTTTCAGGGTTGTTTCGTTTATTTACGGGTTGTACTTGTGTTATTCAGATTCAACCCTTATCAGGGTTGTCTCGTTATTTACGGGATTGGATTAATCATATTTTTATCCCGAAGGGATTAAACATGAATAGCACAGCATTTTTGCTGTGCGTTTGGAAGTATTGGATGCCCAACAACCACAACGTGGTTGAATAATTACAACTAACATCTTATTCATATTCAACCCTTATCAGGGTTGTTTCATTAATCATATTTTATCCCGAAGGGATTAAACATGAAAAGCACAGCATTAATATAACTTCTGTAAAAAAAGTAAAAAAAAAACCTCCACGAATGGAGGTTTAAAAAATCTTATTGAATTAACTTAATACTTCTTTCACTAAATCTGCAGCTTCTTGTAATTGAACTGCTGAATGCACATTCAATCCAGAATCATCGATAATCTTTTTAGCTTCAATCGCATTAGTTCCTTGTAAGCGAACAATGATTGGAACTGGTATTTCACCAATATTTTTATAGGCATCTACAATACCTTGAGCAACGCGATCACAACGCACTATTCCACCAAAGATATTAATCAAAATTGCCTTAACATTTGGATCTTTAAGAATGATATGGAATGCTTTTTCAACGCGTTCTGCGTTAGCTGTACCTCCAACATCTAAGAAATTCGCTGGATTTCCACCGGACAATTTAATGATATCCATTGTTGCCATGGCCAATCCGGCACCGTTTACCATACAACCTACATTTCCATCTAATTTCACGAAATTCAATCCCGCTTCATCAGCTTCAACTTCCGTTGGATCTTCCTCCGTTTTATCGCGCATTGCAGCATACTCAGGATGACGGAATAAACCATTTCCATCTAAAGTAACTTTAGCATCTACGGCAATAATTTTATTATCTGATGTTTTGAATAAAGGATTAATTTCAAACATGGCAGCATCAATTCCCTCGTAAGCTTTGTACAAAGAAGAAACAAATTTGATCATTCCTTTAAATGCCTCACCAGATAACCCTAAGTTAAACGCGATTTTTCTAGCTTGAAAACCTTGAAGTCCAACACGAGGATCTATAAATTCTCTATGTAATTTCTCTGGTGTATGCTCAGCAACATGTTCAATATCCATTCCACCTTCTGTAGAATAAACAATCACGTTTCTTCCTTTCTCTCTATCCAAAAGAACGGACATATAAAATTCTTTGGTTTCTGATTCACCTGGATAATAAACATCTTGAGCGATCAATACCTTATTTACTAATTTTCCTTTACCATTAGTTTGAAGCGTGGTAAGGTGTCCACCTAAAATTCCACGAACTTTCTCTTCTACTTGATCTATGCCTTTAGCAATAACAACACCATGAGAACCAGTTTCTTCAACTGTTCCTTTTCCACGTCCACCTGCATGGATTTGTGCTTTAACTACATACCAACTTGTACCCGTTTTTGCGGTAAGTTCTTTTGCTGCATTTACAGCATCTTCAATTTTTTCAACGACAATTCCTTCTTGTACCGCTACTCCGTAACTTTTTAAGATTTCCTTCCCTTGATATTCATGTAAATTCATAGTTCAAAATTTGCTGCGTAAAAGTAATTTAATTTTGGAAGTTGCCCGCCTTTTTATTTTAAGATTGTAATTTATTTTTCCATGAACTACTAATCTCCCTTGAAGCGAATTCCTTTTCTTTAAATGCTTTAATGTCACTCCAGATCTGATCAATTGCCTGATTTAAAGCCCATTGTTCTTCTTCCATTGCATTTTTTATTACAGATGGATCACTAAAATAGTCTTTAACGAAATTGGTATCGAAATCTCCAGAAACAAAAGCAGGATGCTTGAGGACAAATTTTCCAAAATCAAGTGTAGTTTTTACACCTGAAATTTCATAATCATCAATTGCTTCAACACATCTTGCAATGGCATCCTTTCGAGTTTTACCCCAAACGACCAATTTAGCGATCATAGGATCATAATAAATTGGAATTTCCATGCCTTCTACAAAAGCATCATCTACACGAACGCTTTTACCAGTTGGAATACGATAGCGCTCTAGCGTTCCAATATCTGGCGTAAAGCCATTTAAAGAATCTTCAGCATAAACACGGATTTCAATGGCATGACCATTACAAACTATTTCTTCTTGTTTCTTGGGTAATTGTTCCCCTCTTGCAACACGAATCTGCCATTCTACCAAGTCCAATCCGGTGATTTCTTCTGTCACCGGATGTTCCACTTGAAGTCTCGTATTCATTTCCAAGAAATAAAATTTAAGATCCGCATCCAATAAAAACTCAACCGTACCGGCGCCTTCATAATTACATGCTTTACAAACGGCAACTGCAGCTTCACCCATTTCTTTTCTCAATGCTTCTGTCAGAACAGCACTTGGTGCTTCTTCTACCACCTTTTGATGACGGCGTTGAATGGAACATTCTCTTTCAAACAGATAAACTACATTTCCAAATTGATCTGCAAAAACCTGGATTTCAATATGTCTTGGTTTGGTAACAAATTTCTCAATAAAAACCGCATCGTCACCAAAAGAAGATCTTGCTTCACTTTGAGCCAACTTCATTTGACTTTCAAATTCTTCATTATTTTCAACCAGGCGCATCCCTTTTCCTCCTCCGCCAGCAGAGGCTTTAATTAAAATTGGATACCCTACAAGAGCAGCAACTTTCTTAGCTTCATCAACATCAGAGATCGCCTCATCAACACCGGGAACTAATGGAACATTAAATGCTTTTACTGCTTGTTTTGCGCTCAACTTATCCCCCATCAACTCCATTGATTCAGGAGAAGGGCCAATTAATTTTAATCCAGCGGCTTTAACTTTTCTGGCAAAACCAGCATTTTCGGACAAAAATCCATAACCTGGATGAATGCCATCTACTCCTAAAGCCTTGCAATGCTCTAAGATTACATCTTGCTTTAAGTAACTTTCAGAAGAAGGGCTTGCACCCACATAAACCGCTTCGTCAGCCTCTAAAACATGAGGTGCATGTTGGTCTGCATCACTATAAATGGCAACACTTTTAATATTCATTTTTCGCAGCGTTCTGATCACCCTTCTTGCGATTTCCCCTCGATTTGCAATTAACACTTTTTTCATTTTCTTTCTTTACTTTTTACTTGTGGAACCGTACTATCTTTTACTCCGATAATGGGAACCTTGGTGTGTTTTTTCTTTTTCTTTTCGTGGACAAATTTATTTTCTTTTTGTCTAAAAACATCTAAAAATGATTGCCAAAGAATAAAATCTCTACTGGAATTAAAATCTTCATGATAGGAAAGTCCGGCCCCTTGAGTAAAAGGACCTGAATTTTCTTTCACTGTATTGTTATTAGATTGATTGAAAGCATTTACTCTAAAAGTTCCATTTTTGTTCACCAAATACTCCAAGTTCACATCTCCAACAAAGGCGCCATTTGATTGTCCAGCAAGAGCAGCACTCTCTACCCCAAAGCTACCGGTGACGATTAACCTATCACCTAAAAAATTCTTTTGAACCGACGCTAAAGCATTGTTGTCACCAAGATCGACATTAACCTTATAATTCTTCGAAAGCTGCCCAAGAAGAACATTGATTTGAGACTCCACTAAATCAAGAGCTGCAGATCCACTAGCAGAGACCGTTCCTTTCAAGGGTTGAAATTTCTTCACTAACAATAGAGAAAAGAACTGTCTATTTAATTCATCATTTTCTGCATTTACACGGGTAATCAGAGCCTTGCCTGTTTCGGGTGCTTTTGGTGCCTGAATTTCAAATTGAATAATTGGTTTCAATAGCGTTTCTCTTAGTTTCAAAAGACATACGATATCCTGATTGAGTAAAGATTTATCATCTTGTTCAGGACTTAACTCAAGAATACTTACTTTTTTGATGGTAAAAGCAGTATTCAATTCAATATTTGCATCATAAATATCTCCCGACCACTCTATTTTAGAACCATCTAGAATATCAAATTTCTGTTTGATGGGACCCATTGCGAAATTATAATTACTTCCTTTGGTCAGCGTATATTTTCCTTCCAAGAACATGTTATTATAGGCATCAAATTTAAAATCTATATCACCAGAACCATAAGCAAGTATCTCATCACCCAACTGCTCATTAAACACAATCTTCAATTTTGCCTCCGGAGTAATTTTAAATTTCATATCAAGATTAACTCCCGTGAAATCGATTTTCTCTTTAAGTTTTGCTAAAGGATCCGTTTTACTGACGAACTGAATAAAATTTTCCTCTTCATCTAAATCAGATGCTCCATACATTGGGAAAGTTATCAAGGTTCCTGTTTTCGTTTCAACATCTACGGTCACATCCATTTTACTACCGTAACCAGAAATATTGGCAGTTCCTCTAGCATAAGCTTTACCATAATAATAATCACCTTGTTTATAAGTGGTTTTCATCACCAGGAAACGTTCTAAAGGAAGATTTCTATAAGGCGCTTTAGGATCTCGTTTAGTGAGATCATCTTCAAAATTGAAGTTCATATTGTAATCCCATTTGTCAAAATTCTTGTGATAAATTTGTCCCACCAAGGAAGCTGTATTCCCGTCTTCATCTTTAACAGGAAGGTTGTTAATATAAAAGGCATCTTCAAGTACTTCGACATCTCCATTTAAAGTATATCGCACACCTAATAATTCAATATTAGCTGCTGCATTCTGCAGTTTAAGTTTGCCTGAAAGCAAAGGGTGATCTGGCGAACCTTTGACCACTATTTTTCCATTAACCTTTCCTTCGATTCCCTTCACTACTTCCGGATCCATAAATACGTTGGTAAACTTGAGGTCTGTATTTTTAAATAACAACGCAAATTCTAAATTATCTTTTTCTCGTTCTAGGTAATAAAACCCCTGAAAATCAAGAGTCTTTTGATTTTTATATTCTAAATTTCCATCCAACCTAATGCGTTCTTGCTTCGCGAAGTAATCTAAATTAAAGGCAACATTCCCAACCTCCTCTCCATCAATGTACAATTGTTCCACGAGAGCATCTCCAGAATATCCTAAATTATTGTATGGATTTGTAATGTTTGCAAAACCAGAAAAAGTACCTTCCAACTTTACTTTCAGCTTTAGCATAGAACTAAGTTCTTCTAAATTAATTTGTCTAAGATCCAAACGCAATTGATCAGATTCATTTTTTGACAAACAACCATTAACCGAGATGACTTGATTTCCTCTATCAATGCGAAGTTTTTGAATGCTAATATCCTTTGAAGTATAGGTAATATAAGATTCATCTTCAATATTCCATTTGATATCATTTATGGAAATAAAGGAAGGCTTTAATTTAAAATCCAAATGATCATTCTCAAGAATTAATGTTTCCCATGATAATTTAGAATAATTGGACGAATTTGGATCCCAACTCAGTTCAGATTGCAGATGTCCTTTGCTTCCTTTACTCAGAAAATGTACCTCAGAAAAAGACAAAGAATCAGAAAAATTGAACTTATCTACACTATAATCTGCAAGAATACCTGAACGATCGACCTTTTGGTCTAAATTTATTCCTTCAAAGACCACCGAATCAAAGACAATTTTATTGGCTTGTAAATTTAATTCCAAAGTATTCGTTCCTGAATCAAACATTCCGGTAACCGTCGTTCCAGATTCTATCGAAAGTTCCGGTAAAAAAATGGGTAGGAAATGAGATAAATCTTTGGTTACAATAGAATAGGTAAACTTATTCTGCACTTTAGCATCCGAAATGGTAAGATTAGAGCCTGCAGTCGGGAATATCTTCGCTAATTCAAACATGAAATCTTGGCCCACAGTGCTCGGATTTATCTTTCCATCGATGCGAATATTACCCAGAGAACTTTCAATATCTAACCTATCAGAATTCTTACCTCTTTCGAGAAGAACACTAGCATATGGGACTTCTAATTCCCTACCCGATTCGATATAACTCAAATTATTAAGCTGCACGGAACCCGACATATCTGAAAGACTAAAACTTTTAGCAATGACCGACACTGATGCTTTCAAACTCGTTTCTTGAACACTTGTAAACCCTAGAGCGCCTAGATAACATTTCTTGATGTCCATATCCAAAGAGTAAGACGGTAAAGCACCGTAATTTACCTTTCCATTGATGGAAACATCCAAGTTTTTATCGTCAACTTCAATAGACCCCTTAAAAGAATCCTCTTTTAATTGACCATTTTTAATTTTTATTGAAGCATATTTATAATCCAATAAATCCGTATTGGTCAACGCAGCATTTATTTGATTTATTTCTGGGCTACCTTTAGACCAGGTAAAGTTTTTAAAACAAATAGCGCCGTTAACGACACCTATATCAGTGAGATCAATGAGTTTACCGAGATCAAAATTAAGCAATTGAAATGCTGTAGAATCGGATTGAAAAGGATGAGAATTAAAACCATCTTCCCATTCATCAATACTGTAAGTCTGCGCTATCTTTAAATCTCCTATTGATGTGCTGATTTTACTCTTGCCAATCCACCATTTACCATTCACCCCGTTGGCATTAAAATTATTTAAATAAACAGTTCCCAGAGCACAAGCCTCACTTCCTAAATCGAGTTGTTTGTTTGGATAAGGTAGATAAAATTGCTGCAATTCAGCCATATCTAATTTAGCAAAACGAATATTTTCTTTAAAATCATAAGCGCTAAAATCACTAAAGTCCGGCAATTCCAAATCGGCTATGATTTTGGTATTTTGTTTGTAATTCAATTCAATATCCCTTAAAATCAAATGATTTAGCGTATTTCCTGCATTTCCTTTGATTTTAATTCTATCTCGCATGCCCTCCATTGCAGGAGCAAAAATGGCAATATCAGAAAGTAAAACACTACTAGGATTTAATTGAATATCCCAAATTACCTTATTTAGAAAATCTTTGAGATCCTGCTCGTTGTTCCATGAAAAACCAATCTTTTTAGCATTTAATCGAGATCTATTCAGAGCGATTTTAACCGCATTAAGTTCCACTGAAGTATCAAGAATCGTTACTAATCCTTCAAATTTTTTTAGCTTAAGTCCTGCTGCAAGCTCCTCCAATTGCAAGGAAGAGATCTTTAAACTTGTTTTCGATTTTCTGTAAAGTATATCTTCAATTTTCAAATTTAAATGTGCCAAGTCAAGATGATTTGCATCGAAACCAAAGCCTCCAGGAAGAGACGCATAGTTGTGATATTTTATACGCATTTCTTTCAATGCAAGCGTCCTGATATCTAAATCAAAAGGATCATTTTTACTTGGTGGTGCATCGCTTGAAAAATAATCAACTAGAAATTGAAAATTAAAATTTCGATTCTTTCTGGTATTATGAACATTTGCAAATCCATTTTGGATGGTAACATCACTGATTTTTATTTTTTTCCTAAAATATTTTATTTTGTCAATGTGAACCCTTATTGAAGCGACGCTCAATAAAGTATCATGCTCTAAATCTCTAATTAAGACGCCATCAAGAGCCAATTCATCGAAGAAAATAATATCAACTGCACTTACACGAACAGTTGTCTTTAGTTCATTAGAAAGATATTCAGTTGCTCTATCGGCTAAAAAAGATTGAAATTTTTCACTGCGAATACCAAAAAGAAAAAGAATCAATAAAATCAAAACCCATTCCAAGGAAATTCCAATGATTCGGCCTAGAATTTTGACTATTTTTACCATTCTTAAACAAATTTAAGCATTTGAAAACTAAACAAGCAATAGTTTTAGGTATTGAATCCTCGTGCGACGATACTTCTGCTGCAGTTTTGTGTGGAAACAAGCTTCTTGCCAACATTGTAGCTTCGCAAGATGTGCATATTTTATATGGCGGCGTGGTGCCTGAATTAGCCAGTAGATCTCATCAAGAGAACATCGTTCCTGTCGTCTTAGCAGCTTTAAAAAAATCTAAAATTGACGTGTCTTCGATAGATGCAATTGCTATTACCCAAGGACCAGGATTAATGGGTTCACTTGTTGTTGGAGTTTCATTTGCCAAAGCGCTTGCTCTTGCATTAGATATTCCTTTGATTCCTGTTCATCATATGAAGGCACATATTTTGGCTCATTTTATTGAAGATGAACAAAATTCAAGTCCCTCATTTCCTTTTTTATGTTTGACCGTCTCGGGCGGACATACACAAATTGTCCAGGTGAACAGTGCAAGTGAAATGACCATTTTAGGTAAAACCATTGATGATGCTGCAGGAGAAGCATTTGATAAAGCAGCGAAAATGTTGGGATTACCCTATCCTGGGGGGCCACTTATTGACCAGCATGCAAAAAATGGAAACAATTTAGCGCATACTTTTTCGAAACCCAAAATTGCAGGATTAGACTTTAGTTTTAGCGGATTAAAAACATCCATTTTATATTATTTAAGAGATCAAAAAATTAAAGAGCCAGATTTTATAGAGAAGAACTTAGCTGACTTATGTGCTTCTATTCAATATACCATTGTGAGTATCTTGATTTCAAAATTAAAACAAGCCAGTAAAGAAACTGGAATTAAGCAGATCGCAATTGCGGGTGGAGTATCTGCAAATTCTGAATTGAGACAAACTTTATTGACTTGGGCAGAAAAAGATGCTGTAAAAGTCTATATTCCCAAATTCGAATATTGTACTGATAACGCAGCAATGATTGCCATTACAGGCAAATTTTTATTTGAAGAAGGAAAATCATTAAAAGGAAGTACAAACATTTCAGCCGATCCGCGCTTAGCATGGAAATAATAAATTAAAAATTTAACTTAATTTATAGTTTTTCTAATTTCAATTTTGTAAATTAGAGAACAAATTCAAGCGATATGACGGAACAAATATGCATGATAGAGAAAGAGGCAATCACTGCTTGTACCTTTAAGCACGAGATGATGTCCAAGCAACATCCTGAATTGTTATCACAAATTAAGGATGCCACTATACTAGGGAATTCACATCATTCTAAGGTATCCATTATATTTCAAGATGATGATGGCATTAAAAGGGTTGACACTACCATTTGGGCAGCAGGAACAAAATTTATCTGTTTAAAAGGAGGTGTATGGGTGCCAATTAATAGATTAATTGAAATTAAACTTTAATTTTGGTGCATGACGCTTAGATTAACAATTGCACTGCTCTCCATTTTCACAAGAATTGTTGTTTTTTCTCAAAATCATGTGAGTTGGAAATTCTCATATGATAAAGCACAACACAAAGTAATTGCGGTAGGTAAAATAGATCCTACTTGGCATATTTACTCTCAAAAAACAGATCCTAATTCCGGACCTGTAGCTACGACATTGACTGTAAATAAGACTCAGGGCATTAAACCTATTGGCGTATTTGAAGAAAATTTAGTGCCTCACGAAATATACGACCCAAATTTTGAATCAAAAGTATATTTATTTGAGCAAGAGTATCGAGCATCTCAAAACATTAAAATAAAAAACACAAAAGAAATAAGTGGCTCCATATTTTATATGGTTTGCGACGAAACCAAGTGCCTACCTCCTATTGAGGTTCCTTTTACCATTACCGTACAATAAAATAAATAAAATGAAATCAATATTTTTTAGTTTTTTACTACTTTTTTGCAGTGCTTCACTTCAGGCCCAAAACAGCCTGATGGACGATCATATTAAATGGAATTTCTCCTTAGAAAAAATAGATGAGACACATGCCAACATAGTTTATCAAGCTAAAATCGTAGAAGGATTTCACATTTTTTCATTAAAACACGATCCATCAAAAGCAGATTTCACAGGGATTGTTCCTGAGTTTAAAGTGCGTAAAAACACCAAAATAAAAACTATAGGAAGTCCATTTGAGACCTTGACTGCAATGAAACATTTAGATGGAGAATGGGTATCCATGTACTTCGAAAAAAAGGCCATCTTCAAACAAAAAATTGAGGTTTTGAGTGCTGAAGAATTCAATATTGATTTTGATCTATATTTTCAACTTTGCGACCAAAATGGATGTCTCCCTCCTTTTGATTTAGCGGGCAAAGTTAAAGCCAAAGGATTTACTCCAATTGCTGAAGTAGATACTTTGAAAAATGATTCTTCTGTTGAAAATAATGTGGTGAAAGCATCTACTACTCAGATGAAACAGACAGCAATCAAAAAAGAAAAGCCAGTGAAAAAGGAATCCAATTGGGTGATTTTTATTGCGGGATTCTTAGCGGGATTGGTTGCGTTGATTACCCCATGTATGTTTCCTATGATTCCCATGACGGTGACCTTTTTCACTAAGCAGTCAAAAACTAGAAGAGAAGGAATCTTTAAAGCATTGGTTTATGGAGTATCAATCATTTTAATCTATGTGACTTTTGGGGTAGCCTTTACAGCCGCTACTGGTCCACTTGGATTGAATGACCTTTCAACAAATGTCTGGATGAACCTTTTGTTTTTTGGAATATTCGTTCTCTTTGCTTTTTCTTTTTTAGGTGCTTTCGAAATCCAATTGCCTGCTTCTTGGGTGAATAAAATGGATAAACAAGCAGATCGTGGTGGATTTCTAGGGATCTTCTTTATGGCCTTTACCCTCGGATTAGTTTCTTTTTCTTGTACAGGACCCATTATTGGAAGTCTATTGGTTACCGCATCTACCACTGGTTCGTATTTCACTCCAGCCATTGGAATGACAGGTTTCTCTTTAGCATTGGCTATTCCATTTACGTTATTTGCAATTTTCCCAGGATGGCTCAACTCTTTACCGCAATCTGGTGGTTGGTTGAATTCAGTAAAAGTAGTTTTAGGATTGGCAGAATTAGCCCTTGCATTGAAGTTTTTATCTAGTGTCGACTTGGCATATCATTGGGAAATCTTATCGCGCGAATGGTTTGTTGGAATTTGGTTTGTACTCTTCCTAGTGATGGGAATTTATCTCCTAGGTAAACTAAGATTTTCACATGATTCACCTGTAGAGAAATTAAGTGTAACACGCTTCATGTTTGCCTTGGTTGCGCTTACTTTTTCAGTGTATTTATTGCCTGGAATGTTTGGAGCACCCTTAAAATTAATCGATGGAATCGCACCTCCAAGAACACATTCAGAAGATAATTTTAGATATGTTAATGGCGGATTAGACACAGGTATTGAAAAAGATTCAATCAGCGATGCCTATGCAGCAGAAATGCATCCAGTGGGTGATGGTTCGATCTTAGTGTTTCATGATTTAATCGTAGGAACTGAATATGCAAAGAAGAAAAACTTACCTATTTTATTAGACTTTACTGGGCATGCTTGTCAAAATTGTAGAAAAACAGAGTCTACCGTTTGGACAAATGATGAAATTAGATCTACCCTTCAAACGAAATTTGTGATCGTGAGTTTGTATTGTGATGATAGAACGCCGCTACCAAAATCTGAAATTCGTTTTTCAAAGAAAAATGGTATGATTAAAACCGTTGGAAACAAATGGGCAGATTTACAGATTGAAAAATATCAGCGTTTTCAGCAGCCCTTGTATGTGGTTATTGATCATGAAGGAAATGATTTAACCGAAACCATTGGATATACTCCAAATATTGAAGAATACAAGGCTTTTTTAACGAAAGGTTTAAAGGCTTTTAATAAATAGATTGAAAGCAAAAGCCGTTGATAAATAAAATCTTTAGGCATTCTTATCGCTTGTTTTTTATTCTAAATTTGAATGATAAAATGATATTCAAATCATGAAACTTTGTATTGCGGAAAAACCAAGTGTAGCGAGAGACTTAGCGGAGATATTAGGTGCTACCAATAGACGAGAAGGATACTTAGAGGGAAATGGGTATTGTGTAACATGGGTTTTTGGACATTTATGTTCTTTAAAGGATCCAGAAGATTACAATTCAAATTGGAAATATTGGAGACTAGAAGATTTACCCATTATTCCACCTCAATTTGGCATCAAACTAAAAAATGATGCTGGAGCCAAAAAACAATTCAAAATAATTGAACAACTCGTTGCACAAGCTGAAGAAGTTATCAATTGCGGTGATGCTGGACAAGAAGGAGAATTAATTCAACGATGGGTGCTCATCAAGGCAAAATGTAAGGTTCCTGTTAAAAGACTGTGGATCTCCTCGTTAACAGAAGAAGCAATCAAAGAAGGATTTAAAAAACTAAAAGACTCCAAAGATTTTGATAATTTATTTGCAGCGGGAAATTCGCGCGCTGTCGGCGATTGGATTTTAGGCATCAATGGGACGCGACTCTACACTAAGAAATACGGTAAAGATAAAATGACGCTTTCTGTTGGACGCGTTCAAACTCCCACTTTGGCCATGATTGTATTGCGTCAAAAAGAAATAAATGCCTTTAAAACTTCAGAATATTGGGAACTGAAAACGATGTATCGCAAAACTGAATTTCTTTGTCAGATTGAACGCTTAAGAAGTGAAGAAAAAGCATTGAAAGGATTGCAATATATAGAGAACAAACCTTTTGAAATCACCTCCTTTGAACAAAAAGAAGGGAAAGAAGGTCAACCTAGACTGTTTGATTTAACCTCGCTTCAAGTTGATGGAAATAAAATATACAGCTTCAGTGCTGAAGAGACACTCAATATCATTCAAAGTTTGTATGAGAAGAAACTCGTGAGTTATCCTAGAGTTGACACAACTTATCTTTCCGAAGACATTCACCCCAAAATTCCTGGAATCATGAATGGCTTAAAAGATTATCAGCGCTTTACTGCAAGTATTCTTACGAAAGCTATTCCTAAAAGTAAAACCATCTTTGATAATACAAAAATAACCGATCACCACGCCATCATTCCAACTGGTATACAAGCAAATTCATTAAATGAAAATGAAAAAAAGATCTATGATCTTATCGTAAGAAGATTTATAGCTGCTTTTTATCCTGAATGCTTAGTCTCCAATACAACCGTTTTAGGGAAAGTTGATCAATTGGTATTTAAAGCGAGCGGAAAACAAATTATTGATAAAGGATGGCGCATAGTATATGATGACTTGAAAGGAGAAGTTGATCCTGAAGCAAAAGCGGATAAGAAAGAAAATAAAGATACCATTCTACCAATTTTTGAAAAAGGTGAAAGCGGTGAACACAAACCCGTTATTCATAAAGGAAAGACAAGTCCTCCGAAGCATTACACAGAGGCTACATTGCTCAGAGCAATGGAATCTGCGGGAAAATTAGTAGATAATGAGGAGATGCGTGAATTGATGAAGGAAAATGGAATCGGTCGACCATCTACCAGAGCTAATATTATTGAGACACTTTTCAAACGAAAATATATAGAAAAGAAGAAGAAAAATCTTTTGGCTACGGAAACTGGAATGTCATTAATTGATCTTATCAAAAGTGATTTATTAAAAAGTCCAGAACTTACCGGACAATGGGAACACAAGCTCAGATTAATTGAAAAAGGTACCTACGATCCGCAAACATTTAAAGATGAACTTTTTAAAATGGTCAGGGAACTAAGTGATGAAGTTATTTTTAATTAAAAAAAAATAGTATTTTAGTTAAAAAAATTATGAAGAAGACGCTATTAAAACTTTCATTTTCTATTCTTTTGATTTCTCTGCTTGCTGCATGCGGAGATGATAAAGCTAAAGAACTTGCCTTAAAAGAAAATAAGGAAAACATTAAAGAAACGAAAAGATTAGAACAAGAACGCATTCGTATTGAGAAAGAAAAATTAGCCATGGACGCTGAGAAATTAGCGATGGAGGAGACAAAAGAAAAGGATAGACTTTTAGCTTTGGAGAAACTAGAAAGAATTTTTCAAGATGTATACGATGTTTCTGTAAGTGCTAAGAAAACATACTTCTATGACAAACCAGATTTCGCAACAAAACGCAAAGCATTCTTGCTACAATATGATGAAGCAAGTATACTTCGCACAAGAAACGGGTTTGGATATATTGAATATTACAATTACCAAACGGAAAAAACTACCAGTGGATGGATGGATCTTGCGGATTTAGAGCCAACAGAACATGGTGATTAATAGGTGATTTAGTTGCACGACTAAGTTGAATATTATTGTCAAAAATATTAAAAATGTAATTAAGATTAATCTTAATTACATTTTTTTTGGTGCTGAAATTCCCAACAAGGACAAGCCACTTTTTAAAACTTTCGCTACGTTAGCACTTAAAGTTAACCTACCCAATTTCTTGGCCGAATCAACTTCAATTAAAATGGCTTGCGTCTGATAGAAATGACCATATTGCTTGGCCAATTCATATAAATAATTCGCTATAATTGCAGGAGAGTAAAGACCTGCTGCCTCCTGAATAATCCCAGGATATTGCGCTAATTGTTTAATTAATTCCTTCTCTTCATGACTCATTTCAAAAGGAGCAACAGAACCTATTTCTATTTGAGATTTTGCCAATAAAGAACAAATCCTTGCATGAGCATATTGAATAAAAGGTCCAGTATTACCTGTTAAATCAACGGATTCTTCAGGATTAAATAACATTCTTTTCTTGGGGTCTACCTTCATGAGATAATATTTCAATCCACCCATGCCAATTTGTTGGTAGAGCAAAGACTTATCAGTTTCAGACATTCCTTCTAAATGCCCTCTTTCGCTCGTCAACTCCTCAGCTTTATCAATCACTTCCTGCATAAGGTCATCCGCATCCACAACCGTACCTTCCCTTGATTTCATTTTTCCACTTGGTAAATCAACCATACCATAAGATAAATGATAGCAATTTTTCGCCCATGAATACCCTAGTTTTGCTAAAATCAAAAAGAGGACTTTAAAATGATAATCTTGTTCATTTCCAACGGTGTAGACCATCCCTTCTAGTTCTGGGTAATCATGAAAACGATCAATAGCAGTTCCAATATCTTGCGTCATGTAAACAGCCGTGCCATCAGAACGCAACACTAATTTTTCATCCAAACCTTCAGCGCTGAGGTCAATCCAAACGGAGCCATCTTCTTTTTTAAAGAAAATACCATCAGATAATCCTTTCATTACGATATCTTTTCCAAGCAAATAGGTTTCAGACTCGTAATAAAGCTGATCGAAAGTCACACCCATTTGCGCATAAGTAGATTCAAATCCGGAATAAACCCATGAATTCATAGTAGTCCAAAGCAGATATACTTGCGGATCTTTAGCTTCCCACTTCACGAGCATGTCTTTAGCTTCACGAAGCAAAGAAGTTTGATTTTTGGCTAAATCCTTAATTTTATCATGAATACCAGCCTGGGCTTTTTCGTCCTTTCCTTCTAAAGCAGCACTTAATCTTTTATATTCAGATTCAATTTCTGCAGGGAAATATTCAAAATCATTAGCGTTCCATTGTTCGATAATGGAAGCTGCTTCCGCATTAAAATGCTTATCAAAAGCCACATAATATTTCCCAACCAACTTGTCCCCTTTCCAACCTGTATTGGAAGGGGTCTCACGCTCGCCGTTGGCATTCAAAGGGGAAAATTTTTCCCAAGCCAACATACTTTTACAAATATGAATTCCACGATCGTTAATGACTTGAGTTTTTACTACATGATATCCACTTGCTTTTAATATTTCTGCCACAGAAAATCCTAGGAAATTATTCCTCAAATGACCTAAATGCAATGGTTTATTTGTGTTGGGCGAAGAATACTCCACCATAACGGTAGCCTTACTTTTGGGTGGAACAAATCCGAAATTAGGGTCTTCTTGCACTAAACTTAATTGTTTAATCCAATAATTATCTGAAAAAGTAATATTTAAAAAACCATTAACAGATGCGACTTCACTCACTTCAGGAACTTCAGATTGAATCAATGCGCCAATCCTTTCTCCAGCCTCCACTGGTGAGCATTGCATTAGTTTTGCTAAAGGAAAAACCAATAAAGTCAAATCTCCTGCGACATCTTTACGGGTTGCTTTTAATTGAATGCTATTCGAATTAAATTCACCTTGAAATAAAGTGGGCGCTGCATTTAAGATTACTTGTTTGATTTTTTGTTCCATTATTTTTGCTCTATAGTTGAAATAGCTTCTTCAAGAATTGACAAAGCAATTTCGGCCATTTTATTTTTTTGTTCATCCAAACATGGATTGACTTCCACCAATTCAAACGCAATCGTTTGAGGCATGCGCAATGTTTCCAAAATAAGGGTTTTTGCCTCTTCCACTGTTAAACCATCTTTAACAGGAGTTCCTGTACCGTAAGAACTATATTTTGGATCCATTGAATCTACATCAAAGGAAATATAAACCAAATCACAAGAAGAAAAACGATTTTTTATTTCTTCCAAAATGGAATTTAGTCCTTTACTTCTGAGTTCAGCAACCGAATAATTTTTAATATTATGCTCTGAAATTAAACTATCCTCTTCCGTTTCTGTATCGCGAACCGCAACATAAATTAAATTTTCTGGAAGTAAAGCAGTAGTTTTCAGTCCGTGCCACATCACAGCAGTGTTGGTATCTATATCGTTTCTTTGACAGCTCAAATTATCCGTTCCTAGTGCGGTAGCAAGTGGCATTCCGTGCATGTTACCAGAGGGCGTGGTATAAGGTGTATGTAGGTCCGCATGCGCATCTATCCAAAGAACTCCCAATTTTTTATTTGGAAATGCACTTTGAATACCTCTAATCGTTCCACCGGCCGAACAATGATCAGCGGCGACTATAATTGGAAATTTATTTTCTTTTAAAGTTAATTCAACACAAGATGCAACCTCCTTATAAACCTTAACCATTCCATCTATGCGCTTAGCGAAGGGGAAATTACTAGGCAGATCTAATAAACTATTCCAATCCTTCAAGACATAAGGTATATGTGTATTAAAAATCGTAGATTTTTTTTGTCGAGCAGCCGCAACAATTGCTTGTGGACCTAAAGAAGCACCACATGTTCCTGCGCCAATTTCAGAGGAATTAAAAATAATTTGAAGCTTACTAGGCATATGAAATAACATTTGATTGCGCTGTAAAGTTAAGCTTTTTACTGAAAAGAAATCCAAAGAAGCGCAATCTAAACCAACTAATAGTTTACATTTGTAAGAACATTAATCCGGGGATGTAGCTCAGTTGGCTAGAGTGCTTGACTGGCAGTCAAGAGGTCGTCGGTTCGAGCCCGATCTTCTCCACCTACGCCCTGCGAAGCTTGAAAAGCGAAGCAGGGCTTTTTTTTTTCTTAGAAAACTGCTCGATATTTTTGCGAGAAAACAAAAATGGCTATCATTTGTTATTTAAAAAATAAGATTTCGCGCAAAATGGCAAATTATCTAATCATTGGAGCTTCCTCTGGAATAGGAAAGCAACTTTCAGAACAATTAATTGAACAAGGTCATCATGTTTATGGAACCTATTTTAACAATAACATAGCATCCAATCATCCGAACTTGAAATTGTTTCCTGTTAATGTTTTGGATCAAAATTATGCGCTTGAATTTCTTCCTGAAATATTAGATGGTCTTATCTACTGCCCTGGGAGTATTAATTTAAGGCCCTTTGAGAGAATTAAATCTGAAGACTTTATCAACGATTTTCAACTTCAAGTTGTTGGAGCAATAAAGATGATTCAAAGTGTGATGTCAAAATTAAAATTAAGCGAGAACGCTTCAATCATATTATTTTCCACGACTGCCGTCCAGATGGGCTTGTCCTTTCACACCCAGGTCGCAGCATCAAAAGGTGCCATCGAAGGATTGACCAAAGCTTTGGCTGCTGAATACGCTCCAAAAATACGCGTAAATTGTATCGCACCATCATTGACCGATACGCCACTTGCGCATTCGCTATTAAATACAGATCAAAAAAGAGAAGCCAACGCTCAAAGACATCCTCTAAAAAGAATAGGTGCCGCTGAAGATATTGCACATATTGCAGAATTTTTACTTTCCTCAAAATCTAGTTGGATAACAGGACAAATCATGCATGTAGATGGAGGCTTTTCCTCAATTAAATAAAAAAATTATGCCATTTTATCAATTTACCACTACTCAAAAAATTCCCGTTGATTTGCATGAAATTTGGAGGTTTATCTCGGCTCCACAAAATTTAAAAGAAATAACCCCTGAATACATGGGGTTCAATATAACCAATAATATAGTAGAAGGTCTTATGTATCCGGGATTGATCATTACCTATAAAGTAAGTCCAATTTTTAATGTGAAATTGAACTGGATGACAGAAATTACGCATGTAAAAGACCTAGAATACTTTGTAGATGAACAAAAGGTAGGTCCTTATAAATTATGGCATCATCAACACAGAATTGAAGCCATTGAGGGTGGAGTTCTGATGACTGACATTGTGACCTATCATCCTCCTTTAGGTTTTTTAGGTTCTGTTGCAAATACGCTATTTATAAAGAAAAAACTAAAGGAAATTTTCGACTTTAGAACTTTAGCATTGGAAAAAAGATTTGGTAAGTTTTAAACCACTTAGTTGCATCTCTTTGATCCAAATTGCATATTAAAGTCTTAATCAAATCCAATTGCTTATTTTTGAATTATATATCAAAATTCAAAATGAAAAACCTACTTCTCTTTACATTTTCTTTCTTAAGTATTTGCGCTTTCTCGCAAAAAGATCGCACGTTTAGCGGTGAATTACTCTATACCATCGAAAGAATTAGTCCTAAAGATTCCATACCAGGAAAAATGTTGATTTATGCAAAGGATAGTTTACAACGCGTTGTCAATTTTTCATCGAATCTTGGAAAGCAGGAAATGATTAAACATTTGAGATTGAATAAATCGTTTTTGCTTGTATCCACCACCAGAGGAGATTACGCCATTAAAACGGATCATAAACAAGCGGATTCAAGTATAAGTTATTCTTACAAAAAGAAACTTGGGAAATTAAAAGTCGGTGGTATTAAGGCAAAAAGAGCTGAATTAAGCATCAAAGGAATAGACAAAAAGTTTGATGTGTTTTATTACAAAAAAATTGATGGCAAATATGGAAGTGCTTACCAAAAACTTCCTGGACTTCCAGTTCAATATATTGTTGCAACAGAAGAAGGACTCTATCGATATACCTTGGAAAGCATCAAATCATTCTCCCCATCAATAGATCTGTTTTTAATTCCTGATACCTTCCAAAAAGTAAGTATTGAAGAATTCATTCAGAAGGTTTCAGCTCCTTGAATTTAATTGAATTTTGTACTAACATTAGGTTGTTTATAGATAATGCCGCTTTCATATAATTCACATTAGGCATTTATTACCTTCGTGTTTTAAGTATATCATGAGCGAAAACGAGTATATCCCAAGAAATCCAGAACCTATTCCCTCAACTGAGAAGAAAGTTAACAGTCGCACAGCGACAAAATCTAACGAAAAATCAACTGTAAAGCCATCGGGAAAAGCGCTCCACAAAATTTCCGGCTTAAATATTAAAAAAGCAAGAACAATTATCGGTTCGCTTATTACCCTAACTGCTGTATTTTTATTTATTTCTTGTATCTCTTTCCTTTTCACCTGGAGCAATGATCAAGATTATGTGTTGAATGTCAATTTCTTTGACTACATCTTTAACTCATCTATTCCAGCACCTCAAAACTGGCTCGGAAAATTTGGAGCTTGGATGTCTCATATAATTATTTATGGATCCTTTGGCGTCAGTGCCTTTGCATTTTGTTTTATTGGATTTTTGATAGGTATTAAAATTCTATTTAATGTTGAATTGCTTCCGCTTAAGAAATCACTAATGGTTTCCTTTTTATACATGTTATGGGGCTCTCTATTTTTAGGGTATTTTTCATCACAGGTTAATTATTTAGGGGGGACTTTTGGATATTACTTAAATGAATGGCTGATAAGCACCCTTGGCAATATCGGCACCATTGCTCTTATTGCAGTGCTTTTGTATGTTGTAACTACGGTATTATTCAATCCGAATTACAGCGCCTTATTTTCTTTTCTGAAGGATAAAGAACCTATTTTAGGTGCTGAAAAAGGGACTGAAGAAAATGCTATGCGTTCTGGCTTTGAAGACTTGCATGTTGTGAATACCATTCGCGATGAAGATATTTCAAAAGATGACATTTCTGAACCAGTGCACTTTGGTGAAGATGAAAATGAGTTTATTCCACTTGAAGAGGAGGAGGAAGATGAATCAGAATTGATAGTTCCTCCTCAAGAAGACGAATTTGAAGAAATTAACATTACAAAACCTTCTCAAAATGAATATTCTGGCGATTTTGAAATTGAGATCCCAGAGGAGGAGGTACCTGCAGCTGGTCCGGTTACAGAAAGAGTTAGACCAGTAGATGAAGATCGTAATTTAGCGGAGAAACTAGTAGCTGAACACGGGGTTTACGATCCAACAAAAGATTTGGAAGGCTATGTCTTGCCTCCAATTGATTTATTGAAAGAATACGGTACAGGTGGCGTTTCGGTGAGTAAAGAAGAATTAGAAGGCAATAAAGATAAAATTGTAGAAACGCTTTCTCACTATAAAATTGATATTGCTAAAATTAAAGCAACGGTTGGACCAACAGTAACGCTATATGAAATTGTCCCTGCACCCGGTGTTAGAATTTCAAAAATAAAAAACTTAGAGGATGATATCGCTTTAAGTTTAAGCGCACTCGGAATTAGAATTATCGCTCCAATCCCAGGGAAAGGAACTATAGGAATTGAAGTTCCTAACTCATCACCAGAAATGGTAAGTATGCGATCGCTAATTGCCTCCGAGAAATTTCAGAATTTTGATGGAGAATTACCTATTGTAATGGGAAAAACAATTACGAATGAGACTTTTGTTTTTGACCTTACGAAAATGCCTCACTTATTGGTTGCTGGAGCTACTGGGCAAGGAAAATCGGTTGGATTAAATGCTATCTTAATTTCCATTCTCTATAAAAAACACCCCGCGCAAGTTAAGTTTGTTTTGGTGGATCCGAAGAAGGTGGAACTTACCTTATACAATAAAATTGAGCGCCATTACTTAGCGAAACTTCCAGGTGAAGAGGATGCGATTATTACGGATACTTCCAAGGTTGTCAATACGCTGAATTCCCTTTGTATTGAGATGGATGATCGATATGAATTGCTTAAAGTAGCTGGCGTTCGAACTATCATTGAATACAATAAAAAATTCATCGATAGAAGGTTAAATCCAGAAAATGGTCACCGCTACCTACCTTATATCGTAGTGCTGATCGATGAATTTGCTGATTTAATCATGACTGCTGGAAAAGAAGTGGAACACCCGATTGCTAGAATCGCACAATTAGCGAGAGCCATTGGGATTCACCTCATCGTAGCTACTCAAAGACCTTCTGTAAATGTTATTACAGGAATGATCAAAGCCAACTTCCCCGCCAGAATAGCCTTTAGAGTATTGTCTAAAATTGACTCAAGAACTATCTTAGATGCCTCAGGTGCTGATCAATTAATAGGTAGAGGGGATATGTTGATTTCAACTGGATCGGATATGAAACGTTTACAATGTGGTTTTGTTGACACTCCAGAAGTTGAGGAAATCTGTAGTTTTATCGGTGAACAACGCGCTTACCCAGATGCCTTAATTCTCCCAGAATATATCGCTGAAGGTGCAGACGGTGGAGGAGATTTTGATATGAATGAGATTGATACTATGTTTGTCGATTCCGCAAGGATAGTCGTTATGAATCAGCAGGGTTCGGCTAGTTTACTTCAACGAAAACTTAAACTAGGATACAATAGAGCTGGAAGAATTGTAGATCAATTAGAAGCGATGGGGATTATAGGTGGATTTCAAGGAAGTAAAGCAAGAGATGTCTTGTTTACTGATATAGAAGCTTTAGATGAATTTCTTCGAAATAGAGGCCTGATATAATCTATATGTTTTGTAAACTTCTTTATATTCATTAGCTTTGAGGGATAAACGAAGCTATGCGTAAAGTCCTTTTATTCTTAATAATATTCACTTCTTGGTGCACCTCTGCTCAGGATACATTTACACCCGAAAAAATTCTAGGTTATTCCATTGGAAAACAATTTACTCGGCACGATCAAGTAATCCATTACTTTAATGAATTATCCAAATCATATCCCAATCAAGTAAAGAAAATTAGCTATGGTCAAACCTATGAAAATAGAGAATTGTTTATTTGTATTCTTGCCTCTGAAGCGAATTTAAAACGCATTGAAACGATTCGTCAAAATCACATGAATAACGCGCCACAAGAAGATGTAGCGCTTGTATGGTTAAGTTATAATGTTCACGGTAACGAAAGTTCAGGCACTGAAGCTGCTATGCAAACGGCCTATGACTTGTTGACTAAAAATAAAAATTTACTGGAAAATACAGTGGTTATCATGGACCCATGCCTCAATCCTGATGGAAGAGATCGTTACGTTAACTTTTATTATCAATATGGAAATCAACCTTTTGAGTCCAACAGAATTTCTGCTGAACACAATGAGCCTTGGCCAGGAGGAAGACCCAATCATTATCTATTCGACTTAAATAGAGATTGGGCATGGTTGACACAAATTGAATCTCAAACAAGAATTCCATTGTACAATAGTTGGCTCCCTCATGTTCATGTTGATTTTCATGAACAAGGAATAAATGAACCTTATTATTTCCCCCCTGCAGCAGAACCTTATCACGAAGTGATTACGGATTGGCAAAGAGCATTTCAAAAAGATATTGGTAAAAATCACGCGAAATATTTTGATAAAGAATCTTGGCTCTATTTTTCGAAGGAGATTTTTGATCTACTTTATCCAAGTTATGGAGACACCTACCCTACTTATAATGGTTCGATTGGAATGACCTACGAACAAGGAGGAAGCGGCAGGGCTGGCTTGTCTGTAATTACACAAGTTGGTGATACTTTAAGTTTGTTGGATAGGGTTACCCATCATGTTACAACTGGAATTTCAACAGTTGAAGTAAGTTCAGAAAAATCGAAAAAACTCATCAGTGAATACCAAGCATTTTGCAAGAATAAAAACTATAAATACAAAAGCTATATACTAGATGGAAATGCTCCCAATCTTGGATCCTTGTTATCCTTACTGGATCAACATGAAATCAAATATTCTTATGGTATAGAGAACAATACCCTTAAAGGATTTGATTTTGAGCAAAGAACTTCAATCTCTTACAAATTGAAAGCAAATGACATAGTTGTCTCCACAAAGCAATTAAAAGGAACTTTGGTTAATGTGCTCTTTGAACCCGTTACCAAATTATCAGATTCATTGACCTATGATATTACGGCTTGGTCCCTTCCCTATGCATATGGAGTACACGCCATTGCGAGTGAGCAAGAATTACTTGGGAAACTTGGGTCTTTATCTAGTAGTGATCAATTGGATAAAGCACCTCCCACCTCTTGTTTTGCTTATATATTACCTTGGAACTCTATGACTCATGCAAGATGTTTGACCGCACTTCAGAAAAACAATTTTAATGTTTACTTCAATGAGCAAGATTTTGAAATAGAAGGAAAACTATTTAAGAAAGGGAGTTTAATTATTCTCAGAGGGGAAAACAAAAGAATCGATTTTGATGAAAAAGTAAACAGTATTGCGCAACAATATGGAGTTTCACTTGAAAGTGTGGCATCAGGATTTGTTGACAAAGGCTTAGACTTAGGTTCGTCAAGTGTTAAAAAAATAGCAAAGCAAAACATAGGTTTACTAATCGGTGAAAATGCTTCCTCCCTATCCGTTGGAGAAGTTTGGCACTATTTTGAACAAGATTTACACCATGCAGTGCAACTGATTTTTGAAGCTGATTTATCCGAAGCCCTTAATTCTTTAGATGTACTATTTATTCCTGAAGGGAATTTTGATTTTTCTTCAAAAGAATATCTTACCACATGGATTGAAAACGGAGGGAAATTAATTGTAATGGGTAGTTCTGTTAACGCATTCACTTCCTTGGAAGGGTATGGAATTAAGTACAAAGAAAATGAAACTGATACTACTGCAGATTCAAAAGAAATTAATTATGCCCAAAGTGAGAGAGAGGCGATCAGCAATACGCTTATTGGAGCGATATATTCTTGTGAATTAGACAACACTCACCCACTATGTTTTGGTTATTCGAATCAATATTTTACGCTAAAATTAAATGCAGATGTTTACGAATTGAAATCGGAAGATATCATTAAAGTACATGCTAAAAATGCTCATGTGACAGGATTTGTTGGCGCGAATGTACGCAGCAATCAAGAAGGCAGCTTAACCGTAGGTGTACATTCGTATGGACAAGGTAGCGTAATCTATTTTATTGACAATCCATTATTTAGAGGATTTTGGGAGAATGGAAAACTGCAAATTGCTAATGCGATTTTCTTCGTGAATCAAAATTAATTGGTCTCAAAAGAATAATTCTACCTCGAATTGTAATTTCAATTCCTTTAAAACTTGTATCTTCGCTACGCATCTAACTATTGCAAAAATTATTTTAAATTTATTTGATTAAATATGTTGAAAAAATTCAGGTTCATTATCCTTTTTTTCGCTGGTCTTGCGCTGATCTCTAGTTGTTCAGATGATGACTCTAATGGAGAAACTATGGTATTTAATTCTTCAAAAGATAAGACTTCCTATGTACTTGGTGCCATGAATGCAAAATCAATTGTTAATAGTGGTGCTCAAGAATTTACAAATTTGGATATGCTTGAATTATCCGCTGGATTTAATTCAAATCTAAATGCAAGTCCTACAGATGATTGTTTAGCTACGCTGCATCTTTTATTCGGAAAAACCTTTCAAGATTTCAATAAAAAATATTTGAAAGAAGGTTCTAGATGCGTTGGTAAAATGGCTGGATATGCTTTTTACTACGATATTAAAAAATTAGGCGGTCTAGAGGTGATCAATTTAAATATGGTGAAAAAAGGTTTTGAAGATTGCCTGTATAAAAGAGATACCATTATCAAAGAAATGGAAATGAAGGAAATCATGAGTAAATTCATGCTTGGGCTCAATGAAAACAATGGTTCTAGAATGATGGCTGCTGCTAAAAAACTAAAAGGTGCACAGGTATTTCAAAATGGAATTGTAATTCAAACCCTTTCGGAAGGAACGGGCCCAATGCCTGGCCTAACGGATGATGTAAAAGCACATTATATTTTAACGAGTTCTATAGGTGATACCCTGCAAGATTCTCACAAAATGAAAAACAAAGAAAATAAGGCAGAACCGATTGCATTTCAATTATCAGGGGGAGTAATCCCGGGTTGGACCTATGCTATTCCTAAAATGAAAGTTGGAGGAAAGTATATGCTTTTCATTCCATGGGAAATGGCCTATGGTGAACAAGAGGGAAGACAATCACTTTGCTTTGAAATAGAATTAATTGCCCGAGGAAAGAAAGGGGAATTGGTTAAAACTGAAGTACCGACAAATACTAATATCCAACAATGATGAATAGAACCCTCTTATTTCTCTCAATTATTGGCACTTTTTTATTTACAAGTTGTAGTGAAAAAGTAGATTTAATTGGTAATTTCCAAGAAACAGCAGTCGTTTATGGTCTCTTGGATCAAGCGGATACTTTGCATTATATCAAAATCACAAGAGCTTTTATCGGACCAGGAAACGCTGTTGAAATAGCTCAAATTGATGACTCTAGCTATTTTGATCAAGTAGATGCAACCGTTACAGAAGTACTTAATGGTGTTGTCACTAGATCTTGGCAATTAAGAGATACCTTGGTGGACAATAAAGATACCATTGGCTCCTTTTACGCGCCCTTTCAAAAAGTGTATTATTTTAAAACATTAGCAACTAGTGCAACAGAGGCGCAACAAATATCTCCCAATCCAAGCTTAACTTCCTTACACAAAGACGCTATTTACAGACTAAATATTAGCATCAACGGTGGACAATTTGAAGTAAGTGGAGAGACCGCTTTGGTTAAAGGTTTAACCAGTACCGCAACAAGTCAAAATTACATGTTCAAATTCGCTAATAATCCAGCAGAATACATCTCAACGGGAGTTACAGCCTCTAATACAGGATCATCATTTGTTTTGAATGCAAAGCTTGACGTAGAATTCAATGAATATATTGGAATGAATAAAACCAGCAAATCATTCAATTGGAATATCGGTGAAATTAATGTGACTCCTAATTCAAGTAAGACCTTTACAGCGCTTGGACAAACATTCTACACACTAATGAAGAGTAATGTTACTAACGACCCATCGATTACAAGAAGAACTTTTAAGGGGATTCGTATTACTTTTGCAGGCGGTTCAGAAGAATTGTATAACTACATGGTTGTAAATGCTCCAAGTAGTTCATTGGCGCAGACCAAACCGAGTTACACTAATTTAAGCGTTACCAATAACAAAAAAGTAGTTGGGATTTTTTCATCTCGACAAACCTTTAGTATATACAAACCTTTTTTCACTTCGGCGCAACAAGCCTATATTAGAGCAATTGACAAGAAAAGCACAAAAGAATTATGTACGGGACAAATCACTGGCTTGTTACTATTCTGTTCAGATCACCCCGGTGATAATGTAATCGGACAAGAGGAAGCATTTGCTTGCCCTTGATTTTTTATTCTATTTTTAACCATTAATTTGGTTGTTACTTCTCATGACTGAACGGACTACATTATTTGTTGACGTAATTCTTCCTGTACCGATTCATCAGGTTTTCACCTATCGGGTGCCTTTAGAATTGAATGAGGCGGTTTCTTTTGGCCTTAGAATCATTGTTCCTTTCGGGAAAAATAAGAAATTGACAGGGATTATTACTGCTGTTCATACAGATGCTCCAGTTGCCTATCAGGCGAAATATCTTGAAATTATTTTGGACCAATACCCAATAATCACTTCCAAACAATTTGAATTCTGGAAATGGATAGCGCGTTATTATATGGCTCCGATTGGTGATGTTATGAATGCAGCATTGCCTGCTAATTTTAAATTGGCAAGTGAAACCAAAGTGGTGATTCATCCGGATTATGACGCTCAATACCAAGTATTAACTCCAAGAGAACAAGAGCTTGTAGAAATTGTAGCGACAAGAGGAAATATTGATCTTAAAGAATTATCAGAAATATTAAATATTAAGCAAATTCAACCGCTGATTAAAGGATTAATTGAGAAAAGAATAATTGCAACACAAGAAGAAATTAATCAAAGATACAATCCCAAGACAATCAGTTGTATTAGACTTAATACCGCGTATTTAGAAGATGACGTATTAAATAATTTCATTCAACAACTAGAACAAAAAAATACGGGGCAGAAACAATTAAAAGCAATAATTCAATTGATTCAGAGTGCTATTGAATTGGGTGGAATGCACCTTCCTGTTTCAAAACAAGTATTAATTTCAAAAGATATTAGTGCGTCTGCATTGTCTACCCTTGAGAAAAATGGAGTAGTCGTTTTTGAAAAAATACAAATTGATCGTCTTGGTGCCAATGAAAAAGACCAAAGTGAATTTAAGGCTTTAACAAAAATTCAACAAACAGCGTTACTAGAAATTGAAGCGTCTTTCCTAGAGAAATCAACCACTTTGTTACATGGTGTTACTGGATCCGGTAAGACTGAAATATATGTTCAATTAATTCAATCCTACTTAGATTTAGGAAAACAAGTGCTGTTTCTATTACCTGAAATTGCTTTAACTACGCAACTAATTCAACGCTTGTCAATTTATTTTGGAGATCAAATTGGGGTTTACCATTCGAAATTTAATCAAAACGAAAGAGTTGAAATTTGGAATAAAGTACTTGCAAATGACCCACAACAATACCGACTTATCATTGGTGCGAGGTCGGCTGTTTTCCTTCCCTATCAAGATTTAGGACTTATTATTGTGGATGAAGAACATGAAAGTTCGTTCAAACAATACGATCCATCTCCAAGATACAACGCAAGAGACGCTGCATTAATTCTAGCGAATCTACATAAAGGAAAAACACTGCTTGGATCTGCAACGCCAAGTATGGAAACCTTTTATAATGCTAAACAAGGAAAGTACGCTTTAGTGAACCTATCCGAAAGATACAAAGGACTGCAATTGCCCGAAGTACTTGTGGCGGACCTGAAAAAAGAACGCCAAATGAAGCAAATGCAATCCCATTTCTCAGCCCTGTTGATGGATGAAATTATTTTGGCATTGAGTAAAAAAGAACAAGTTATTTTGTTTCAGAACAGACGAGGATATACACCATTATGGTCCTGTGAAATTTGTTCTTGGACCCCAAAATGCACGAATTGTGATGTTTCACTGACCTATCATAAATTCAGTAATATGCTTAAATGTCATTACTGCAGTTATGTTTCAGCGCCAATGGGCTCATGTCATGCTTGTGGGAGTAACCGACTAAAAATGCTTGGCTTTGGCACCGAAAAGATTGAAGATGATTTGGGATTATTATTACCTAATGCAGTAATAAAACGCATGGATCTCGATACTACACGGTCAAAAAATGCCTATGCTGAAATCATTAATGAATTTGAAGAAAGAAAAATAGACATTCTTATTGGTACCCAAATGCTATCAAAAGGACTAGACTTTGACAATGTCACGCTCGTTGGAATTTTAGATGCCGACATGCTGTTAAATAGACCCGATTTCAGAGCCTACGAACGCTCCTTCCAATTGATGACTCAGGTAGCAGGGAGATCGGGAAGAAAGGAGAAAAGAGGTAAAGTGGTTTTACAAACCGGTCAACCAGAACATTGGATTATCAAGAAAGTAATTGAGCATGATTTTATAGGTTTTTACGATAATGAGATCATTGAAAGATCAAATTTCTACTATCCTCCTTTCTATAAAATGTTGATTATTACTTTAAAACATGCGTCTGAATCGACCTTAAACGCCGCTGCTCAAAACTTTGGACTTGCTTTAAAAGATGTTTTTAAAGAACGTGTTTTGGGTCCAGATTTTCCGATTATCAAAAAAATACAAAATTTATATCTCAAAGAAATCAAATTGAAATACGAAAAATCACTATCTGATACCAAAGTAAAAGAGCGCCTATCGGCGCTCTTATCTGAATTTTATGCTCAATCCGCTCACAAAAGTGTTCGCGTTGTAATTGATGTAGATCCTATTTAACCAAGATATCCTCTCAACATTTTGTTTTTCGAAGTGTGTTTTAACCTACGAATAGCTTTTTCTTTAATTTGACGAACACGTTCTCTTGTCAAGTCAAATTTATCACCAATTTCTTCCAAAGACATGGGAGCTTTTCCTTCTAAACCGTAGAACATACTGATTACATCGCTTTCTCTTGGTGTTAATGAAGTAAGAGATCGTCTAATATCACTTCTTAATGATTCTAACACTAAGTTGCTTTCTGGACTTGGTAAAGAATCTCCCATCAAAACATCATACATGTTTGAAGACGATTCGTCACTTTCCACTAAGGGTGCATCCATAGAAATATGGCGGCCATTTTGAGCTAATGATTGTTTAACTTCTTCAGTACTGCAGCTTAAAAATTCTGCCAACTCTTCTGCTGAAGGTGGTCTTTCAAATTTTTGCTCTAGTTCTGAAAATGCTCTATTTATCTTATTAATATTACCAATCTTATTAAGCGGTAAACGCACAATTCGCGCTTGTTCTGCTAATGCTTGCAAAATGGATTGACGAATCCACCAAACAGCGTAAGAAATAAATTTAAATCCACGCGTCTCATCAAATCGCTCAGCAGCTTTAATCAAACCAAGATTTCCTTCATTGATTAAATCTGGTAAAGCCAATCCTTGATTTTGATATTGTTTTGAAACCGAAACTACAAATCGAAGATTTGCCTTGGTTAATCTTTCTAAAGCCTGACGATCTCCGGCCTTAATTCTTCTTGCTAATTCTACCTCCTCATCCGCAGAAATAAGATCTACACGACCAATTTCTTGTAAATATTTATCAAGAGAAGCAGTCTCTCGATTGGTAACTTGTTTTGCGATTTTTAGTTGCCTCATAATAGGATTAATTTTTTAGTCATGCCTTATAACGATAGAATTGAAATAAGGTTAGACTAATAATGAAAAAAGTTGAAAATAATTACAAAAAAAAGAGGTTAAATGACCAAAAGGGGCCTCTTAGCGATAATTTGAAGAGAAATTATGAAGATTAATTAATAGCCCAATCGAGTACGCACCCTTGTCAAGACGTCATTTGCTGTAATGCTTGCCTTTTTGGCACCTGAAATTAAAATTTCTTCTAATTCATTTTCATGTTCCAGATAATAATTAAATAATTGCCTTTCCTTACTGAAACGATCTAATAAAACTTCCAATAAAGCACTTTTCGCGTGACCAAAACCAAATCCACCTTTTAGATAGGATGCTCGCATCCAAAGTATTTGTTCTTCTGAAGCAACCGTTTTATATAAAGCAAAAATAGCGCAAGTGTCAGGATTTTTTGGCTCTTCAATAGGAGTGCTGTCTGATAGAATAGACATTACTTGCTTTTTCAATGTTTTTTCGTCCGCGAAAATATCCAAATAATTATTCCTAGATTTTGACATTTTTTGTCCGTCAGTACCAGGGATCAACATATTTTCTGTTGCCACTCTCTCATCGGGAATAATAAAAGTCTGACCCATTTTAGCATTAAATCTATTGGCGACATCGCGTGTCATTTCAATATGCTGCAATTGATCTTTTCCTACAGGAACGATTGTGGCATCATAAAGTAAAATATCAGCTGCCATTAACATGGGGTAGGTAAACAAACCTCCATTCACATCTTCTAAACGATCAGCTTTATCCTTAAAACTATGCGCTAAAGTCATGCGTTGATATGGATAATAGGCCAAAAGATACCACATAAGTTCTGTGACCTCAGGAACATCACTCTGTCTATAAAAAGTAGCTTTATTCGGGTCCAAGCCACAAGCCAACCAAGTGGCAGCAGTTGCGATAGTATTTTGCTTTAATACTAATGGATCCTTTATTTGAGTGAGAGAATGAAGATTGGCAATAAATAAAAAGGAATCGTTTTCTTTTTGATTAGAAAGTTCAATAGCAGGGATAATAGCACCAAGGATGTTCCCTAGATGCGGTGTACCTGTACTTTGAATTCCCGTGAGTATGCGTGACATTATATTTATTTGTACAAAAATATACAAAAGCTTCTAATTCTGATGGTTAATTTAATTTTGATTTCGTTAACTTTGAACAATGCACCTTATCAAAGGAATTTTATCGCTTTTGTGGAAATTATACATTGGTCTTGTCTTTTGTGTTATTGCTATTGTGATGTACCCCTTTTTTTTAGTTGTATTAATTGCTCCATCACTAAAAAAATTAAGTTTTAAGCTTTTTATCCTTTGGAGTTGGTTGATGCGGATATTTTGCTTTTACCCTATCAAAAAAATTACTGAAACTCCCCTACCCGATGGTCCCTATATTGTTGTTGCTAATCACGCCTCGTATTTGGATATTTTTATTCTGTATTCCATATTACCCAAATCACCGTTTGTATTTCTAGGGAAAAGCGAAATTTTAAAATATCCAATTTTAAGAACTTATTTCAAGAATTTAAATATTCCAGTATTTAGAAATGATAAAACCAAAGCGGGCCAATCATATGTTACAGCAACAAAAGCAATACAAGAGGGGTGGTCTCTGGTGATTTTTCCTGAGGGAGGAATTCCAGATGATAATGCTCCACGAATGATTCCATTTAAAGCAGGTGCTTTTAAACTTGCGAAAACCTTAGATATTCCAATTCTTCCTCTGACTTATCTGGACAATTACAAATTATTCTCAGATCCGACTAACATCCTTGGTCCCGCGAGACCGGGACTTTCAAGAATTTGTATTCATCCCCTCATCACAAGAGAAGAAGTTCGTGCTGCCTCCATAAAAGAAATGAGTGATCATTGTTTTTCAATTATTTCGGAGCCAATCATGAAAGAACACCCAGAACTTTATTAATTTTACTCCATGAAAATAACAGACGAACTTATAGATCATCTTTCTCATCTAGCCAAATTAAAATTCGAGGGTGACGAACGCGTTGCGATCAAAAAGGACATGGAAAAAATAGTTGGGTTCATTGATAAATTGAGTGAAATCAATACGGATCAGGTGGAACCTCTTATTTTTATGACAGAAGAAGTGAAAACACTTCGTGAAGATATTGCAATAGATTCTATCAATCAAGAACAAGCATTGCGAAATGCCCCAAAACGAGACAGTGATTATTTCAGAATTCCAAAAGTACTAGACAAATAATTTATTGAATATATTGTTGCTTCTGGACTAAAATAAACTGATTATCTTCTAGTTTTATATAGCCATAGTCATAGCAAAAATAATAGCGCATTCCTTTTTTTGTTGAATATACATTAGTGAAGTAATGAAAATTAAACCCTTCCTCACTGAGTTTGACACCATTCACTGATTTCTTTCCATTTGGATTCAATTTAGACAAAATCCTTCTATTTTTTCGAAGAATTCTATTGACACGAGCAACGGTAGCATTCACATCTTCATTCAAGCGATTGTTAAAAGAATTTCGGCAGTAATCTGAACAAAATTTCTGGTCTTTCCGACCCACAAGCTTTAAAGCACACTCTAGACATGTTCTACTTTGCATATTTTTTCATAAAATTTTAGATTAACAAGATTTAACAGCGATTATCAAGTTTTACATTTAAACTTTAACAACTTTGCGACTTTAACAAAACGCACATTATGAGTGAAAATTCTACTTCAATAATAAATCCTGCAGAGGAGCTAAGAAAATTAAGCGAAGAAATCAAAATTGCCCTTGTAGACATTGAAGCATTGAAAAAAGAAATTAGTCTGACAATTGTTGGACAACAGACTTTAATTGATCGCTTAATGATTGCTTTACTTTCTAACGGACATATACTGCTTGAAGGAGTTCCGGGATTAGCAAAAACACTGGCTATAAAAACATTAGCAGATACCATTGCAGGAAGTTTTAGTAGAATTCAATTCACCCCCGACTTACTACCTGCAGATTTAACTGGAACTATGGTTTATCAGCAAAAATCAGAGAAATTTTCAGTTCGAAAAGGTCCAGTTTTTGCTTCTTTTGTGCTTGCTGATGAAATCAATCGTGCACCTGCGAAAGTTCAAAGTGCTTTATTAGAGGCGATGCAGGAAAGACAAATTACCATCGGAGACGAAACCTTCCAATTACCTGATCCTTTCTTAGTACTGGCTACTCAAAATCCAATTGAACAAGAAGGAACCTATCCACTACCAGAAGCACAGGTCGATCGATTTATGATGAAAGTAAATCTTGGATATCCTTCAAAGGAAGAAGAAAAACAAATCGTTAGAGCCAATATCAGTGAAACTGGATTGCATCAAGCTCAAAAAGTACTCAGTACTGATGAGATCATGAAATTACGCTCCTTAGTACGCCGTGTGTATGTTGATGAAAAAATCGAGCAATATATTATTGATATCATCTTTGCGACAAGACAGGTAGATGCTATTGGATTAAATGAATTGAGTGGATTAATTACTTTTGGTGCCTCTCCGAGAGGTAGTATAAATCTTGCTTTGGCTGCTAAAGCTTATGCTTTTTTACAAGGAAGAAGCTTTGTGGTTCCAGACGATGTGAGAGCTATATCTGTTGATGTCCTCCAACATAGAATCGGCATCAGTTATGAAGCAGAAGCTATCGGTATATCCGCCAAAAACATCATTGAAAAAATAGTTTCCTTTATTGAAGTCCCTTAATTTTTCAATTTGACAACCCTCGAATTAATTCAATCCATTCGAACCCTTGAAATTAAAACTAAGGGATTAAGTAAGCAAGTATTCTCCGGTCAATACAAATCTGCTTTCAAAGGTAAAGGTATGGCATTTAGTGAGGTGCGGGATTACCAAATTGGTGATGAAATAAGAACCATTGATTGGAATGTAACAGCAAGATACAATACTCCATTTGTTAAAGTTTTTGAAGAAGAAAGAGAATTAACAGTCATGTTATTAATCGACTTATCAGGATCCCTTGACTTTGGAACTGAATTAAGGACAAAAAAGAAACGTCAGATAGAGATTGCTGCAATACTTGCTTTTTCTGCATTAGCAAATAATGATAAAGTGGGAGCAATTCTATTTACAGATGAAATAGAATTGTACCTTCCAGCGAAGAAAGGGAGAGAACATATTCTATTAATTTTAAGACAATTGATAGATTATAAACCCAAGTCCAAGAAAACGAATATCGGAAATGCCTTAAAGTTTTTAAGAGAAACTAACAGAAGAAGTGCAGTAGCATTTTTAATTAGTGATTTTATTGTTGATGCCGATTATATCGAAGACTTAAAGCGAACTAAAAAACAACATGATCTCGTTGCCTTACGCATTCAGGATGAAGCAGAAACACAACTTCCTGTAAGAGGTTTTATTCAATTAGTGAATGCCGAGAACAATACCAAAACTTGGGTCAATGCCTCATCAAAAAAGGCAAAAGAGATCTATTCTGCCAATGATTTAAAGAATAAATCAGAAATGATTCAGAACTTTAGAAACATAGGAATTGACTTTGTGAGTATCAACACCGCCGAAGATTGCATGCCTCCATTAATCAGTTTATTCAAAAAAAGAAAATGAAAAAACTGATCTTATTCCTTGTCCTTTGTATCGTTGCTAAATTAAGTGCCCAAACGCCTGAAGTTTATATTTCCAAAGAAAAAGTAATTGTTGGCGAACCTTTCTTTTTAAAATATAGAATTCAATTAGAGCAGAATGATAAAATAATTATATCAAAATTAGGTAAACTATTTCCCGCCGAACGCATTACTTCCAATTCAAAAATAGTTGGCGAAAAATTCAATCAAATTGAAATATTAAATGCTTACGATACCCTATATTTAGAAAAAGATGGAAAACATTTTTGGGCTTGCGAATTTCAATTGGTGGCATGGGATAGCGGACTTGTTGTTCTTAATGGTTTAAACTATTCCATCAATAATTCTAATTCCAATTTTTCCTCTGTATTTATCGAGTCAATGCTGATGAAAGCAGAAAAAGGGAAAATAATTGAAGATATCAAGGAGGACTTTTTAGCAGTAGATACCTCAAAATCAAGCATAAAAAATCTTCTTAAATTTCATCTTTGGTGGATCATCCCATTCTGTATTTTGATCGCATTTATAGTTTTTAAATTAACAAGAAAACCACGAAAAGCAGTTCCTGTAGCCATTAAATCTCTTAAAGAACAAACTATTGATGCCTTAAATACATTAAACAACTCAGGATTGTGGCAAAAAGGAGAGATTAAACAGCACTTCATTGAATTGTCTTTTATTTTACGCTGGTATCTGAGTACGAGATTTGAAATGAATTTATTAGAAAAAACAACCCAAGAAACTTGTTTATTATTGGAAGCAAAAAAACTTCCAAATGAACTGATCCTTAGCATTCTTCAAATATTAAATCACTCAGATATGGTGAAATTCGCGGGATCTAGGTCTAATGAAGAATTTATAAAGGAGGCATTCAACGACATGATGCGTATCATCATAGTTACTAGTCCTAAAGAAGAAGTTGAAAATGTATAATTGGGACATCAATATATCTCATTATGAATTCATGGCCAGCACATGGTTGTGGAGTCTTCTATTGCTTCCATTTTTATTTTATTATTTGCTTAAAAAAGAGCGCAGCAGATCGGGAGATTGGAAATATACTGGAATCTCCTCGGATCAAATTGATCTAAAAAATAACAGCATCTCGTGGATTAGAATCCTACTAATTTTTGCAAAAACTAGTTTACTTGCATGCTTCTTAATTGCACTAGCTAAACCGTATTCATGGGAGGCAAATGAAAATAAAAATGAAGCATCCAAATATGGAATTGATATCATCTTGGCAATGGATGTATCGATGTCTATGTTGGCTAAAGACTTCAATCCCAACAGATTAACAGTAGCTAAAGAAGTAGCTAAAGAATTTATTGATGGCAGACATGGCGACAGAATTGGATTGGTTGTCTATGCCGGTGAAGCGTATACTGCTTGTCCAGCTACCTTAGATTACGCTCTATTAAAGGGACAAATAGACAAAATAGATGGCAGTAATTTAGAACCTGGAACAGCCATTGGAACTGGTTTAGGAACGGCAGTGGTTCAACTCAGAAGTGATAGTCTAAAATCAAAAGTGATTATCCTTTTAACAGACGGAAGTAATAACTGGGGAGAGATCAGTCCCTTGGAAGCCGCTGAATTAGCACTCATGAAAAATATATGTGTCTACACCATTGGTATCGGATCCAATGGTTCGGCCCCTACGCCTGTCATTACTCCAATGGGAATGCGATATGAAAACCTACCCGTTGAAATAGATGAGGCTACTTTAGGCTCTATTGCAGAAAAAACGAACGGTAAATATTTCAGAGCGACTGATAAATCAGGCTTAAGGGCTATTTATAATGAGATTGAGCTCTTAGAGAAAAGAAAAATGAAGGACAAACAATTTACTTCAGAACCACCTGCAACTCCAGAAGCTTTTCTGCATTGGGCTTTATTACTTTTGACTTGTATTTTGCTAATTGAATTGGTTCTTTTTATTCCAACACATGACTAAAGATTCCTTTTATAATATCAAAAAAATAAGTAGGCTTTTGCTTATTATGGAGATTCTATTTTGGAGTCTTTATTTTGCTGTTTATTATTATCTTACATCAGTTCAAGAACAAGATTTAAATTCAAAATTTCAATTTGCGAAACCTCAATATTTTGGCTATGTCACTTTAGTCATTCCTTTGTTTTTTCTTTATTTATATTCTCTGAGGAAAAAAAATCGTTTGAATGCGCTCTTATCACCTTCTTCCATTACAAATAAGAAACAAGCTCATTTTATAAACAGTGTACTACAATTCTTTTTAATTCGATCTGTACTCGTTTTTACAATAATAGCCTTGGCGCAACCTATTTACGGAAAGAAAAAAGTAGATGGTATTCAACGCAGTATGGAATTAGTGATTTGCTTAGACATTTCAAATTCAATGAATACGCGTGATATTGACCAAACCAGCAGACTTGAAATCGCTAAAAGAGCCTTAAATGCTTTCGTCTCCAAACTTTCAGGAGAAAAAATAGGACTTTGTCTATTTGCTGGAGATGCGTTTGTTCAATTACCATTAACAACAGATTACAACGCTGCGAAACTATTTATTGACGATTTATCTACCAATTATTTGTCAAAGCAGGGAACCAACATTCCAAGAGCATTAGAGACAAGCATGGAGATGTTTACCAAAGATGATATCGCACAGGCAATATTTATCCTCACAGACGGTGAAAATCATGAAGGAGGAGATCAAGATATTTTCAATGAAATCAGAGCTAAAAAAATTCAAGTCTGCGTACTGGGTATTGGGACGGAACGAGGAGGTGAAATACCCATAGAAGCTTCCTTTCCGGAGAGTGGATCGATGTTGAATAAAAACGGAAATGCTGTTATTTCTCGGATGAATCCAAAATTTATTCAGGATATTGCTGCTAAAACTGATGGATTAGCATTAGTAACCGATGCTGCATATCCCGACCTACAAGACATATTAACACAAATTAACCATATGAAACGAACAAAATCCCGAACTTTGAAATTCGAAATTAAGGATTCAGTTTATGAAGTTCCTTTATTTTTTGCTTTAATGTGCTTATTATTTTGGTACTTTTTATCCAGTTTAAAAATAAAATGGTAAAGAACAATTACTTCTTTTGTTTCAGTTTACTTGTGTTAACAAGCGCAAGTACCTATGCTCAAAATTGGATTGACTCATTAGACATGGCTAGGTATTACCATAAAAAAGGTACTTACCAAAAAGCAGATCAATATTACCAAGCAGCCCAAAAATTAGCTCCAAAAAACATTGATCTTTCGAGAGAAATCGCCCAAAATCATTATCGAAATAACAATTTTGTTGCTGCAGATCAGGCCTATCAAAAGACACAATTACAAAAAATAAAGCGCA
>Ga0304728_1000258_pt1 | contig 44149 bp, 60 predicted proteins | sample C_130625_MF_Meta_FD_190476 | JGI IMG/M metagenome (GOLD analysis project Ga0304728, IMG submission 190476) | Freshwater microbial communities from Lake Croche, Canada to study carbon cycling - C_130625_MF_MetaG (v2) (version 2) | ecosystem: Environmental > Aquatic > Freshwater > Lake | place... | reverse complement strand
CGTATGATCATTGCAACCCTCGCAACGCTGATTTTTGCGTTCATACCACCGCCTTACGAAGCCACCGTCACCGATGTACACGATGGCGACACAATCAAAGTCACAGTTCCGGGCGAACCCGATAAAATCGAAATCCGGCTTTATGGTATCGACTGTCCTGAAATCAAAGTCAGCACAAAAATCGTTGATGGGAAACGAGTCGAAACCAAGTATAATAATGGTACGCAACCATACGGCTTTATCGCTCGTGCCAAACTGTCGCAACTCATTTATGGCAAAAAGGTGACGGTAATAACCGAAACAAATGCCAAGACTTATGGCCGTACCGTAGCCCGCATCAAATGCGATGGTGTGGATATCAATACGGCCATGGTCGAATTGGGCATGGCACACTGGTACGAACAATATGCCAAGCACGATACCGAATTGCAATCGGCACAAGCCAAGGCCAAAGCAGCCAAGATAGGTATCTGGAGCGATCCTAATACTATTGCACCTTGGGAATACCGCAAGAAGAATAGGGAGGCGACAAAGTGAATAACTGGATAGGACAAATAAACCGTGCTCAGGCACGCGCTACAGCGATCAGAGCCATCGGAGCGGGCCTTGTGGCTGTTCTGGGCGTGGTTGCAACTGACGCGCCGCTATACGTGTCGGCAGCAACACCGGCGGGCGTAATCATTGCTGTTGTGATTGCTCAATTACAAAGCTACCTATCAAGCGGGGCCAATCCGCCTGAAGGGAAATAGGATGCAAACGCCTGATATTCCGGCTGATTCTGATCTTTCTATTCTCACGATCCCGCTCTGGATCGTATATTCCGGTTGGACGATTGCGGATATCGCAGTTCAACCGGAGGAATCAGTCGTGATTGCATTAATCAGGTCAATCCCAGCCATCCTCGCAACGGCGGCGGGCGTAATTCAAGCGGTCTACTCGATTCGCTTGAAGCGTGAAAAAATGGCGTTCGAACGGGAGTTAAAACTCAAAGAACTTGAGCGGCGATCCCCAACGCCAGAATAGCGTTCCCCGATGTTCCCGAAAACTGTTTCGGGAACATACTTCCATACTCCTTGAAATAAGGCAATCATCATGCTTGAAATCCTCTTTGCAACCGCTGCCGAATGCCGCGAATCCGCTTGCCAACCGGCAACACAAACAACGCACACCATCGTACAAACGCAACCGATTCAGCCGATTGTGTTTCTGGCAATCGCTCAGCCAAAGTGGCGACCGCTGCCCATAATTGGGCCGTTTCATCACGTTCGGAAGTTTGCTGCTTATTCAGCTTGCACTTCTAGGGGATGCAAATGAGTGACAACCAAACTACCGAGCAATCCTCGGAACATGAAGAATCGCCACCCCCGCCACTGACAGGCGGGCCGGTGGGGTTCCCGATTGCGTTTGCCCTACTCTGGCCAGTGCTACGTGTGATCGTTGTACCACTCCTTCGCAAGGTGTTGCCAGCCCTGCTTCGCAAGATTGCCGATACGCTCGATTCGGGCGAGCCAGGCACGATTAGCGAAGACGAATTGATGAGCCTCGTGGATAGCCACAAGCAAGCCATGCAAGTCCACTTTGAAAGCCACAAACCGTGAAAATCCGGCTGCTTGCTGTACTCCTGATCGGTCTATCCGGCTGCACGTTCTCAGTCAATTGCGGATGTAGCACGCCAGCCGTGACGCCAGCCATTGTGCCGGTCGTTACACCGGTCGTGACGCCAACCGTCGTACCGGTCGTGACTCCAACGGTGGAGCCATCGGTAGAGCCGGTTAAACCGCCAGAAACGCTTGCCAGTGGCGTCAAGTGGTTTGTTGTGGTCGTTGACCCGTCCGACATCTCACAAGCCATTTGGCGCACCGACAGAGGCTTGCGGGATGCGCTCGCCTCCAAGGGTGTCCAGATCCGCTCATACGTCTCGACCGAGGAAGACCTTGATCAGCTTGGATACCGTGCGACGGTGCGGGGCGTGGGCGTGCCGTGCGTGATACTTCAGGACGCAAACGGAAAACTGGTCAGGGCGATACGACCGACCACCCTGGCGGACGTTGTGGCGATTGCGGAGGCCATTCGATGAGCCAGCCAACAATCATCAGTTACGGTGGTGGAGTCAATAGCACGGCACTTGTGATAGCAATGGTCAAGATGGAACAATCTTTTGATGCTGTAATTTTTGCCGACACTGGCGGCGAAAAAGATTCGACTTATGCAACGGTTTTAACACTATCTGACTGGCTAGTTTCAAACGGATATCCAAAGATCATTCAAGTCAGAAAAGAGGAATCACTTGAAGAATACTGTTTGGAACGCAAGATGTTACCGTCACTAGCTTACGGCTTCAACCAATGTTCCGGCGATTACAAGATCAAGCCGATTCACAGGTGGGTAAAAAACTGGGAACCGGCGATCAAATGCTGGAGCGGTAAAGAGAAAGTCATCAAGTGCATCGGTTTTGATAACGGGATACGAGACCAAGTTAGAGCTAAAAAATTCCGCGATGATTATCCAGGCAAATACCACCTACGATACCCTTTAATTGAGATGCAGCTAGACAGAAAGCATTGCGAATTGCTCATCAAGAACGAGGGAATAGGAGTTCCAGAAAAGTCATGCTGTTTCTTTTGTCCTGCCCATAGAAAGAACGAAGTAATTGAAATGTCAAAAAAACACCCTGCGCTTTTTGCACGCGCCGTTGCGATGGAGAACGCAGCAAAAGAAAACCTAACAACCATCAAAGGGTTAGGTCGTCAGTATTCGTGGAAAACTCTTGTAGACAATGACACAGAGCAACCGTCTTTATTCCATGATGACCAACTTGAACTTAGTTGCGTGTGTGGAAAATGATCGAAAACCAACTCTGGCCCGTTCTTGGCGACCAGTGGCGGGGCATGGGCAACAAACCGCCGTCGATCAGCCTCAAACTGGGCTCCAGCCAGCCATTGCCTGACATTCCCGAATCGGAATGGCGGGAATTCGACTATACAAAAGATCCCAGTTTCCCGGTCAAAATTAAGGATCAAGGCCAGTATAACGCATGTGACGGGCATGCGGCGGCAACCAGCCTAGAGGTGGCGAGATGGATTTCGGGCCTACCACACCTAGACCTATCCGCATGGTTTATTTACGCGAACCTATGTCGAGGATGGGACACTGGCGCAAGCATTGCGGACGCTTTGCAATTCCTTGAATCAAAGGGCGTTTGCAACGATGCCAGCGTACCCTACGGTACAATCAACCCGTCACAAATCAAGCCGGTCGCGACAATCGAAGCCACAAAACACCGGATCGAAATAGGTCACACTCTGACAAGTTTCAGAGACTTGTGCATATCGGCACAATTGCGACAACCTTTCAATTTCTCGATGCCGGTCAATACGGGATTCAATTCACTGGATAAGAACGGTTGTCCGTCTAATATCAGTGGAGAACACAATCATGCCGGTTGCGGTGGCCTTGGAATGAAGCGGGTTAATGGGAAGTGGTATTTCCTCTTTCCGAATTCGTGGGGAAATAGATGGGGCATAAACGGCTATGCTTGGATGGGCGAAAAGAATCTTGAAGGGTGGGGCTTTGACTGCTATAGTGTTATAGCGACAAGAGAAAGCCTTGAAAATGGTCCGTTGCATCTCAAATGAGGAGTCACCGATGGCGAAGAAAATAGCAAAGAAGAATGAGTACAAGCCAGTTGAAAAAAAAGAGACAAAAGCTCATGAAAAGAGCGAGTCAAAACAAGTCAAAAGCATGGAATCAAAAAGCTACAAGTCAAAAAAGTGCTAAATCGGTATTGACTGGAACCCAAATAAGAAAAAAGGTGATTTATGCCAGTACCAGGATATAATGCAAGGGTCGGTTATAGATCCCGAATGCAGCCTGTAACCCCTCCTTCCGTGAATAGTCTTGCTGTATCAAGTCCGTCTCGTGGAAGACTGATAAACCCGGGAGCCCAACAACCTATTGCATCAAATCCTGTAGAAAGACCTAATTTGTCTAATCTACAACCTATGTCTTCCGCAGCGATGAACAACAACCCTCAAGGAGTGCAACAGGTTATGCAGCCTGTTGCTCCTTCTATGCCGAATGGCCCAAGTGCATTCCAGCCTATGGCTCCTTCTATGCCAGATGGACCTACGACTCCAAGTAGAGCCAGCTTGATACAAGCAAATCCTTATATGAGACAGCCCGTCAGTAGTCCCAGTCGGGCTATGTTGCTACAGGGAAACCCTTTTAAACCTATGCAGGCCTCTTCTTTGGAAACGGCCTTAGCTCAAGACTCTACATATGTAAATCCGGCAGCAGATAAAAGCTACGATGGACCAAGGATCAACCCATTCCTTAAACCGCAAGGACGAGATCCACAAAATCCAAGCCAGTTTGCTCCACAAAACATCCAGCCAGGCAGTGGAAACTTCGTTGACCAAGGTGGCCAGACTCAGCCACGTCAAGACATTTCAATGGCTCGCAATCTCATGGCTGGACAACCAGAAGGTGGTTCACGATCATTCGGTCAGCCCATGAACGTACCCGGCGCAACGCAAACACTTGGTGGTCAAGTTGTTAGCCCTCCTCAAAGGTATGGGCAGGAAGGCGTGATTCCAGGTGCTTTTCGTGGAATGACTCCAGCAGAGGGAGATATGCATGGCATATCGCCTGATGCGTTTCGAGTCGCTACAGGTGGTCAGCCAATGATTCCATATGTCCCTTCGGGCGTGCAACCAACTGATGGACAAGCATCACGACAGGCAACGATTGCAAACCGGAATGCTCGTGCTAGAGGAGTTCGGGGATCAGATGTCGCCCAGTGGCGTGCTACAAATCCAATGGCACTCATGCAAAAAGAAGCAGTTGCAAACCAAGCAGCTATAAATACTTCTAATGTTGCAGCCAACAATTGGTTAAACCAAGGAAATATGTTGTCTCAGCCTGAAGGACAGCAATTCTCTCCTACCTCGCCTTCGGTCAATCCTTTTGCTCAGGCAGCATCTCCATCAGCCACACCAGGAGTTGGGTTCCCGATAGCAATAGATAAAAAATGGCTTGCGCCAGGTTTATTCACTAGTCCAGAAGGGCCACAGCGACCACAACTTCCAGTACCTGCGCCAGATAACTGGTTAATAAGAAACGCTCAGAATCCTTTTAGAACGGCTCCTTGGGACAGGCCGAATCAAAGAACTAAAGATTACAGAGCGTATTAAAAAAGGGGCATCGCTATGGGAATCGCACGATCTGCTGGAAGACTGGTAGGGAAATTAGTCAACCCCTCATGGAAACCTCCCAAGCCAAAACCGGCGTGGCACGAGAACAACAACAAGATCACAAACATAGTCGCCCGCCACAAACGGGGCACAAACGACTTTATTGTAGATTCCAAAAACAATAATGAACACGATCTTTATATCGTGGATCATAATCCCGACAAATCCACTACAAAGTATAAAAAGGTAGCCACCGTAGGCAGTTTTACCAGAGTAGATACAGGAAACACAAGGACAAGAACGCAATCTGAAAACCCGATCAATAGCGAAAATCGCGGTATTAGTTACAGCGGGTTAAGTGCCGTTGTCGAGCACCTGCGGTCGGGCGGCTACGATGTCCATGCGCTCAACAAAAGCAATAATGCCAAGAAACCAGTCTTTCAAGGCAATATGGTACACCCTTTATCTCGACACAACACAACTTATGCAGAGAACAGATATGAGAACTATCTTCGTCTAAAACCCAAATCAGATGAAGCCAAATCAAACGATAGATTTTGGTCAACCCAAAACAAACCTAAACCTCAAGTTCAAAAAGCACTTGAGTATAACCCATCACCACCAAAGGCACCACCAAGCACTTCAGGAGATAAGTTACCACGACCTTCTGATGGAATAAGGCATTCCCAATCGGACATGATGGAATTGGCCAAAAAGTTACGGGAAGAAAGCGACCTCAAAAAAGGTTCGTCTCAGACCAATAAGGACATTGCAACCAACGTAACCGATTATCTTGCCAAGCCACCTAAAGGCTGGCCGATCTATCCAACGCCAATCGCGCCAAGAGAAACAAGAAGACCAGTAAAACTAGATGTACCTATTACAAAGCCAACAGTAAATCCAACAGTAAATCCAACGGTCACACCGGCTGACCAAACACATAGGGAACCAGTAAAAAAAAACGCGACAGCACCAATAGAACTACCCGCTAAAGCAGTAGAACTCCCCACAGGTAAGGATCATCTGGATTACATCAGGGGACTTGTAGAAGAATCAAAAGGTAAAGCATGGAATGCGGGTATTGCCAGGGATAATGTGCGAGGGTCTCAGAACCCCACAATCCTAGACCCACGGATTGTCGAGAAATTAAAGAATGTAGAAATTCCAGAATTTAACGCTCTTGATTTTGATCTTAATTCACTCACGCCTAAGAAGTTGAAAGAATTAGATAACAGTGTTCAAGCCCGTGCGGTTGGAGAAAGCAACAGGGCAGCAGTGGCATCTGGAAAAGGAATGCCTAGGGGAAATGTCGTTGACGATGTTCATAAGTATCTGGTTCCTAAAGCCCAAGGTGACGACCGAATCGAAGGTTTTCAAGCTCTTGCTGACCGACTTGAAGCACTCAATGACCCTAATTTAAGTAAAGTGATCGTTCGTCTCAGAACTTCACAAGACAATTTAACATCACAAAGGGAGGTACTAGCCGATGCTGGCACAGAAAAAGAAAAGGGAGAAGCCAGAAAAAAGGCTGACGCACTCGCTAAAGAGCTTAGGAGAACATCAGATCCAACTGGAGTCGTTGAATCATCAAAAATTCGTAACCCGAAAACCGGTAAGCCTGAACGTCAAGTATTACCATTAGAGATGTCAACGGGAGCCGGAAGTGACATTATAGAAGCAATCAATAAAGGCACAGGCCAATTCAACAAGGGCACCAAAAGTGAGGACAACACTCGTGGTATTGGACTTAAAACCCTTACTGTACCAACCAATCTAAGGAATCCTGATGGCAGTTTCGGAGAATACATTAAGGAAAATATACCGCATTATACCGACCAACTTGGTAGAGAAGTTAGCGACAATTATCAATCTGAGCAGTATTTTAGGAACTTGGCACCAGATGCGGAACTTCCTGTCCCTACGACTCCAATAGATGAGCTTCATCACAGAATCGCTTCTCCACTGGCTAGATTGGCAGGTCTACAAGCAGCTAACAGCTCTATGGTAGACAATAATCCAAATGCCACATCAGATAGATTTGCACCTGCAACGCCTGGAATGATTGTGCAAAGCACGGACTCTGAAGGTAAAACTGTCTCTGATAAGCCCATAATGAATACGGAGGAAATGGTAAAGGCAAGACTCCACAAAATGGAGGAATCTGTTGGCAAAAGCGAAAGCGATTCATACAACTCAATTAGGAAAATCCTTGCTGAGACATTCAATCAAGAGGATGCGGATAATCTTGCAAAACTTCGTCCTAAAAAGCAATCCAGACGTATTGATAAGATGGTTGAGCAAAACCTGAACGATACGGTTCGACGACACGCAACGAACTATGCAAATCCTGAGCAGGACACGTCCGGCGAAACAAATATATTTACGGCCAATGGTGGAGTTGATCCACGCAATCTTATATCTCTGGCAGATCATTACGGCAGTACGGGCCACAAGAATCCCATGTCCAAGGCAATAGATGATCTTCTTAGTGATGATCCAGCAACTAAGAATATTATTCAACAAATTAACGCTTATGATAGAAAAAGCCTTGAAAACCAGTTTAATATCCATCAAGCAGGATTAGCAAAAAACCCTGACGATCCAGCATCTCAGAATGCGGCGGCTGGCGTTTTCAATCATATGGCGCAGCAAGGACATAATACTGAAGGCGTCAGTCCGTTTGTTAAAGATATAAGTGCAGAAGAGATATTTGCCTTAGCACAAGCTAAAGAACTTGCCAAGTTTAACGCCCCGCGAGCAAGGGAAGCATACGTCCAGACTGAACCAGTGCCAGAGGATGTACCTAAAGCTCCGATGCGTAGCGGATTGGCAAGGCGAGGAAAGCAGCCAGTTGTCGAACAAGCAGCACCTCAAGCAGCACCTGCACCACCACCACAAGAGGATATCGGCAATAGAGTCCAGAACTTTTTACCACAAGATTCGCTTAATCCACAACAGACAGCCCAAGAATCCGCACGTGCTGCGCTCAACGATCCTACTGTTGCCCCACCAGCACCAGCACAAGAACCTCAAGCACCCCCTCCACCGACGAAGATGACGAAAGCGGAAATAGATGACTCGATAAACGTCCTTATGCATGCCCCATCCAGCCCTGGTGGAAAACCTCGCGTATCGTTCAAGACTCAGCGAGAGGGAAATGAATTCCGTAGGGGATTTGAAGCGGCAAACGAAAAGCCTGGAGCATTGCCACCAACTCAGCAACCTGGAGTTCCAGCAAAAGAACAAAAGTATAGGGACGCATGGTACCTAGGATGGTCGCATGCACAGTTAAAGCTGAGAAAAAATACCACATCCCAACCGCAGGCTGATATCCTAGCCCAAGTTAATAGCCATATTGATCCTGCGGCAGCCAAGACAGGGGCAAAGGGGAAGCAGCCGTGGGAGATGACTTGGGTTGAGTTTCGCAGCAAACAAAACGAGGGGCAGCCTGAGTATATTGTTCGCAATTCAGAGGGACTTGCGATTGACAAGGAGTTGCACCGTGAACTGATTTCCGATGCCCTCCGCGAAGGCAAGCCCGTCCCACCCGAAGTCTTGGCCAACTATCTCGCCTCCACCCCCACCCCCGCTCCAGCCCGCTACTCTCTTGGCGGGCAACTCGCACCGGGCAAAGGGACGGCGGAGCGATCCCGTGCAGTTGCCTATGCCATAGAGAAGAGGGCTGATAAAACTCTCCAGAGAGAATTAAAACGAGACGCTGTTCCGCTCTCTTTTAGGTCAAACGTCCCAAAGGGGCTTACGGCTGAAGTTTATCACCACCCGACACATTTTGGAAACGGCACAAGCCACATTATAAAAAATGTCAAACGTGTCGGAACCTCTGCGGCAATCCAGAAAGAACCAGGAACTAAAGGCAGAAGCAGCGTCACTGATTTTCAGTCTGGGCTTGTGCTTTTTAAAAATAAAAAGAACGCGACGGCAAAAAGATTAGCAAAGGTAGCCGATTACCTTGCCACTAGAGCGGTTAGGGTAAAAGGCGGCCAGCATGGATTAGGCCGAATTGGCGACATTCCGGGCTATGTAGATCTCGTAAAACGGATTCAAAAGACTCTAGATTGATATTCTTCAACTTGCCGAGATGTATTAAATGATCTGCAACGCAGAACCACCCGGAAGCTATCCCCTGACGTTTCTGATCAACGGCACTCCAAATCTGGTATTGACTAGAACCCTAATAATGATCCATAATACTCACAACAGGAGTTTTCACGATGTCTGACAGTGGTTTTGATGGTCAACCAGTTCCTTATCACCTCTATGCCAAGCAGAATAGCATGGTAAAGCGTTACCGTGCTGCAAAGCAGAGAATGGAGAAAGAACTTGAGGAAATCAGGGCGGCTAAAGTGGAGGGCGATAACCTTCTGCGGCAGCTTGCAACGGCTTACACGGATATGAAAGCCGACCCTAGACTTCAATACACGGATGAGCAGTATAACGAGTATCAAGACTACAGAAGTCAGCAATCGTGGACACAGCATGAAAACCAATTCAAGAGCGCGCTTGATGGTTATCTAGCTGAAGGGGTTACGCCCACGCAAATTTTGCGTGCCGTTGGATACAATCCGGAGGATGTCGATAACTTGACACCGGAAATTATCCAGCATGTGCTTTCAATAGCATTCGACGAGTTTCCCCAACTTTTCCAGAGTGTTTCGAGTCAAAACACTCAGGCCGAACCAACAGATAATTCCATACCCAATCAGATGACGCAAGCGTTTGAGAACGGCGCAGTTCAGCAACAACAACCAGAACGGCAAATGTTCGCTGAACCGCAACCGCAAATGGCACCTCAAGGAAACGGGATGCCATCCCCACAGGCTCAGAGACCCCCAATGCCACAAGCTAACGGGTATCAGCCTCCTCAAACACCGTCTCTGCAATTTCGTGGTTATGGCGATTTACAAGGTCGCGGCGGGCCGGCACCTACTATTTCACCAACTGTTACTGCAAGGTTTCGTGACCCTGCATGGTTGGCGCAAAATCAGGGTGCGTTGGCTCAAGCTGTGGCCAACGGTGCAAATATACAAAGCAACGACTAGCCTTAGCTTGAGTCACGCCCCAGTAAGGGGATGACTCGCAATGGGCCTATACGATCCAGGCGTAAGAACACCAGCTAATCAGTGGTCTGGTAGCACTCCAACCACAAATACCTATGATGCGTTCTTTGGCAATATCATTTCGGCATTCCAGTCTTCTCAGGAAGCACTGGTTGGTCCTAACAAGTTCCTTGACCTTGTGATGACCGATATTGATCCATCGAACACTGCCTATCAGGGCAAGACGATTGAAATCAATTTCCCTGACTCGGCTGGCACGATTACAAACATGACGACTGCCTATGGCACAAGCGTCACGATTAATCCAGTAGGAACGATCCGTCGATTCCTTACACTGGATCAGCACCCGACATATGCGTTTGTAATTCCTGATATGGATAAGGCTCTCGCAGCCAATCCACAGGATCTCAGGACAATGTTCATTGATGAGGCAATCAAGAAGTTTACGACCTATGTAAACCAAAGGTTGTTAAATCTTGTTTACAATACGAGCGGTGGAGTCCTGTTTGGAACTCCCACTGCATCGACAACAGGTCGAAATTCGCTAATCAAGAAGAATGGCGCAGCAGGATCTCAAGATTACACCGACAGTACGATGAGTACCAATGAATGGCTTGGGTTTCTGGGTAAGGGTAGCGATCCCGTTGCTGAGATATCCGCTTATTCTGGTGCAACAGATCACTCGCTTGGGATTAACTCTCTTGCGAGAATGTGGCAGAATCTGACAGAAGCTAAATGCCCTACAGATGATGCTCAGAATATGTTCCTGCTTGTCCGACCAAGCACATTCCGGAACATCATTACGGATACGGCATGGACAGCACAGTCAGCGGTCGGCGAAGGAATTGCAGCCGGTATCCGTCAATCGGCACGGATCAACACGACATTCGGGATCAATGTCGATTGGGATCTGGATATTCCAAAGGAAGTCGGAAATGGATCATCCGGTACTCCAACTGTTGCTGGTACAAATGGTGGTAAGTACGCAGAAATCCGATACCACAACATCATGTTCCACAAGAGAGCATTCGCCGTTGCCTATCGTCCTCTGGAACTGCCACCCCCAGCCGTAGGTGTTCAGGCATCAATGGCTTATTACAAGGGTATCCCGATCCGCTTCATGGTCTCCTATGATCCAAAGCAGTTCACCTACGTTCTGACCTTTGACACGCTGTTTGGAGCGATGGTCTATCGCCCTGAATTCGCTATCCGTCATACGACCCCTTGGCTGACCACACTGTAAGCATTCCTAGCCCTCCTGTCGTGGAGTCCGTGCCATGTTCTCTGAGCCTCAACCTCTTGATCGTAAGATTCTGGATTGTAGCCAGGGCGTGGCACGGACTTTCACTCGCAAGATCTACGATGAAAATTCCTATGCAATCATCGGATTCACTGGGAATGAAAAGCTCACAGTCGAAATATCGTCTGGCAATGATGGAGTTGTTCGCGAGGATGACTCCACTCTTATTGCCGTCTGGTCTCAACCGTCTATTGGCGAGTACCAGATCCAGTTGCCCCAGCTTGACCTCAGTCAAGGCATCTACTCAATCCGAGTTCTGATCGATCCAAATGGGGAAGTTTGCTGGCCCTCCATACGAGAAATTTTTCGTGGTTTTATAAGAGTCAATCCGTCCCCCAATAGTGGTCATATAGGTACACTAAAGCTATATTGCGACTATAGCGACATGCTCATGCTAGCCCCATATCTGGAATCAACACACACGGACAACGACCTATCCGGTTTTAGCAAACAGCGATTCAGGGCAAAAAACTGGGTTGATTCCTGTATTCTAAGATGCAGCTCCAACACAAATTTTTATGGCAAAAACGCCATATACTATGGAGTCATCTCTCCTACATCTTACGGTAGCAATTATGTTGAGAATCTACTTAAAAACGACAAGCTAATAATAACTCCGGAAATATGCGATGCCTCTTCCCATTATGCACTTTATCTGATCACTGATTCGCTCTCAAGTTCTCCAACTACTGGAAGCTATCAGGAAATTGCTCGAAAACACCTTAGTCGAGCGAATTCAATCATGCAAAGTTCCGTAGTGAGGTTTGATGAGAACGGGACTGGATCGGCATCTTATGTAGTAGATATGCGTATTGCGGATGGGCGAGACACATTATGACAAACAATACAAGCCAAATACCCAATCAAAGCACGACAACACCTGGCTCAGAAAAAGCACAACAAGCATTCCAAGATGGACCTGCCGATCCGTTTTCAACAATCACTATAACGAACTTGTTCAACGTGCTTAATATTCCAATGTTTTATCAAACGCTTCAGTATCGAGTGGGTGCCGTGGCTATGATCTGCAATAAGCTGGGCATTATGGCAGGTCAGCAAGGCGGCAAGGCTAACGGTGGGAACATGGAGCCAACGTCGTTAAGTTACCGTGATAGTATGCCATCCACTACCGCCCCAACAATGAATTTACCAACGGACATCAGCACGCTTCAACAGCAATCCAAATCTACAATTGCTCCTCCCGAATACGGCGATTCGCAACTTGTTTCCATAAGCCGATCAAGCGACTACGATCCATCTCCAATCCATGCCCCATACGAAGAATACAAAGACTACACCGGCCCTCCACTTGCCCCACACCGAGAACTATCGCGGGTAATTACCAATTACGGCGTCTCGTTTGATGGATCAATAACAGGTGTTCATGGCGAATGCGGATGGGATGACATCACAAACGACAACAACGAACCATTTCTTGAAACGCTATTTGAAGGCAAAAAGGGAGTGCCAGCAAGAGATTTGCGAGGCGCAACACTCTACGAATCAGTGCAGATAGGACGGCAGATCTACGCTTGGTTAAACGTGATAGCTAACGGGAGATCCAATGTTTAACCCAAACATCCCGCAAGGCATCCGTTCAACAATCATGAAGGCGTTTATCCGTCACCTTAAAGAGCATCCTCAATTGTCGTCAGTCATAAAGACGTTTGACGATTACAACGGGACTGCGCACGATCATGCAATCATCCCACTTGAAAAATGCCCTGCTATCCGGTTTACATACTCGGCACCATCTCAAGCCCCACAGACCTTTACATCTACCACAGCCGATTTTTCAATCTCTATGGAAGTGATTGTGCCTGGTACAAACCAGTATGTTGTGCTTGATCTATGGGAACTTATAGAAGTTGCCATCGATCAATTTGTATCAGGCGAAAAATCGATCAGAAGTTCTTTGGCGGGCGACCAGAGGGCTATCTTTGGGACACACTACATTTCGTCGCCTGCCATCAATCACGCCAAGTACAAAAACCCGCCTTGCATGATCGGTACAGGGTCAGTCAATATCACACTTTCAATCAGGAGATAATCATGGCACGATACTGGGCGCACATCCTACAAGAATACAACGCCAACGGAACTCTAAATGAATTCCGTGGTGCTACTGTTAAAGGTCCAACAACGCAAGGGTATTCTAACGGTACTCTTAACAGTACATATATTGTACCAGACATTGAAGATTCATCGCTTACGATCACTGACACAAACAACAACTATCCAATCGTAAGCTACGGATCTAAGGGCGGAGTCCGTCTCATGCCGGTTGTTGGGTACACTGTAAACGGTTCGTACAGTGGAAAACTTTACAGCGAACAGGCAAACTTTATCCTGACCAATGCCCTTACAAAGACCGATCCGGCAACAAACCCGCTTGGCGATATCCCAAGCCTTCAGATCGACAGGTGCTATCTTGACTCCGATCCAGTCGCCCCACGTCTCTATGCAGATAGCTACAAGGGCGTTAAGATCGGCCAGCTTGGGTTGACGGTAGGTGCGTCATCTCCAATGGTGCAGGTCAATATGCAACTCACTGGTTCTACATGCACAGAGATTGCTCCAACAACGGCCAACGGAACAATTCCATCGTATGGAAAAGATCCAGCTTGCACGGCCTATCCAATCCTTCCTTATACTTTCAAAATGGTATCGGTTTATGCAGATTTTACAGGCACATCCCTATTTGCCATATCGGGTGGAAATACGACCTATACCGTCCCGTCTACAAATAAACTCATTACGGTCAGATCCGTAAGCATCTCGTTTCAGAACATGCTTGCAAGTACAAGTCATAGTGATGGAGTCCTCGACCGGATTCAAAGGACAGTAACATCTGTATCCTATTCGCTTGTAGTCGATCTATCCGACCCTGACGGCAACGCAGGGAGTGCTGACGGCGGATATGGATCCCTGATCTGGCGAAGACGCTATAGGCTCATGCGAGATAGCATCAACGGGGGAACCGTTGCGATTGCCGTCATCATCAATCCAGGCTCAGGCGGTAAACGAATCTGGTTCAATCTTGGCAAGAAAACTGGATTTGATAGCGTCCAAAATATAACGCCTCTCCCAGAGATTTTTTCCGCTCAGATATCGGGATCGGCCATGTACGACCCAGATACTTGCAATGTGTTTGACTGGTATCTCGACGATGGAGTTTAAGACAGCTCCGGCAAAACAGATGACACGCAACAAAATGATTGATTACAAGAGGATACCATGTTCCAAACTGCCGATTTTAAGATCAACATTTCCACAGGCGATACTTCGTTAAGCAATTTAAAAGAGATAAATTACCAATTGGAACGGATGATTGAGCTTAAAAACAGGGCTGGTGGAGGTGGAGGTGGAGGTGGAGGCGGCGGAGGCGGAGGCGGCTTTGGTGGAGGTGGTAGTGGAGGTGGCGGTGGTGGGCGTGCCAGTGGTGGTGTTTCTGATCAAGCAGCTTTTGCTGCTGGATTAGGGCAATCCTCTGTTGCAAGCCCAGGTGACGCAATGTTTGAAGATTATAATAAAGGTTTGGGCAGCGTAGCAAAGCAGGGCAAAGATGAAAATGCAGGTCTTACGCACGAACAGGTTGCAGCAAGGAGATTGCGTAGATGGCAGATGACGGTGGGCCTTCAAGCGGTCGGCTATGGGTTGGAAGATATGTACTACTCAGGCGCAAGAGGCGCGTTGAACAACCTTCCATTTGCTGCCACTGGATTAGCGGCATTGACGGGCATGAACTCTAAATATGTTGACAATATTGCAGGGGTTTCTGCTTTGGTAGGTACGGCTGGCATGGTGGCTTATGACAATAGAGAAGAAATATCCAAAAAAATGGGATACAATCTTGGTAGCCGAGAACAGTCTTTTTTAGGTTTACCGGATCTTAGCCAATCGCAACAAGCACAAAAAGAAATTAACAATGCGATGTATTACGTCAACAAGTATGGCGAAAATTCTGTATCTGGGAAAAGGTATCAATCACAGGCAATCGATCAAATGGTTAAGTTAAACGAAGCAAACGCAAGAAGCACCACTCCGACTGACATAGCAAGAATTAGTTCTTTACCATCGTCAGATTCCTTGGCATCAGGTGAATTATTACAGAAAATGGGGCTAGGTGGCGACAGAATGGCGTCATATTTAGCCCAAAATCCACGCAAAGGGACAGAAGCGGAGATTGCAAGCCATCTCAAGAGCATTGGGGCAGAACAAACTTTTGATCCAATAAGCAGAATGTTCGGTTTTGAAACTCCCCCTACGGCGTCAATGAATATTGCCAATCGAGGTCAAGCCGTAAAAGCTGCCGATGATGCAGCACGCGATGAATCATTCAAATCGGCAAGCCGGATCTCTAAAGTTATGGCTGGGGATGCAAACGCAATTGAAGCCCTTAAAAAAGACTTGTCAGAAAACAAGTTGACCGGCAAAGATAAAACTTTATCGGAGTCAGTCTTGAAAATGACTGGCCTCAGCTCATTCGATGCAGGAAGAATCTCATCGCTTCGTGCGTCTTCAGCAAACCCATATTCAAACCTATCCGATATCAGTGAGCAGATAGGCTCATACATGGATAAGGTGGGTATTAGTGGCGATGACAAGCAAAACATTCTTGGTGGCCATACAGAAGAAATGGCCGAGATGAAGAAACGAGCACCTTTTGACTGGCAAAAGAATTTCGATGCGAACAGTGGAAGATATAAAGAAAATATTGCTGCTTCACTCGCAGGAATTGAAGCAAATGAAAGCAGAGGAAACGCAAGGGCGTCGCAAAGGAATAACCTCAAAGGGCAAATTTACTCCGATTTACTTTCGCAAGGCGTTCCGCAATCGGAAGCTAGAAACCTTGCAAACCAGCTCTATACACAAGGACAGACATCCTATCAGGGAATGAAAGGGACTGCTAAGGGTATGCAAAATGGGCTAAATACAATGCAAAACATGATGCTTATGATGGGAGATGAGCAACAACAATCTTTTGGCGAGTTTCAGCAAAATCGAATGCAGATCCAGATGCACCAGCGGGCATTGCGGATGCAAGCCCTATCAAGATCCAGATTTGGGCTTAGAGGGATGCGTTAATGGCTAACAATAGTCCTACGCTCTACGTTTACTTCCGACTCAGATCCAGCACAATCCCATCAACGATAAACCCATCGGATTGCAAGCCATCAACGCTAGGCATTCAGGTAAGCTCTATCCAGACGTGGGTCATGCAAGGCACTCCATTAATGGAGTTTGCAGTTGTTGGATCTGGACCAAGATCAAGCCCAACAACAGCACCATCGACTGTAAATCCGATGGACGTTTGGTCGCTACAAGGAGCAGAAGTTAGAGCCTATCTTGATTATAGGACCACTAAAACCGCATTCAGCCCAAACGGATCATCTGATTGTCTACTTGTATTTTGTGGCGATATCCATGAGATTCGGCCAGTCGAAACAATGGATTCTCCCTGGTATGCATTCGCCTGTACCGCCCGTGGACTGATCAATCGGGCAGAACGTGTACCAGTCACCAGTCCAATCGATAACGGGGATACAGTTCGATTCAACATGAATGCAATGCTTGCCGAGTACCAGCCAACGACTGGCGGGAAATCGGTCGGCGATGCGATCAGGATGATTCTCGAAAACTATGCCGTGGCATTCAGGTTGTACAGCTTGGGGATAGGTGGTTATACGATCGATTCCGTTAATGAACTGGCGTCACTCCCCTCAGACACGCTCAACGATTTATCAACGCTTACAGTTGTGACTCCATTCGAGTTTCGGATCGGTGGCGACAACGTAATTGCAGCTATTCAGCAGATTATTGACACATGCTGCCCCAGTTTTGGCCTTGTCGTGCTCCCTTCAGGTATCATCAGAATCTTTGATATTCGCACTTATAGATCTAAGTCAATAGATCTTATGTCCGATCCAATCGATGGATTCAGATTTACAAAGTCAACGCTTGGAAGTTACTCAAGGGTTATTGTTCGGGGCGGTCCAAGAGTTGTTCCTTACTACTGCCAATGGTCGATTCCAAGATCCAATTCCACCTATAATCTCGACGATTCTCCCGACCTGCTGAAGTTTAACGGTTCTCTTGTGGAGTCATTTGACACGGAAGGCATCACCAATACAAATGCCAAGATCGGATATCAACATAGTGACTTCACATGGGGTAGAACCCTATTATCTACAGGGAATGTCAGCTTTTCGACAGGCAATATTTCGCTTGCGTCAACCCTGATAAGGGTAACACCAGATACAGGCAACATTTCAGGCAGACTTACTCCAAACATGAAAACATGGAGTGCAAACGAACTGACAATGATGGATGGAACTAGTCTCAATCGCAGGGAATGCCGGATCGTTGTCAGAAGAAAGCTCACTAAAACAGGGTCGCCAAATATCGATGTGCGAGTAGACTCAGGCGAGTTCATCATATCAGCAAACGATGCTCTGTTATCTAATGCTACGTCGTGTAATATTACTACTGCACCAAACGTGGACCGACCACCATCTGATCCAAGTGGATATTTTTATTCTACAACATATGAAATCTATGGATACACGATTAAAGGTTCTGCAACATGGAGAAAATATAAAGTTCAGTTTGATTCTGTATCTATCAATTCGCCATTAAGGACAACCCAAAAAGGGATGCGAAGAGTTCTCGGCTCCGTATTCCCTACAGGTGCTGATGGTCTGAGCTTCTCTCAACTCGGCGCAAACTCGACATCCTACGATGCTGCCCGCATGAGAAAAGCCTGGTATCCAGAATGCTTGGTGGAGTATCGCCAACGGATCGGAACAACATGGGGTTACAATTCGTTCTGGACATCGTTCAGAATTGACTCTACAAATAATATTGTCGTCCTGAATCGACCGTCGGTTACAGACGCAAACAACAACGGAATTACTGGCAACTACACAGACAAAACGCCCCCGTGGGATACTGGGGCAGCAAACGGGACAACTGATCAGCCGTTCCAGATTATCCCATACAATATCAAAGCTCTCCTGCCAGTCTACGAGGGTACGCAAGAAGCGGTATATCCTCACTACGATGCAAACGGAACCATCGCCGCAGGAGAGACTGAGAGCAAGATTAAAAGTATCTACGGAATCAGTCGTGATCTTATCGTAAGCATTCCAGACTGGTACGATAATCGTGACCAGTCGTTTGCTGACCAGTACGCAAAAGAACTTTGGGATTCTGTTCAGATGCCACAAGTAGAAGGGGGGTTTGGCTATGTCAACGGGATACCCGATCCAACTCCGACCGCAAATATTCCTCTGGAATGGGATTACCGAGGCTTGATAAGTTCTGTAGAATCAAGCAATCCAGTACGTAGACTTCAGGCTTTCACGGTAACAGCCAACGAAACATGCGTTTCAACAACAGGAAGCGGGATAGAAGACTGCCCACTCATCATGTCTTCATGCCAGATCCAGTTTCAACAAAATAGAATGCCGTTTACAGTCGTCGGGTTCACAACTGCAAAGCCAAGAGTAGGAGTCCCGATGCGTGACTTCCATAGCTTTGAAGACCATCTGGCAAGAGACCCGATATCTTTTTGAGGTGATTCATGGGGCCGAACGAAAGCTGGATGAGCGAAGTCGAACAGCAACTCCGCAATATGAAGGATTTTTCTGTAAATCAGTCGCTAACTCAACTGGCTGCTCAGGGCCAGGCTGGATATAGTTTGCCAAGTCGTAATCAAACTCAAGAAGATCCAACCGTAACGGGTGAACTTATCTGGATCAGGATGACCTCAAGAGGGGTTGCAAACGGGCAAATCTTCTTTGGATGGCGACGACAAGTCAAGCTGGCGACTCAACAGGGGTACGTCTGGATCGACAACGGAGATTCTGGAACACTTGACTACCATCCGGCAACCGGACTAAACAATGATGATGTGGGGATAGGGGCAACACGATATCCTGCAAAGTGGAACGCTGACACAAGTCAGTGGATTTTTTTTTTGAAACTCAGTAGTACAAATAATCGTCCCACATCAAATCTATACCCGTGGAACTTTAGCACGCTGTCTGTCATGGCGAGCTGGGACACATCTTTAAGGGCGAGAGCCAACAATAGTATAAATATGACTCAAGTACCTACGTTACAATATCTTTATCTTCTTAATGATTACATGGATTATATGAACGGACGCACCTTTAATCTAACAAAGCTTCAGGGCGGGCAAGAGAACCAGCCAAGCATGTATACTGATTACTGGACATATAACATAGTGAACGCATCTGGAAGTTGGAGATCGGAATACGCCTGGGGCGTAGTAACTCAACTGTACTGGGATAATGTATTAGGTGGATTCAACGCAATTTCCGGGTTAATGCGGCCCGATGGCAGCGGATATGGCCTATACCCGATACCATTCGGCATAGGCGTTGGTGCTTTTGGCAAAAGGGGGAGGAATACAAACCTAAACCCAAGGTATGTTTACATTGGTTTTCAAATCGACCCTTACGCATTTGACTGGAGAGAGAACCTTTTTATTGGTAGTGGAAACATCACAGTTGCAAGTAAAATAACCCTGGTCGATTACGATTTTGCCTTGGAGACTGGTCCATATGAAACCATTCTGACTACCGCAAACGTAACCTATACTTGGTCATAAACTACAAGTATAAACAGGATTTAATAACAAAAAACCATTGAAAGACCTCTTAAATCCGCCAATGGTCGAAAAGGCAGCAATACATAGAACAACCAAACCGAGAGAAATCCACAGAAACAACTACCCAAAAATCTTTGAATGACCTCTTATTTTGCTCTGCAACCTTTTAGCAAAGTGCCAATTGGTCACGTCGCATCCGGCCTTCGCCGGTTCTTGTGAAAAATAATTATTGCACACGTTTTTGTCTTGGTCAATACCAAGATCTATGATAGACTATGTTTTCCGAATGCATAGCCATTGAACTTGTTGCTTGTTATAGCAACTATTCTGGACACGTAGACTGTAGTGTTCTGACAGTGCTGATCGTGTGGAAGACCGTTGACATTGACTTCACGACCCAAACAAATCAATCTAGGCGTGATTGAGCGATCAGCAAGCGTGATCCATTAAACAAGAAAGCGACCATGAGTAAAGATCAAGAATCATGCAAGAATTGCAAACTGCTGCGAAATCGAATCTTTACTTTGGAAGAATCCGAAGAAGGATTGACAAAACAAAATGTAGCATTGCAAAAAACTATAGCAGAAATGTTGACTTCTGGTAGGATAAGATACGAAAAGCAAAACAGAGAGCATCTAAGTATAACTAAAGAAAATGATAGGCTTAAAAACATATTGTTACATAACAAAATTAAGCACTAGAACTCTGCTAACCTGCCTTTACGACCCCTCCTCTACCTTGCCGAAATTTATATAAAGCCTATCGGCTACAGACTTTAAACCGTCAATTGTGTCGCGAGCATAGGTCCTTGTCATCTTTGAATTGGTGTGCCTGAGAACCTTCTGAGCCGCTTCCAACCCGATCCGCTCGGCAATTTCGGTTGCCAGATTGTGCCGCAACTGATGCGGATGCCAATGGGCAACGCCGGCACGTTTTGCCGCAAACGCCACAGACTTGCCTTGCCAGTCCACAGACCACGGGAACCAAGGCTGATCAGGCTTGGCAGGCATGCAATCCAAGAGGATGGCCACAGCAGGGGCGGGGATCAAAATGAAGGTGTCGCCAATATGCGAACGGGTTTTATGGCTTGACAACGTGTAAATCCAATGCGGGCCGGTCATATCAACTTGGCTCGGTATCATCCTCACCAGTTCGCCGGACCGCATGCCGGTCAGGCGTTGAACCTTGATCGCGGCTTGTTTGTCCAGTGGCAGCTCGGCAAGAGTGGCGGCCAAGACATCCTCATCGACAGGCTTGACAGGCTCGTTATCAACAGCACCCTCTCGACCGATCGCAATCGGCTTGACAGCCTGCAATCGGTGCCAGACCTCAGCCGGGATCAATCCTTCCTCGACTGACCACTTAAACATGGTCACTATCTGAGTGGCGCGTTTATTGACAGACCGGCGCACACTTCCTTTATTGATCAACGACTTGCGAACCGCCTTGATATCAGCAGGGCCTATCGAATCAGCCAGGCGCGATCCGAATAGCAAGGCGATCGCTTCGACCGCATATTTGAGGTTGACAGCATTAGTCCTACCACCGTTACAACCATAGTATTCGACACAATAGGTCAAGTATCGGTGTCCGAGTTCAGAGACGGTCAACGGATGTTGTTTTTTTGCATCATCCAATGGCAACTTGCCTGTTGCGGCGACAACCTCGCAAAGCTCATGATACCGTGCCCATGACTCAAGCGAGCCATAAGAACCTGGCAGGTATTGAAAAACCTTGTCAAAGTATATTCTGGCGCGGCCAGAACTATGCAAGACATACCGTGGTATAGGGTTAGGCGGTCTTGACATGCCGCCACCGTCGAAGATTCTCAACATCTTTGTCAAACAATCCGAGCCAATACCAATTTAAACATCCATGCCATAAAAGCCCGTATCGTAAAGGCTTAACCAAATACACCCGCCCCGATTTGAACGGGGGACCTTTTGCTCCGGAGTTTTCCGCAATGGTCAGCATGGAACAAATCCTCGCGGGTAAGTCTTAATCCTAAAGGGTTTACATCCTATAAGGGAAGCAAACGGATTAGCTTAGGTACAACAAGTCATATCGAATAGATTATGACGGGTTCGTCAACTGTTTTGGAACAACTCCTGTATTGAGTGTTTCGTTGAACATTGCTTTACCCTCAGTATAGAGCTTATCGGCTAAATCTGGATACGCAACAAGCGCAAGCAGGGTATAGTTTATCAGATCCTTCAACTTTCCAGTCTCGCCCTTAAAAACTTGCCTAGCAGCAAGTTTTCTGATTTCGTTTTGCACAGGCTCAACAGAATTTGCGTGAAGCCTAAACTCTGCTGATGGTTTTAGTCTCTGTTTTACACGCTCATCTACCTGATGAGTCAGACGAGATTCATCTACTGGTGTCTGCATTACCCTTGCTCCGTAAAACACATGGCATTCTCAAAACCTAGACCGCTGAAACTAATTTACACAAAAAACAAAACTTCTTCAATAGTAAATTTGGAACAGAAACAAAAGAGGTAGAAAAAAACTTTGAACTTTATAATTTTTTGATTGACTTTATAATGATAAGTAGATTATGATCAAATTGTCCAATGTGCTCAAAATGATTTGAATCATTAGCATTTTGGAAAATTCCAGATTATAGGCGATAAAGAATGCAGGTATCGATCAAGCTCAATGAGGGTGGACCTGAACTATTACGTGACGAACAACTTCGTCATTTAGCTAAGAATCCAACAAGCCAACTGCGGGAAGTGAATCCTGGAAAGCTCTGCGGACAGGTTATCGACTGGTTTCTAAAACAGCCAATTGAGGCAAAGGACGCAATTTTAGCAAACATTTTCACTAAGAACAGTCCATCCTGATCAATCTGGGGCCATGTTTCCACATGGCTCCTTTTTTGGAGTGAACCATGCAGGACGTATCTTTGCAAATGGGAATTCTTATCAGTCGAGCTGAAAAGTGCGCTAACGAATCTAAATCCATTCAATATGAGTGGGAAAGCCTTGAGAAAGAGATTTTTTCTCTTCTTCACGAAGCATGTATTAAGCCTGGGATAATCCAGATGAGGACTGACCGAGGCGATGAGTTTTTCCAAGTTGATTGGGAATCAAAACGGATTGTTCAGATCGATCAAGGTACGGTGATCGTCAACATGGATCAGATTTCCATGTTCGGTAAGGTGGTTGCCAACATTGGCAAGAACAGTATCCAAGAAGAAGAAGGAATAGATGATGTCAACTGAAAACTCAGGATGGCTACCCGTCGAGATTGAAAATGCGTTGATTGGTGGAGACCTATCCAAACTGTCTCCACCCGAAAGAATCAAATATTACATGACTGTTTGCGAATCACTGGGAATCAATCCATTGACAAAACCATTTGATTATATGGTTCTCAATGGAAAACTGGTTCTCTACGCAAATCGTAATTGCGCCGAACAGCTTCGGAATATAAAGAATGTCTCTATTACAGAAATGACTCAGCAAGTTATCGGCGGCGATATGCTTGTTGTCACTGTTAAAGGCATTGACGGTCAGAACCGTTGCGATATTGCGTCAGGAGCCGTCTCGCTTTCTGGCCTCAAGGGTGAAGCGTTGGCGAACGCCTACTTGAAATGCGAAACCAAGGCCAAAAGAAGGCTTACTTTATCGATCTGTAGCTTGGGTATGCTTGACGAAACAGAAGTAGATTCTATCCCATCCGCAAAGAAGATAGAATACTCACCAGAACCAGCAGTCGAGCTGGACTCAAAACCTTGTAGAATCAAGATCGGTGCTGTTATGAAAGCAGCTTTAGAAGAGAGTAGTAAGGCTGGCAATATCAAACCAATTGCCACGTTCACCAACGACCTGTTTGCTTACCTGCTGCCGTATTACGATGTGCTGGCAGTGGCAAAAGAAGGTGACTGGAAAAAAAAGGGTGAAGCCATTGGTAAGCTATTCGACGCTTCAGACGACAATGATCGGGTAGATATTATTGAGGCCGTGAAAGCGTTGGCAGATCTCTTACCACCGCAAGAGTATTCAGCCGCATGATTATCGGCGATATTGCCTGCCTGAGTACGAAAAAAAATAGTCGTCTGTTCGTCATCGTCGGGGCGAATTGTCCCCACTATACCCTAGTGCCGATGACTGGCGGACAGGCGATTATCTGCCATCGTAAAGAATTTCATGTCTTGAAGCTAAACCAATTGCTCCGAAGGTTTGAAGGTGTTACACAAAGTGCAACAACGACATCTTATGCTTTTAACAAGCATCTGAGCGAACAAAAACGGATCAAATGGATGTGGCAGGAAATCATCAGGATTCGCAAGAGAAATCTTCGGACCTAGTATTGACCAGAACAACAGTAATTGACAGAATGATCGTAATGATTCTCGCTTAGATGACAAAAAAGCCCCCGTAGCGTTCAAGGCTACTGAGGGCATTTGTGACAGCAAGAATTAAAATGCTGTTCACCGTCCCATTCATCACTACAGGACGTATCAAAATGATACCACAAATAGAGCAGACGAGTCAACGATACATCTCTATTCCGATGGAGATAATTGGCCAGGTTGATAAGCCGATTGAGGCAATGATCTGGGGTTACATACGTGGTTGGGAGAACTCCACGAATCGCTCAAGGGTTTATTTACACTCTGGCATTAGCAGGATGAGTCTGGAACTGAACGTATCAATCGATACGATTACCAGGGCGATTCGGGTATTGGTACACAAGGGATTGATAGTCCAGAAAAGAACACCGAACGGCCAATGGTACTCGACCAGAATCGATTTGCTTGAGCCGGAATCGTTTGAAACGACCGTTAGCAAGTGCGAGTCCAAAAAGCATGTGAAACCGCAAATTGCGGAGTGTAGAGGCACACCGCAAATTGCGGAGTGCAAAAGTAATACTACTCAAGTAACCCAGTATATTCCCTCAGAATTACTTTGTAATTCAGAGACAACATACCCGACCGAGACGACGACGACCCCGATTTTGCACAGGCCCAGATTGAAGCCGAGGGAGGCCGAAAAGTATGTGCAACTCACAAATGATCAAGCGGTATTGGCCAGCAAGTATTTGGGATCAACCGGCGAGGATAACAAGGTGCCAGCATTGTTTACATTGGAGCAATCATCGAAAAGCGGATTCATCGACTTTGTTTTGAAGAAATGCATCGAATCTTTGGTCAAAAAAAAGGTGCGAAGCAGAATCGGAATGTTATGCATGATCCGAGACGACCAATGGAACGATGGTCGATGGGTTGATCCTGATATCGCTGATTTGAAAGATCGGCAAGTAAAGCATTCGGAGGAAGATCAGGCGAAGTTGAAAAGACGTGAACTGTTTAGGGGGGAATCAAAATGATTACCGTGAACGATTGGGTGATTGACTACATCGACAAGATTTATGAGAGACGTGGTTTTGACATGGCCGAAATCACTTCCTCATCTTGGTTCGCATTGCAGGTAGAGGGATGGAAGAGGCTTGTTGTAAAGACGGGCATCAATTCCGACAAAAACATGGCCGATGATATCGCTTTCGAGTTTGCCGCGATTGCTTGTTACAAGCCAGAAAGGGTTTACGAGGAGTTTGCGGAATTCGTTGCAAAACGTCCACGATCAATCCGTGTGCATCAAGAGCAGAAGCATATGGACAGTTTGGAATGGAAGCCTTGTGGAATATGCGGAGGACTTGGCGTACTGATTGTGCCAGTTACTTGCACCAAGAACAATCAAGTTACCGAGAGGACATCAACTTATCGTTGCGAATGCACCAACAGCCTCAAGTACCTTGGAATTGATCAGGCATCACCAGAAATGATTTTTTGGGGAAGGCAGCAAGAAAGGATTGCTGATGAGAAGCACGCCGAATGGATCAAATTATTGGGTGGCGATATCACACGAGATAGCGAAAAGAAATTGCTATCCATAGCTAGGGCCGCTCTACGAAAATACAAAAACGTGACCCCGTTTAGTTCTAATGCATCTGATAAGAGATCAGTAGTCATTCAAGAGAACTCACAGAATCAGATGGAAGCCTTAAACCGTTGGTAAAGGAGATGACAGGAATGCTTATTCTAAGTCGCGAGCACGGACAAAAAATATTCATAACGATCCCGCCAGGGACGTATGAAGAAGCACAAAAAATAACGGTTGTTATAGCCGAACCAATCCATAACAAGATAGTTAGGATGGGAATATCTGCACCAAGGGAGTTTGCAATAGTTCGGGATAACGCAAAACTCAGAACTAAAAAGGAAAAGCAATCATGAAAGAAACATCAATTGAGCAAATATCTAAGAGATTCCGCAGAAAAGCGGAAACAATAGAGAAACGATTCCAGGCTTTTCACGGTCAAAGCTCAATCGAGCATCTTGCAGATTGCATGAGGCATAAAAATAAGATTGTACCGGGCTGCGACTGCCACGCCTGCCTCAAGGCAAGTTTCATCCAACCAAAAACCCGACGGCTTGAAAAGCACACAAGAAACGAGAACTGAGGACAAAGTGAACTGCCCGGAATGCCACAAGCACCGCGATTACAACCTTTGCAAGGTCTGCAACTTGTGCACGAATTGCTGCGGTTGCGAAGAGACAACGATTGAGAAAGAACTGCTGACACCAGAAGTTATTGATGGATGGAAGCGTTGTGCAATTTATCAGATACAACACAAACGCGAAAAGATCACTATTCCCACAACTTTACTACTAGCCATGATCCAGAAGATCCAGGCTAACGAGGAGCCAACAAATGACACCGCTTGATTTTATCGCATCGTTGGAGCATGGCGAGGCCAAGGCTGCGGCCCTGACCGTTTACAACCTGATGCAAGCGAAGCCAGAGCCGGTGTGGATCGAGATCACTGACGATCCGGCAACGCTACCGGAAATAGGGCAGACGGTGATTCTCCGCATGAATGCCGACAGTGGCGGCGGTGAGGAGTTTGGATTGCGCGATGGGCGGATTCCCGAAGAATGGGAGTGGTTTTATTGCAAGAGAGCTTACTGGAGTGTTTTTTGTCAGTCGATCAGGCCTGTTTCGCTTGAGACAGGCAAGACACCCACGCGCTGGAGGCCAGTATCATGAGTGGATGGATCGAGATCACTGACGATCCGGCAACATTGCCGGAGTTGGGCAAAACAGTGGTTGTTTGCATGGATGGCGACACCGGCGGCGGGCAGATGTTCGGGTTTCGATACGCGCCATATTCTGAGGCCTGGCAGGGGGAGGCTCCGCAGTGGTGTTATTGCAAAACGGCATACTGGTGTAGTTATCGCGAATGCATTCGGCCAGTTTCGCAAGAGGTCGGCAAGACGCCCACGCACTGGAGGCCGATCGCATGAGTGAATGGATTGAGATCACAGACGATCCAGCAAAGCTTCCAGAAGTGGGGCAGACGGTGTTTGTCCGCATGGATGCCGACAGCGACAGCGGCGAGGAGTTCGAGTTTCGCTACGCGCAATATTCTGAGGCTCGGCAGTGGGAGGCTCCGCAGTGGTGTTATTGCAAAACGGCATACTGGTGCATCTTCCGCAAATGCATTCGGCCAGTTTCGCAAGAGGTCGGCAAGACGCCTACACATTGGAGGCCGATATCATGAGCACAGAGGAATTAGACGCACTGGCGGCAAAGTTTAATGCCGTAGTCGATGAGTCACGGCCTGTTGTGTGGTGTAGGAAGATTCATAAGACGGGTGAGTATGAGAAAAGTTCTAGTGGTCATATTGCTGTGTGGACATCAGATAGTGCTAAAGCCTTTCTGATTAATAGATCAATCCCGATGTCTATTATGGAATTGGGTAAGTTCGAGAAGTATACGGGGGAGCAGAAATGAGCGATATCATGAGCAAAGAGGAATTAGACGAACTCTTGGCAAAGTTTAACGCCGAAAGTGATAATCATCTGCAATATCGTTGGGCAACAGTGCCGATTCCATCTGACCCGATCAACCACCCGAAGCATTATACAAGCCACCCGTCAGGCGTTGAATGCATTGATATTACCCAACACATGATGTTTAACACTGGGAATGCAATGAAATATATATGGCGTGCAGACCTGAAGGGCAACGCAATTGAAGACTTGGAAAAGGCGATTTGGTATCTTAATCAGGAAATTAAGCGTAGAAAGGCGGTGGATGAATGATAATCCACATTAACCAACTGTACTATCAGTACATGGACCGTGCTGAACACGACAGACTTCTCAGCGCAATGACCGAATTCTCAGAGGCCGCTTCGCAATATCAGGGAAGATTATCGGAACTAGAAAAAACCAGTTTGCTCTGGGATATCGTGATCAACAAAAAAACCAAGGTCACAGCCGATTGCCTGAGCCTTCAATTCTTTTTCCCTGACCACTCTCCCTCCAAAGTGAGATATCCGATACTTAGCACGAACGGAATCACCGCTTTGTCCCTGTTTCTGTACTATCTAAAAGCCTTAGATTGCCCCAAGTTGCCCTCTCCGGGGTTACAACCGTGATAATCATCGGAATCGACCCCGGAAGCACACACAGCGGCATGTGCATGATAATTGCATGCGATCAAAGCAAGACTTTAAACATCCAAATGGCCGACAAGATTGAAAACGCCGAACTCGTGAAAATCATGCAATCTCCCTGGGCAAAACCTCACGAATTTGCACTTGAGGGGTTTTCTTGCCAAGGCCGCCCGGTTGGCGAATCGTCGATTCAGACGATGTACTTTATCGGGGAGTTGAAAAGGGTTGCCATATACGAGGGCTTGTCCCTTGCAATCTACACACGCCGCGAATATGGCCAATGGATCACTGCCGGCGGCAAGCTCAACGACACAACGCTCAGGGCTGGCTTAGAATCTATCTACGGGCCTTCTAGCAAGAAGGGCGACCCGCTATACCTTCTACGGGGAGCGAGCGACAAGCGTTCAGCGTTTGCAATTGCCAAGTACCACGAGTTTAAGAGGAGCCAAGTGTAATGGCAAACGAGATGAACAAGAAAACAAAGGATTCTGATGAAACAAAGACAATTAGAGACGCATTCTACGCAATTGACGACTATCTCAAGATAGGCGGAAGTAATGAAAGGCATAGGCTATGGATTCAAAAAGAGATCTTGCGAGTAAAACTGATTGTGGATTACGACCAAACACTAGAGAAAGGAAAAGAAGGCAACCGCTAAAAACTGACGTGCAGTTATTCAGCTTAATAGATATGCTCATCCAAGCATACTACTGTACAAACCAGCCATTCAAAACCGATGAGGCGTTTTCGCTGTTTGCTTTAGGTAGAGCCATTGAATTGCAGCACAAACGGGCAAGCATGTGCGATGGCCCCTATTCGACTGAAGACATGGCGTCTGTAGACAGGTCGTTAGAAACCTACCTGAGCATCGGTCGTATTTGTCCTAACTTTTGGCGTTATATAGCTTTACCAGCTATAAAAAGCGATTGATTTTACAGTTTTCCCATTTCGGTAAGATACGTGTTGGCCGAATGGAAAACACGAACCAAGTTTCTAACGGAGGTCAGTATGGACGGGCATGATCTGAATGATCTGAATGATTTTGATGACGGTAACGAATGCATCGGGCTTCTGCCGAGTGTGGCTCATTGGCCAACACTTAAAGAAGAATTGTCCGAGATTCAGAAAGACACGAATCAAACAGCCTGGGTTATTGCAGGCATGATCGATAAAGGGTATTCGGGTAAAGCATTGCCGTATTTACGGGCCGCTGAGTCAGCGTACCGTGAAGCAGCAAGGAACCTTCATCACGCAAAGGGGATGCTTCTATGATTAGCATGGAATTTGAACAAAAATCGCATCGACAATATGCTTCGCGAAACATTGCCAGACGGTGCGAGATTGCAGAACGGCGAAGCTCACTGAAATCGCAAATAGACAAGTTGGAAGAACAGGTATTCGTATTAGACGAGATGCTGCACGAGAACAGGGAATTGCAAAAAGCAATGTGCGAAGGCTATCACATCGCTATAAAAGAAAGAGAGACAATCGATGCATAAGAAAGAATGGATTGAAAAGAGACGGAAGACGCTTGGTGCGTCTGATGTGCCAATCATTTTGGAGATCAGTCCGTTTGGAAATGCCCACGATATCTGGCTATCCAAGATGGGCATGGACAGCACGCTTGAGACGCAATCAATGCGGATGGGCAATTACCTTCAGCGGGGTGTCGCCATGGAAGCGATCAACCAGATAGGCGGAGCAATCATCGCCGATGAGCCGTTTGCTGTACATGCCAACGGCTGGGCGTCAGCAACGCCTGATTGCATAATCCAGCAGGACGGAAGAAACGTCATTTTGGAGATCAAATGCACGCACGAAAAAGCATGGGACTATGTGCCAGAGAATTACATCCTTCAAGTCCATTGGCAGTGCTGGGTTCATGGTATCGATCAGGCATACATTGCAGTCCTGAATGGATCTTTAGCGGTAAAGGTCTTTGAGGTCAGTATCGATCTTCAGTCTGAATGGTTCCTGGCTTGTGTAAACAAGGCTGAAGAATGGTGGAAGAACCATGTCATTATGGGCAGCGAGCCACCTTGGGGAACAAGCACAAACAAGGTGCTCACAGAAGCGATTCGAGCCGATGTTGGTTCGTGCTTTGAGCTGGACGACGATACGTTTTTGAAGTTGCAAAAAATTGCAAGGATCAAGACAGAGATTAACCCACTCAAGAAAGAGTTAGAAGCTCTTGAAAAGGATGTCAAAGACATTATGGGAACGCGAGAGATCGGGCTGAAGAATGGCAGAACGCTCATCACATGGAAGGAGACGACAAGCAGATCATTCGATATGGATGCTTTTAAATCTGCGAATCCAACCATGATCAGCCAATACCAGCGGACCAATACGACGAGGCGGTTTTTACCTAAAGACATGAGCGAGGTGACAGCGTGATCAATCAGTATGCAATCGTGGGGACGATAATCGAACGGCCAGTTACTCTACCCACCGGAGGTTATGTCAAGATAAGGATTGAGATCTGCAATGAGAAAGCGAACAGAACCGATCAGCTTGAGATCATCCTCAAGGCAAGTGAATGGGATTCTACTGCCGGAATCGGTACGGTCGTGGCTTGCACGGGTTCGATTAGCGGCAAGATCAATGAAAAGGGATACTGCAATCTATCGCTCTACGGTAGAGACGTAAAGATTGTAACAACGCCTACCGGAGCACAAGCACCGGAAACTATCGAAAATGATGACGATTTTGCCTTTTAAATCTTTTGATTTCTCTCTTTAGTCTGTATACTCTGTCTATACAGATTAAGGAGAGAAGCATGAAAGATCCTGAAGAGCCAAAATTCTACGAAAAAAACAAGTATGCAAAAAACCAAATTCTGAACATACGCGCATCGAGCCAGTGGAGACACTGGCTTCATTGCCGAGCTTCAGAGCATGGCCTATCGCAATCCGCTTTAATCGATGAGATCATCAAAGATTGGGTCAAATTGAACAAGAAACCGATTCCGCCGAGACGATGGCCGCCAGAGGTGGGGCCATGAGGTCTTACAAACATCTAGAATGGCGCAAATACTGGGCAACCAAGGCCGAAGCTGAGAGGTGGTGCAAAGTTGCTCGCCGGTTTGAACTCAAGGCGACACTGGAGGCCAATTCAGACCAAACAGGATGGTACATGCAGTTGTACAAGCCTAAGAGTCCAGACGAAAAAAGTAATAAGATCAAGACTTACGATGCATTTTCTTCTTTTCTTGATTCAGTCATCTACTGGATCGGTCAGGGTCAGGAAAACGAACTTTTGATTCTTTGGGATCAATTCCTGCCGTCGAAGTCAATTTACATCGAAAAAGAGATCCATAAATGGATCAAAGAGTATAAGGAATTGCCGGATTAATCAGTCCGGTAATAGGGGTGTAAGTCAAACAGTTCCTAACGAACATAAGAAACAAGGAGTCAGTACATTGGTCGCAATAATAGGTTATCCTGGTTCAACAAACCACAGATGGGAGCGGTTCTTCAATAAGAAAGAGGCCGTTGAATGGCTCAACACAACGGGCCAAAAACTGTACGACGACTCGGGCGGCACGTACCCTGATGCTTTGAGCAGTCAGCGCGTTATTTCTGAAAGAGAAGCAGCTACAATCAAGTACCGTGACGGCAAAAAATGTTATCCAAAGGAGTCAGTCTGATGCATTACTACGTCGCGGTGAACTCTTACCGATCCAGCACTGGAAACGGTTTTTCCAACACTTGGGGCCTCTATAAGTGCCGAAGCCGAAAAGAGCAGTTGGAAGTCCTCGAAAGGGGTCTGCCTGTAGGTGATACCTGGTGTCAGAACAGAGACACCGGCGAGGTGACTCCAATCTTTTCCACCTTCGGTGTCCGGCCACTTACAGCAAGCGAGCGGAGGTCGGTCAAGGCTGAAGAGTTGGATTATATCAACGGTTGATTCGCAACTAATCACACCTAACAAGGGAGTCAGAACGATGAGCGATTTAGACAACACGCTGGAAGCAGCCGGAATTGATGCAGATACTTACTGCGGGATACTTTACGGCTGGTACATGATCCGCTCTGGCCAACCATCAATGGGGCGTGGAGACTGGTTGACCAAAGACGCCGCAAAGGAAAGCCTAGAACGTGAGATCAGGGATCTGACCGAAAATGAGCGCTCTTACGTGAGCGAATGTTACGTAGATTCATGCGACTGGAAAGATGGTCAAGGTCGTGGCCTAGAGTCGTGGCCCGTTGATCCAGAGACCGGCTGCTACAAGGACTGATACAACCAGTGCCAAGGAGGGCATTTCAATGTGGAAAATTTCAATAACATTCTTCGGGATATCTTTCAGCTATTCGAAGAAGTCAGCACCTAAGCGGGCGATTTCGCTGAAAAAGATACGCCAGTTCGGGAAAAAACAGGCAGGCCAGTATAGACCGGAATGATTTTCATTAGCCAAGAAGGAACAGGATCATGACGACAATAGCGAAGTATGGGGTTGCAGCCCTTCCTCTTTTCTGACGCTCTTCTTCCTTCTTCTTTCTTCCTTTTTTACGCTCAGGCGATAGCAAGCCTGAGCGCGTACGGGGACGAGAGTGCCTGTATATGCGCTCGCGTGTGCGGATCGGTTGGTCGGTGGATTATCAGGTTCGGTAATAACATCGAGAGTGTCATTCAGGCACTCAAGGCAGCAACAAATAAAGGACTAGACAATGATCGCTACAGAGTCAAGAGTCGTCAGTCACGCCAAGGGAGATCGCCATGTTGAGCGATTTGAGCTGGCGAATATCGCTACACCGGAAGCTACATCTTCGTGGTATCCGGTTCCTCATGTGACCGTTGCCAATACCACTATTCAGACACTCAGAGAAGCCGGGTATACGGTCAGGAGCGAACGTTGGACGGTATCCAAGGCAGATCAAAGGCTATTCGGTGTGGTTGATCTGGCGTTACCTCTGGCCCGATGGGATTCGCCGGGTAGAGGCGCAACGGTGAGTCTGGGAATTCGTTCATCGTTCGATAAACGCCTGCCACTGGGCATTGTGGCCGGTTCCAAGGTGTTTGTCTGTTCAAATCTGGCGTTCGCCGGTGATATTTCATACAAGCGGAAGCATACACGATTTGGGCTTGATGATTTCCGAAATCAAGTAGGATCGGCGATTGAACGCCTGCCACAATATCAGGCACTTGAGAGTCAACGGATTGAAAGCTGGATGAAAAAAGATTTAAGCGTAACTCAACGTGATGCGCTTATTCTGGCCTTGATTGATACGGGTGTGATCGGTTTACGCTCGATTCGTTCGGTCTTGGATGAGATTAAAAACCCCACCTTTGAGGATTTTTCAGGCAAACCGACGATCTGGTCAACCTTTAACGTGGTGACCACGGCGATGCGTCAGCGTGCCAACGAACGGATCATAGAATATTCCACGCAAACAAGTCGGTTGATTCAGGCTATGGATGAAATCATCGACGTGGAATTCAGGTCAAGCATGGATGATCTGGTGAAGCCACTGGCCTTGGAATTCAGTTCAAACTAATAGACGACAGGGGCGCAAGGTGTTTCTTGCGCCCGGTTTTCACAGCTTTTAAGGGAAATGATTCAATGGAAAAGCAGAGATTGACGATTTACAGGCCACACAACAAAATCAAGTCGTCCGTGCCGTGTACGGTATGGGATCTAATAACAGTGAGCGAGGGCGTACAGTGTTCCAAATGCTTGGCACTGGTTACAGAACACAACCCATTGCACTCTAAAATAGGTAAATCATCATGACAGCAGAACAACTTCCCGAATATGTGGCTTATCTCGTAATCCCCTGGAAGTCGCAAGAGGGCGCGCTTGCTGATTATGAACACTATAGATGGGAGCGTAAAGGCTATGGCTGGAACTGCCCAACACGCACAGAATGGCAAACTAGGCAAATCGCCACAAGCGGGTTTTACATCTGTTCTAAAGATCACACCCAAGCAACCGAGGTCGAACCCTATGACAGGTCGGAACTGTCAGACAAAGAGCGAATAGCCGAAATGATTAGCGCTTGCAACGCGCTTCTAATTTTGCGTAGTCAATTGTGGCGAGAAATCTAAGGGATCTTCCCTTTTTCCTTCTTTTTGCGCGTGTACGGGGGCGCGTAATGCAGCCGCAAACTTGGCACTCAGCCAGGACGATCTAACCCGTTCTGGCCGAATGCTTTGTGTCGATGGATTATTGATTCCGGTAATATACACAGACGGAAAAGAGACGGTAAGGAACAAACGAGGGACAAACGATGAACGCAGTAACCGGAACCATTTTTGCGGCCAAGTTTCCCATCTTTTCAGGCACTCGATTTAGTGCCAAGTTTGTCAAAGATGTGACCATCACGGCCCGCATAACAAAAATGTGTTGCTACGACTCTAATAACAAGCATTGGGTGTTTTTTGAGGTGATCGCTTCCGACGATGCCGATAACTTCAAAATCGGCAAGCAGTACAAGAAACAAGGGAAGAACTTCTACCCCGCAGTGTCGTCGTATGAGTATCCAGCTGACTACGAGGAACTGGCTGCTTACAAAGATCAGCACAAGGCCATCTACGGAATCGGCTCGAAAGCATTCTGAAGATTATCGGGTTCGGTAAGATATACAGACGGATAAGAGACGGAAAACAACAAACTCTGCAAAGATACACAAGGCCCTTGAATCATGGAATGAGGCGATACAATGATTTTCAGAGAATACCAAACAGAAGACACAGACGTTGAAACTTTCGAATCAATTGAGGATTCTCTAAAAGCAACGATCACCAGGAGACACGGGAAAAAACATATGCTTGTCAGATGCTTTGACACGCAAGAGGGCCAGCAAGTACACTTTGCCGAGTTTGCAGATTACTTTGCGGCCCGTTTACACGCTAAGTGTTTTGTACTAAGTATCAATCCAGTATTACTGGCCAGGCTGGAAAAGGAACGCAATGAAAAACGTGTTTCGGGATGATTTCTTCCTCTTTTTCCTCTTTTTTACGCGCGTAATGCATCCGTAATGCGGCACTCAGCCAGAACCTAAACCGTTCTGGTTTAGTGCTTTGGGGTCGATGGATTATCCACTCCGGTAATAAGTGTGGGCGGATAATAGAAGGTAAACCACTGACGGAGAGAAACAATGAATAACATTACCGACAGGGAAGCGATCAAAACAGATGAGAGCGCGACCAGGGCTTATAATCTTGGCTGGGCCGATGCAATCCGGTCATATTGGAAAAGCCAGGACGCCCAGGCCCGTGCGGAGCGCGACGAGCTTGCCGACAGGTTGAGCGAAGCAAACAGCCGCATCCAAAAACTAATCGAGCTCATCGAAGTGCTTGCCACACCCGCAAAAAACCAAGGAACTCAATTATGAATTACACGACAGACACCGGCAAGACCAAGCGATTGAAGAAGGAATCCTACGGAGATATTTTCTTCACCGCCCAGGAGCCGACCACCACGCCCCAGGAACGAGCAGCCCTCCTGGAGGAACTGACAACCAGGGCACTCAACAAGACCGACCAATTCAGCGCACGCGATCATCCACTCTTCAAAAAGTTGTTTCCTTGGTGAGTCGTTGTGACTGTGGGCGTTGTGACGGTGGACATCACGTCCACCGCTTGCCGCTCATCCAGGTGGCCCACCCTCAAACAGTGGCCACTTGGAACATTGTCAACATGAACCAGAACACACGACCCAATTGACCAGCACCCAAGCGATTAAGCATATCCAATGACCCACCCCGTTCCCAGTATTCACTAAAATTCCAGTTTTTTTTATTGTCAAGTTTTACTGTAGAAAACGGCCAGTCGTCAGACATCGTCTGAGGAAGCGTCGTTGTCTAGGTTGACAGTAAACGTGTAATGGAGTAATACTAAGTGTGTTGGTCAATACTGGAAGTTGGTACAGGACAAGTTTCCGGCCTGCCCATACCTAGGGTACCATACGTTTTAGTCCTTGTCAAGAGGGGAAGGGGTAAGTCTATTGAGCGACAGGAATTACGACGGACTCACAACTCGCGAGATTTTGGGAATGCTAAAGAAAGCTGTAAAGGAGGAATGGCCGGTAAGTCAGGAACAGAAAGAGAGATCGGCACGGATTGTTTCGGAGATTATCGAAAACGTAGACGGTCGGCATCCTGCAAGGGACGTTATCTCTGCAACAAAAGTGCTCGTCGAGATGTCCAACTCGAATATCAAGAACGCTATTGCTGTAGACTACGCACTACTTCAACGAGACAAGTTCGAGATACTCAGCAACCTCGAAAAGAATATTGCTTACTCGCTTGCGGACGGTCCTACAAGGGAACCTATCGTATCCGATGCACCTATGCCGTCTATCGAATTCATCGACGTTACAACAGAGGAAGAATCATGACAGACAAAGAAATGATCGCACTAGCTAAGAGAGAAATAGCCCGTACAGAAGAAGTGACGCCGGAATATCCGACATTACAGGATGCTGTCGATCTATGCATATTAAAGTATGTTCGCCAATTAGAGGCTCAGATTGCAGACCTGAATGCAACAATCGCAAGCAAAGGTAATGTCTCTTGAAGGTATCTACCGACTTCATGATCTCCAAGCCTACCCCGCCTTGGTTATTCAACGAATACGAACCGTGCAAGAATTCTATTACTCGATTTAACAAAGTCGTGCTCAACAGACCACCATTCTGGACAAAACAGGCAGAACTTGCGGAGAGCTTTAGACAAAAAGAGACAACGCTATGCATGGCAGGTAACTCTGTAGGAAAGAGTTTTAGCGTCGCGGCATTGGTTCTTTGGTACATGATGTACCATAAGAACAGTAAGGTGATCGTCACAGCACCATCCGAGACACAGCTCAAGGAAGTCTGCTGGTCTTATATACTCAAAGCCTTTCACGAATGCCCTTACAAGCTATTCCCAAAAGCTAGAGTCTATAAACAGCCGATGAAAATAGAAATTGCAGAAGATTGGTGGGTACTCGCCTACTCCACCAAGAAAAAGGAACGGCTCTCCGGTCACCATGCAGGAAACCTCTCTTTCATCGTCGATGAAGCCTCCGGTGTCGATAGAGAAATTTACGAAGCACTCGACTCCCTTGCACCTCATAGAACGCTCCTTATCGGGAACCCGCTCCGTCCAGAAGGAGTTTTCTACGAGCGGTGCATGAGGCAAATGTCTCAACCTGACAAGAAGGTCAACCTCATCAAAATTCCGTCCACCATGTCGCCCGACATTACCGTCGAACATTCGGCAAGGGGCATGGCAAGCAAGGGTTGGCTAGAGAAAATGAGGCGAGAATGGGGGGAAGGTTCGTTATGGTGGAAACCGCACATTCAAGCCGAGTTCCCCGAAGCGGATTCAGCAACACTTATCCCTATCGATTGGTTTAACGCTTGCGAACAATCTCAGCACATCCCTGGTGGACCAAAACGGATCTCAATCGACCTAGGGACTGGCGGCGGTGGTGACAGATCGGTCGTCTATGTACGCGACGACAACGGGATCATCACGTACTGGGAATCCAACACAGCGACTCTTGAACAGACCGCTTGGAAAGCATTCGAACTAAAACGGCAGCACGACATATCTGATCACCGTATCACATTCGATCAGGCAGGTATTGGAGCAGATTTTGCATTCCGGCTAAGATCGGTCGGAATCTTTAACCCTACCCCTTACGTTGGGGGCCGTGCAGCTAACAAACAGTTCCGAAACATAAGATCGTGGTCCTACTGGCAACTCAGAAGCAGACTTGATCCAAACGGATCGTGGTTTAGGCCATTCTCAATCCCTCAGCAACTCCTTGCCCCACTCAAAAGAGAACTTATGTCTATCAGATACGTCCTGAACGCAACAGATACACTCGGAATCACTGATAAAGATGAGGTCGTCAACATGCTCGGCCACTCCCCAGACCTAGCCGACTGCCTTGGCCAATCATTCGCTTTTCTGGACTAAAAAGATGACAGCAATCAACTATTGACTCAACATCCAATTATGTTCATACTGTTCATACTGGTAGTGCTGGTAATGCTGGTATTGACCAGAACACAAAAGGCAATAGTCCATGATCAACATCGGCAGCATATTTGCACCAAACGACAGTCCAAGCCGAAACATAGGAGCAGTGCCTTCGGTTCTTGTTGCTGATACAATGGATCGGGTAAAAGAGATTGTTGGTGAAGGGTTCCAGTCTGACCAGATCAGGCTGACATCTTCTGGCGTTTGTAGAGATTGTTACGATGGCAATTTTATGCCTTACCTTACCACTTGGATAGGGTCAGACAGATCAAGAGAACAGGCAATCCGTTTTTCAATGATTATGAGGCGAACCGTAGACGTTCTCTCAACACATCTTTATAGAAAAGGGCCAAAACGGGAAATATCAGGAAACCCGATTGCGACCCAGATGCTCAGTGATATCTACCGTGCCAATAATTTTGATAGCCTTATGCAGTTAGCAGATAGAACAACTTACATCACAACCGTAGCAGCTCTGGAATTCCTGCCAAACAACGGCCCAGATGCTTATAAAATACCAGTCAAGATGAGACTTTGGGACGCATCGGAATTTGTACCAATCTTTCGCTCCGAAGATCCATTGGAACCTTGGTGCGTTGCCACCCTATCCAATTTTGGAGATACAAAAGTCGCCCGTGTCTTTACGGCTGAAGAGGTTTGCAGATATTCTTCTCCAACTCTTACGTCTCAAGTAACGCAAGCGCAGCAAACAAACATGACTCAGGGCATGAAGGAAGATTTTGGATACCCACAACCCAACTACCTTGGAATGGTGCCATTCGAGTTCATTCACTTTGAACAACCACGTAATACATTTTGGGTATCAGGTATCGGACAACAACTAGCTCATTTGAATCTTCATGTCAATCGACGTTTATCGGATTTAGCAGACCAGATTGTCCACTGGCGACCAAAAGGAATACTCAGAAACGTAAAAGCAGATTGGAACTTGCCACGCGATCAAAAGCCAGGCCAATACACAAGGCTTGAATCAACTGGAAATGTAGAACTTACCAACCATGAAGCGATTGCCGAATTTCTTGCCCCAGACCTATCGTTTACAAATTACGACTGGCAAGACCTGACTCAATACATCGACCATATTGTCGAGATGCTTGGCGTACCTGCCTCAACAATCCGCATGGAACAACAGGGAGGAACGTCCGGTGTTGCCATTATGTCGGAACAACTTCCCCTGATCGAACGTGCCGAATCCCGACAACGAATGTACGAATACTTTGAAAGAAAGATTGCCAAAAAATGTATGGAGTTCTGCCTTGCTCAACTTGCAACCGCACAGCCGCAAGATTTTGAGTCAGCAAGCTACATCGAACAACAAATAATGGTAATCCAACAAGCTCTAAGCGATTTTGATAGTACATTTCGGCTTGTCTGGCCGATCATGACCAAGAATCGGCCTGGCCCTGAACGTGACGCCCACGATTCATTCCAGCTAAACTTCCAATTAAAGTCTCGCACCGAGATGACAGCAGACGACTTGAATATTCCTATCGAAGAAGCGTTTGCCAAGACACAGCAGACCATGGACCTGCTTCAACAGGAGAACATGATGCTGGCAATGGCACAAGCACCTTTGGCCCCACCAGTTCCACCTGAAGGACAGAGCGGAGGCTCAGATGATTCAGCTAAGTCCAGCGGAAACTGAACGGTTTGAAGAACGGGCCGCGATCATCGAGTTTGATGGCAAGCTGACTCGCAAACAGGCTGAACAGCTCGCTTATAAAGCTATCACTGATTCCAGATCCAAACCACTGGAGTCTAAATAATGTCCTATCTATTCTCACAGCTTCCAGCTATCGAAAATGTTCAAGTAATATTGGGCAACAATTTGACATTGCCTTTTACAATAGGCAGTTGTGTTACAACGAATAATACAACATCTTTTGTCGCTTCAAATATTACTGGTAGTGCATTTAGTGCAAACATGACAGTTAACAGTGTTGTAATTACTGGCAACATAAGAATATTAAGCACCGCCAACGGATCAATTGCAGTGGATTATACCAAGGATCAAATTGCGTCACTTGGAATAGGATTCGGTTCCCATGCAGTCGATATGACCCAAACCACGGGCTATCTAAGAACAATCATCTCTGGAAATGTGGAGGTAATTGTCCGTGGCTGATCCAACACAAATCACAATCACCCAGACAATTCCGGCCAGGATTGTTGTCAATCCGGCACCAGTCACAATCTATGGCGGATCGACCACAGCGGCAACCAATACAACCATCGGCGGCGTGATCGTCGGTACTGGCCTGACTGTGCAAGCCAACGGTCTACTTTCAGCCAACGGTACGGCGAATCTGCCATTTGCCAACCTGACAGGCTTGCCAGCGACGTTGGCATTACACGGTATCACAGACGGGCTGACAGCGGCCAATCTGACTGGCTACCTGCTGACTTCCACGGCCAATGCGACGTACTCAGTCCTTGGGCACACGCACGCCATCGCCAACGTGACTGGCTTGCAAACAGCACTGGACGGCAAACAAGCTACCGGCTCTTATGTCCTGACCAGCAACTCCGCACTGACGGACGCACGCACGCCACTTGCCCATACTCAGGCATGGTCAACAATCACCAGCACGCCCACCACCCTGGGCGGTTACAACATTACGGACGCTCTGACCTCTGCAAACCTGACCTATGCCAACATCACTGGCACGCCAAACTTGACGCTGTACCTGACGACTTCCAACGCCAGTTCCACCTATGCACCGATCGCAAGCCCATCACTCACAGGCACTCCATCGGCCCCAACGGCAACGGCGGGAACCAACACGACTCAAGTAGCGACGACGGCCTTTGTGACAGGCGGGATTGCGGTCCTTTCCAGTACGGCGGCGTCAACTTACGCGCCAATTTCAACCACTGCCACATTGACCGGCACGCAAACGCTTACGAATAAGACGCTAGGTGCGACTTCTGTAAACGGCACAATGAGCTTTCTAGGAAACATTACAAGCCAGCCGAAATTGCAAGGATGGATGGAAACCTTTACCTCACCTGCCATCACATCGGGCACATTAACGCTTGATCTATCGTCGAGCAACTTTTTCAAGGTTTCGCTGAATGCAGCAATCTCGACAATCACGATTACCAACACGCCAGCGAGCGTGGCGGCAAGTTTTTCGCTGGAATTCACAGCCGACGGCACGGCACGCGCGATAACATGGGGGCCTGCGGCATTCAAATGGACAGGCGGCACAGCTCCCGTTCCGACGAGTACAAGCGGAAAAACAGACACTTTCATCTTCTACACAACCGACACGGGAACAACGTGGCGAGCTTATGTTGCGGGGCAAAATCAATGATCGCCGATAAGCTACGACAAATACAAACGGTTTCAACGGCTCCAACCGGCCCAAGTGGTATTTCTGGTCTTACCGTATGGCTTAAGGCTGATGCAGGGCTGCTTGACGGTTCGGGGGCAGCAATTACAGCCAACGGTACAGAGATCGCCACATGGCAGAATCAGGCGTCGGGTGGAACACACTACAACAAATCGGGACTGTCGGGTGCTGGCCCTACCTACCGAAACGGGGCAAACGGCAAATATGGCCTTCCGGTCGTTGACTTTAACGGGGCAAGCACTCAGGGCATGACCCATGCCGACTTTAGTGCCTACAGCACGGGCGGTGTGACGATATTTACTATCTGCAAATGGACATCTGGACAAGTCTGGTCATCAAATGACGGGGGTGGTGGTGTTAACTACCCGATAACCAGCTATCACCCGCGATCTATCACTGGCTGTGACGGCGTAAGTAGTTTTGCAACCACAAACGACGATGGATATACAGGGTGGAACTTCACGAAATTCGCCTCAAATGTGGGCGTTTCTTACGAGTATTGCCCATATGGCACACCTAGCACAATTACAACCGCTGGATTCGCTTCGCGTGGTGCAGCACAAACAGCCGATTGCATCGGTAAACACGCTTATAATCAGGAATGGTTCACTGGCCAAATCGGCGAACTTATAATCTACAATCGCAAATTAACGGATTCGGAGTGTGCAACGATAAAGACCTACCTTCTAAACAGATGGGGCATGGCGTCGATTGATAATGTCTCGCTCCTGCTGCACATGGATGGGACCAACGGTTCGACCACATTTACCGACAGCGGTCCGAATGCACTGACGGTTACATCATCGTCCGCAACGATTTCAACGACACAAAGCAAGTATGGCGGATCTAGTGGATACTTTGGCGGGTCAAGCTACATTGTTGCAAATAACGCACTACTAAACATCAGCACAGGGGATTTTACGGTCGAAGGCTGGATTTATTTTAATACTGTGGCATCAGGCCAACAGCCAGTCTCAATATACAGCGGAACCTCCATAAGTTTTGCAATTTTCACAGCTTCTTCTGGAACACTGAATTACTATCTTTCAAGCAACGGAAGTTCGTGGAATCTTGCTAGCGGCGTGCTGATGGGATCAGTGGCAACCTCTGGATGGTATCACTTTGCAATTGTTAGAAACGGAAGCGTTTTCACGCCTTACCTCAACGGCGTAAGCGGAACAAATACGACATCGGCATCCAATCTAAACTCTCAACAACAGTTCGTAGCCGGGGCTTCGCCTAACTTCTCAACAGGCTGGTTTAACGGCTATTTAGACGATCTTCGTGTCACCAAGGGTTTAGCTCGATACACCGCAAACTTCACACCACCAACAACCGCGTTCCCTAACACATAAGGCTCTAAACCATGCACTGCCAGATTATCAACGGTATCATCCAAGAGCCTCAAAATCTGCCGATTGTATTTGGCAACGTGAGCAATTTCCATCTACTGACAAACCCTGAACTAGCCAATTACGGCTGGTATCCATTTATGCAAACCGCTCCGCCGATCATCAATCCAGCAGTTCAAAAGCTAACCGAATTGCGAACATTTGGCGGCGTCGTGGTATTGCAATCGTGGTCAGCATCAACGATGACAGCGGCTGAGGCTCTGGCTTACGCCACCGCAACGATGACAGATATTGCAAAATCAATCGACTCGTTTTTGGATCAAGCAGTACAACCTGCTTACGATACAATTGTCTCGGCCAAAAGCTGGTTAGACAGCAGCGAGCCACAATGGGTAGTCGAGGCAAGTCAAGCCAACGTTTACTCAGATCTTGTATGGATAACGCACAAAAGACTCATTGCGGCAATTCAGGCCGGTACTCAGCAAGTGCCTACAAAGGCCGCATTCTTCGCACAATTCCCACCTCTCTGGCCACCACCATCAAACGGAAACGGGCCTCTTGTATGATCTTTGCAACCATTGCGGCCTTTGTCTTATGCTTTGTACCGCCCTTTTACCGACTCAGAAAGCGATACCCAAATGATGATTGCAACCCTCACAACGCTGATTCTTGCGTTCATGCCACCGCCTTATGAAGCCACCGTCACAGACGTGCACGATGGCGACACTATTAAAGTCACAGTCCCGGGCGAACCTGATAAAATTGA
>Ga0304728_1000255_pt1 | contig 44327 bp, 38 predicted proteins | sample C_130625_MF_Meta_FD_190476 | JGI IMG/M metagenome (GOLD analysis project Ga0304728, IMG submission 190476) | Freshwater microbial communities from Lake Croche, Canada to study carbon cycling - C_130625_MF_MetaG (v2) (version 2) | ecosystem: Environmental > Aquatic > Freshwater > Lake | place... | reverse complement strand
AAAGCGGCGCAACCGACCTTCTGCTCGATCGCGACAAAGCACAACTCGTCGCCGAGGCGGTTGCTCGCGCTGCAGGGCTCGACACCGTCGACGTTGATGCGCTTCGCTCAATGCCGGGAGCGCAGATCATCGAGGCCCAAGCGAACGCGGCGATGGAACTCTTCGGGACCGTCGGCACGATGCCCTTTCATCCAGTCGTCGACGGCGTTGTACTGCCCCAAACCTGGCTTGAAGCATCCGCATCCGGCTTCAATCCGGTGCCGGTAATCATTGGCACGAACCGTGACGAGATGGATCTGTTCAAGATGTTTGATCCAGAGGCAGGATCACTCACAGATGAACAACTGCGCACACGATTCGAAATCGTCGGTGGCGCCGTTGATGCGTTGGTCGACGCGTACCGCTCTGCCGGGGCGGCCGAACCTCCCGAAGCCTGGCGTCGCGCAAACACCGACATCGCGATGTGGCTTCCCGCTCTTCGCATCGCCGAAGCCCGCTCTGCACATGCCCCGACGTGGATGTATCGCTTTGACTGGGAAGCCAGTTCACCTGACATGGGAGCAGCCCACGGCGTCGACATTCCGTTTCCCTTCACCAACATCGATATCGACGAGTGGGACACCTTCATTTCTGATCCAGAGAAGGCAATGTCGCTGGCTTCGCTCATGCAGAAGGCATGGGCGGATTTTGCGCACGATCGAGTCCCCTCGCTTGGAACGAGCGATTGGCCCTCGTACGACGTCTCCGACCGAAGCACGGCAATCCTCGGCAGGGATGTCACGGTTGAACGTGACCCGAACGGTCAAGTTCGGCAAGCATGGGGCCTGTGATCAACTCACCATCGATTTGATCAACACGTTCAGGGGGAACAATGAAGTACTCATCACTCGGCACGACTGGCGTTTCCGTAAGCCGTTATTGCCTCGGCGCAATGATGTTCGGCCAAATGGGCAACACCGACCACGCCGAATGCATTCGCATCATCCACAAAGCTCTTGATGCTGGCATCAACTTCATCGACACTGCCGACGCGTATTCCGGCGGCGAAAGCGAAGAGATCGTTGGCAAGGCAATTGCCGGCCGCCGCGATGAACTTGTGATTGCCACGAAGATGTATCACCCGATGGGTTCGGATCGAAATCAAAAAGGCAACTCGCGCCGCTGGATGGCGCAAGCAATTGAAGGAAGCCTTCGCCGCCTCGACACCGACCGCATCGATCTCTTCCAGTTGCACCGATTCGACGAGAGCGTTGCTCTTGAAGACTCGATGGGTGGCCTCACCGATCTCACCGCTGCGGGCAAGATTATTTACGCAGGTCATTCTGCGTGGCCCACAGAGCGAATGGTCGAAGCGCAATGGACCGCCGAAAAGATGGGCTTCGTGAAGTTCCGCTGCGAACAAGCGTCGTACTCAATTCTCAAACGCCGCATTGAGCGCCACGTTCTACCGACGTGTTCGCGTTATGGAATGGGCGTCATTACCTACAGCCCCCTTGGCGGAAGTTGGCTTTCAGGTCGTTACCGCGAAATCGGTGACGTTCCGGAATCATCTCGTCTCGCCATGATGGGCAAGCGTTGGGGCCAGGAACTCGATAGCCCGCAGAACCGCGCTCGCCTCAATGCAACAGTTGCACTGCAATCACTTGCCGATCAGGCCGGCCTTCCGCTCGCACACCTCGCAACGGCGTGGGCGATGGAACATCCACATGTCACCTCCGTCATCATTGGTCCGCGAACAATGGAACAACTCGACGACCTCATTACGTGCTCTGAGCTCCGACTCGACGCCGATCTCCTCGATGCCATTGATCGCGTCGTGGCTCCCGGCGAAGACGTTGTCGAGGAAGACAAGTCAATCGATCCGCCTTCATTGCGCACGTCCAACCGTCGTCGTCCCGCCTAAAGGAACCCGCGTGTCTGCAATCGAACGAGTTCCTTACGACGAGTTCTCCTACTTTGAGGACAACGCCACCGAAGTTGGTATTGCTTGGAACGGACCACCAACTGTTCGTCGCGTCGACGTATCAGTCGACAACGATCGATCACTGAGCGCGCTGGTCTGGGGAACTGAATCTCCAGAGATCGTGTTCCTCCACGGCGGAGCTCAGAACGCTCATACGTGGGACACCGTTGCCCTCGCCCTCAACCGACCACTGGTCGCCATCGACCTGCCCGGCCACGGCCATTCCGACGGAGGAAAGAACGGAAGTCTCAACGTTTTCGCTAACGCTGAAGACATTGCCGTCGTAATTCGAGAACTCGCCCCCGACGCGCAACTCATCGTGGGTATGTCACTAGGCGGGATGACGTCGGTCGCACTTGCAGACCACGCACCCGATCTCGTTCGACGCCTTGCGCTCGTCGATGTCACTCCGGGTGTCGACGGGCCCAAGGCGCAGCAGATCGCCAATTTCATCAACGGACCCGAGTCGTTCCCCAACTTCGACGAGCTGCTTGCCCGCACGATCGAGTTCAACCCCACTCGCACCGAGTCATCGCTGCGACGCGGGATTCTCCATAACGCGCTGCAGCTTGACGATGGCTCGTGGGTTTGGCGCTATCGACGGATGATGGAAACCGGGGGCGAGCACCCCGACTTCTCTTCTCTTTGGGACGTCATCGGCGCCAGCGCGATGCCCTTGATGCTCGCCCGAGGAATGCTCCCGCAGTCAGTTGTTGACGATGCCGATGAAGCCGAACTCGTCAAACGCCGCTCCGACGCACTGATCGTTCATGTCGAGGGAGCCGGCCACAGCATCCAGGGCGACCAACCGGTTGAACTCGCCCGTATCCTCGAACAATTCCTTGATGCCTGAGGCGCGCCCTCGGCACCGACACACCTAAAGGCGAAACCATGACTTGGACCACTTCTGACATTCCTGACCTCACTGGAAAGGTTGCTGTCGTCACCGGTTCGAATGCCGGACTCGGCTTCCATATCGCAACCGATCTCGCTGGCGCAGGCGCTCGCGTGATCATGGCCTGCCGCAATGAGGCAAAGGCCACCGAAGCGGCCAACAAGATCCGCATGACGTCGCCTCGCGGAACTGTCGAAACCATGACGCTCGATCTCGCCGATCTCTCTTCGGTGAAATCATTCTCGGAACAACTTCAGTCCACTGTCGACCGCCTGGACATTCTCGGCAACAACGCCGGACTCATGGCCGTCGACAAGTCCAAGACCGTCGACGGTTTTGAAACGCAGTTCGGCGTCAACCACCTCGGACATTTCGCGCTGACCGGCTTGGTGTTGCCACTGCTGCTGGCGACACCGGGGTCTCGTGTGGTGAACCACTCGAGCATGGGACATCGCCCCGGCAAGATGCATCTCGACGACCTCAATTACGAACAGCATCGCTATTCACGTTGGCCGGCGTACTTCCAGAGCAAGTTGGCCAACCTGTTGTTCTCACTCGATCTTCAACGCCGCCTCTCACTCGCCGGCGCATCGACGATTGCCCTCACCGCTCACCCAGGTGGCAGTCGCACCGACCTCGGCGTCGAGGGATCCGGACTTTTCAACAAAGTTCTGAAACCAACCGGAGGATTCGGACAATCAGCGGCGAAAGGTGCGCTCCCGTTTGTGCGTGCATGCGTCGATCCTTCGGCCAAAGGCGGCGACTTCTTCGGACCGCGCTTTCTGATGTTCGGTTCACCGAAACTTGAGACTCCGACGAAGCGCGCCCGAAACGTCGAGGTAGCAACCCAACTTTGGGATCGCTCAGAAGCACTCACTGGCGTTCACTACCTCGACTGAGGTCTTGATCAGTCGTAGTGCCAATTACGTTCAGGCGGTGCGGTGTACTCGATGCATTGCACATCGAACCAAATCGGCAACAGGTGCTTTACGTAAAACGCGTGGACCGTGCTCGCAGGGTTTACAAGGTCGTCATAGACCTTCAACTTGATCGCAGGTTCGGTCTTTTGCATTTCCGCAATACGAGCGCAGAGTGCGTCGACTTCTTCGCGAGAGTCCTGAAGTAATCCGAGGTGGTCGTAACCGGGCGACGAGATCGGGTTCGGATTTTCCGCCAAGAGAATGAATTGCGTTGCGCGTTCATCGAGCATCATCAGCAGTCCGCTCTGCCCAAGAATTTCCGTGTCTTTGCAGTCCCAACCGAAAAGGTCTCCGTAGAACGCTCGGACTTGATCGCGAAACTCTGGCGTGAGAGTTCCAGGGGCAAAGGTCAGTTCCATGTGGTTGAAGCGCATCATGACGCCGACCATAGAGGGAACTGATTGGTCGTGCCCGACTAAGGAAGAAACGTCGCTGTGAGAGTTCGATCCGTGTGTTGCGCTCGCCAGGCCAACATCGCTCGCGCCTCGACCCAAGCTCGCTCTGGATCAACCAACATTATTCGCCAAGTGGGATCGGCAGCGAGGTCGTAGACCAGCGCGTCACCATCGGCGAACTGCACATAGGCCACGTCTTCGGTGCGTCGGACGGTGAGTTGATGACCGACGCTGCGACGGTCTTCCGGCCATTTCGCGCCGTCGCGTCCTGCAGTAAAGAATCGCCAATCAAATTCCCAGTACGCCGCATCGCGCCATTCCTCAGGCTCTTCACCATTCAGGAACGGGAGCAGAGACCGCCCGTCGCATTGGCGAGGAATAGGAACGTCGATCAGGGCGCACAACGTCGGGAAAACATCGACCGCTTCGGTAAATGCTTCGACAACCGTTCCATTTGTTCGCGATGTTCGCGGGTCACGAACAATGAGAGGAATGTGGAAACTCTCCTCGAACCAACCCATCTTTTGCACCATGCCGTGGTCGCCGAGTTGTTCGCCGTGATCTGACGTCACGATCACGATGGTGTTTTCCCATTGACCAGATTCACGGAGCGCGTTCCACACCCGGCCGAGTTGCTCGTCAACGTCGCTAATCATCCCGTAGTACTGGGCTCGCATCTCGCGCAGGCCTGCTTCATCTTCGGGTGCGGCGAAATACGAGATCGAAAGAAGGAACTCATGAAGCGGGTGAAGTTCCGATCCCGGTGCGTTCGGAAGATCGATTGAACTGCGCTCGTAGGCAGTTGCCCAGTCCCCCGCTGCAGCAAAGGGAGGGTGCGGACGCAGATGACTTAGATGGACAAACCATGGCTCGTCTTGCTCCGGCAGCCACTCAAGAAACTTGTCGGTGAGAAATGCGCTGATTCCAACGTGTGCAGGACGTTCCGATTCGGTGGCCAAGCCTTCTTCGGGATCAACAGGCATGTCGTAGCCCTGTGCACGTACCCAGTCCGCCCATGCTTCCCGTCCACGAGTGAGATCAAGCTCACATCGAAACCCAGGAAGCACCCCTTCGTAGGTCAACAAACGCGGATCGTCGGCCTCAACTGTTCGGGGATCGATCGCTTGATCGGTGTAGCCAAATAACACCGGGTCGTAGCCATTACGCCGTGCCGCAAGAGCAACGTTGTCGAACCGTGCATCAAGTGGCGAGCCGTTCATGACCACTCGATTGTTCATTTGATACGTGCCCGTATAGAGCGCTGCTCGACCAGGCGCGCATGGAGATGCTTGTCCGTAGTGCTTCCCAAACCGCACCGACTCGGCACAGAGCGCATCGAGCGCAGGGGTCTTCACAACTGGATGGCCAGCAGCCGAGAGGCACCCGGCCCTGAACTCGTCGAGGGTGATGAAAAGAATGTTCGGACGAGTATCGGCCATTCACGGAGCGTAGGACACAGGCCTAGCATCGCGATGTGGACGAGCCATTCTTTGACACCATCGAACCGGGACCTGATGCCGCTGAGCACTTTCAGCAGTTCGGATGGGTGCTCACCGAACCTTTGCAGCCCCAAGGAGTCGCGGAGCTTCGTGAGTGGATCGACGATCTCATGACCTGGCCCGATGACGGCCCCTGGCTCCACTACCGAGAGGCGACAGCCAGCGGCCCTCGCCTCTGCCGGACCGAAAACTTTGTTCCGTATCACGACGAATTGCGAGAACTTCTCACCCGAAGCGAACTCTCGGACACGGCATCGATCCTGCTTGACGAATCTGCCGTGCTCTACAAAGAGAAGATCAACTACAAAGCACCGGGCGGTGCCGGCTACTCGCCCCACCAAGATGCGCCGGCGTATCGATTCATCGAATCGCACGTGTCGTGCATGTTGGCCATTGATGATTCACGGGAATCGAACGGTTGTCTTGAAATCGTCTCGTCGATGCACAACGAGATCCTGCCGATGGACGACAAGGGCTGCATACGCGCCGACATCGTCGAGCAATTCGACTGGAAGCCGGCTCCGATCTGGGCTGGTCAAGCGTTGTGGTTCCACTCGCGGACCCCACACCGAAGCGGACCCAATACGTCCGCCGAACCTCGTCGTGCGATCTACCCGACCTACAACGCACTGCGTGAAGGCGATCTGCGCGAGGCGTACTACGAGCAGAAGGCAAAGGAATTCGCGTCTGCCGAAGGCCCGAGGGTTTCGCTCATCGGCGACTTCGAAGGACAAATGCTCTGATGCCAGCTGCCTCGATTGACTCGATCATTTCCTTGTACACCACATGGGGAAACGAAACGTACGACGAGGACATCACACAAATTGCGCACGCGCTGCAATGCGCGGCACTCGCGAGTCGTGATGGATCAACTGAAGACCTGGTCGCCGCCGCTCTCCTGCATGACATCGGTCATCTCTTTGAGATCGAACGCAACAACGGACCCGATCACCGCACTGACCTCCGCCACGAGATCACAGGATCAGAATTTCTGAGCAGCCTCTTCCCGCAAACAGTCACTGCACCGATTGCGATGCACGTTGAAGCAAAGCGTTTCCTCGCCGCAAACGAGAGCGGCTATTTCGAGCAACTTTCTCAAGGCTCACAACGAAGTCTCGAAGTGCAAGGTGGTCCATTCACCCCCGCCGAAAGCGCGAGTTTTCTTGCACTCGAAGGAAGCAACGAAGCAGTGTCGCTTCGCCGTTGGGACGATCATGGGAAAGTCATTGACCTCGAAGTTCCCAGCCTCGACTCGTGGGTTCCACTCTTAACCCGAGTGGCAATCACTCACTAATTAGCGAAGTCGAATCTGAGCTGCGCCGGTGATCGGCGGCAGGTCGACAGGACTCAGTGCGCCAGCTGCAGCAGCACACACTGCGGGAATCGCGTTCACACAGCGATTCGCAGCGCTCGCATTTCCGCCGCCAGCAGCCCCCGGTTCGCCGGGCTCATTCCCGTGAATTGTGAGTTCCAAGTGGGGATGACCGCTCATCACGACGCGGTGTTCGCCACCGGGATTGAGGGGTTGCTGCCAATCAGGCGCACAATCGTCATCGATTCGTGTGACGTGCTCGACGACCAACAGCGGTTGGCCCTGCACCATGCCCGTGACTTCGAATCGGAACGCACCAAGAGTTCCTTTTTCGAACGTTCCCATTCCATCAACCTCGATGGTGCGTTCCAGAGGTCGGCGTTCAACCGTTGTCGTCACGTCATCAATCTTCAGATCGAGAATGTCTGCAAGCACACGCACCATCGGCGCCCACACCATCATCAACGACATCTCTTCGAGCATTTGCGGGAGAACGTCCATCGGACCGCCGAGACCAATCACGTTGCGCACGATGTCGGGTGCGTCATACAGCGCGTAATTAAAGATCTCCTGAATCCGGATCTCGGTGATTCCCGCGCCAACGCCACTTACGAGGCCGGGGAGGATGTCAAGGGCCCAACCGGGATCGATACCGGAAACAAAGACCGAAGAATTCCCGGCTTCCATCGCCGGCGTGAGCATCCCCATCAACTCGGGAGGAGCACTTGCGGGGTGGAGCAACGGGTAGAACGCCGTCGACACGACATTGCGACCTGAACGAAGCAATCGTTCGAGATCCATGTACGCCTCCATCGGACGCGTATCTGCCGTTGCTGCGTAGACAACGCAATCGACATCAGACGCAAACGCGATCTCGGTGTCGTCAGTTGCGAGCACTCCAAGCGGAGCCATGCCGGCGAGTTCGCCGGCGTCTTTCCCAACCTTTGCCGGGTTCGACACCACCACTCCGACAAGTTCCAGATCGCGATGCGTCGCAATCGCTCGGATCGCCGGTCGCCCAACGTTTCCTGTCCCCCACACCACAACTCGATAGGTCATGGGCCGGGACCCTAGTAGCGGGGAACCGGACCGTGCCGGAACGCATGCTAGTTATCGAACGTTGCTTGGGTTCTTGGCCGTCCACCGGGCCCGCTGTAGGCGAGCCCCACCCCGGGAGTGACTGCAAATGTCACCGGAGGCATCGATGCGATGGCGGTTTGCCATGAAGAAATCAATTGGTCTTCCGCTGCATAGTCAAACGGATCGGTGAGCACGTATTCCTCTGGAGCACCCGGAGCGATTGGGTTCTCCACGAGCCAGCGCGCCGTTCGGGCCACAGCTTCTCGGGCCGGCACGAGGTCGCGATAGCCGAGTCGAGTCTGCAATAGCGACGTATCGAGCACCCGATGAGTCGGCGAGGGCTGAGCAAGTAACGGTCGAGCCGGCACAGCGAGTTCGAATGGCATCGAAACGATCTCGAGTTCTGCTCCAAGTTCTTTCGCGATGATTTCGATGACCTGCCGAATGGTCAGCACTTCGTCATCACCACAATTGAAAGCAAGACCCGCTGCGGCTTCAGGATGATCGACGCCACACAACACCGCATGCGCAAGGTTCTCCGTGTAGCCGTGATGATGCAGAGTTAGACCGTCGCCGGCCACAACGATTTGTCGACGTCCATCCAGAATGCGTCGGACAATGCTCCATTCGCGCGGCACAACTTGAAGCGGACCGTACGCGTAGGGATACCGAAAGTGCGCCGCATTCGGCTGATTCGCGAAAACGAACTCTTCGGTCCGTGCAACGCGAAATCCCTTTTCGTCTTCTTCGGGACTTGCGACGACTGGCGCTGATTCGCTCACCGGCACCGGAAGGCCTTCAGGAGTGAACAACCAAGGGTTCATCCAACCCCGAATTGCAGGCACACCTCCGACGGAAACAAAGCGCTCGGTGCGGCCCACCATAAATTCTGCGATGCGGCGCAGTCGCCCGTACATCACCACGGTGAGATCCCACGTTCGATCCCCCATCGCTTCCGCCAAGGACTCCATGTCATAGGGGTCAGCGTGGATGTGCTCAATGTCGGCCGGCGTTTCGGGCCGTTCATGGGTACCCCGGTGGAGGATGACGACCTCGTGACCTCGGTCCATGAGCCCCCGAACCAAGTGGATGCCGGTAGGACCCGTTCCGCCAATCACCAGTGTGCGTGTCATGTCTCGCTCTCATCATCCGGCGACGTTTGCGTGCCGACCCTACAAGCAGTGCAGTGCCTGCTTGCGAGTCAACAAGGCCATCAGCGCCGTGGTAGCAATTTCTCTCAGCGATGCGCTGCCGTAAGGGGGAATCATGATTCTGGAAAACAAGGTCTCAATCATTTCGGGTATCGGCCCAGGTCTCGGGCAGGAACTGGCCTACGCCTTCGCTCGTGAAGGTTCCGACGTCGTCCTGGTCGCTCGAACCGAATCGAAGCTCAAAGAGGTCGCCGACGAGATCTCTCGTCAATGGCCCGAGCGTCGAGCACTGGTGTGCCCCACCGACATTTCCGATGCAGAACAGACCCAACGAATGGTCGACGCAACAATCGCCGAGTTCGGTCGTATCGACTGCCTCGTAAACAGCGCCTACGTTCCGCCTCCGTTCACAATGTTTGAAGACGCGAATTTCGACGACTGGCGTAAGTCCTTCGACATCACGGTGTTTGGAACGCTCCAACTCACCCAACAAGTCGTTCCTCACATGAAGACCAATGGTGGCGGTTCCATCGTGTTTGTGAACTCGATGATCCAAAAGAAGCCGCTGGCGACTCAGTCCGGCTACGCAACCTCGAAGGGCGCCCTCACCGTTGCTGCCCGCATGCTGGCCAAGGAACTCGGCGCTCATCACATCCGCGTCAATTCAACGTTCATGGGCTGGATGTGGGGTCCTCCGGTTGAGGGGTATGTGAACTACGCCGTCAGCACCGGACAAGACCGCGATGCCGTCATCGCCGAAATCACCAAAGACATTCCCCTTGGCATCATCCCCGATGACGCCGATTGCGCAAACGCCGTTGCGTTCCTCGCCTCTGATCTCGCCAGCGTGATCACCGGTGCGGAACTCGACGTCAACGGCGGAGAGATGATGCTCTGATCGAGCACGTACGCGACCTCAACATCTGACACAATCACCCGAAACGAAATCGAGGAGGACCACGATGCCCACCGAACAGCACGCTGAGATGCTCTGGGAAACCCCCAGCCACGAAGAGATCATTGGAATCACCAAGAGTCACGTCGAAGCCATGGAAACCATGAACATCGACGAGGTCTGGGTCCAAGCCGGAATGCACCACGTCATGCTTCGCACGATCGGTCGCAAGTCAGGCAACGAACACAAGATCGCCCTTCCCTACTGGCGCGACCCAGAAGGCGTTCGCATCGTCGTCGCTTCCTACGCCGGCCACGAAAAGCATCCCGCATGGTTTCTCAACCTGCGCGATCGCGACGCAAACCCCGAGGTGTACGTGAAGGTCCAGGACGGCGAGTTCTGGTCAGTCCCCGACATCCTCGACGAAGGTCCCGAACACGATCGCATCTGGGAACTGCTGTGCGACGACCGCGCTTGGTACCGCGATTACCAAAAGAAGTGCAACCGCACGATTCCGTTGGTTCGCCTTCCAGAAACTCGTCCCGCCTGAGAATCAAACAGGACACGTTCGACTGACGGGTTTCGTCAGTCGCAACCTTCAGGACCACAGACCTCGCCCTCGATGATCACATCGAGGGCGGGTTCGCGTTCGGACCAGACTCGGTCGAGCACCTGAAGCAGTACTTCGGGTGGTTGGGCTCCTGCAACCGCTAAACGACGATCGAACACAAAGAATGGAACGCCAGTTACCTGCATCGAGGCCGCGGTTGCCTCATCGATTCGGACCTCGTCGGCAAATGCATCGGTCGTAAGCACCGCAGCAACTTCGTCGGCATCGAGCCCTGCATCGATAGCGAGACGTTCGACGACTTCGGGAAGACCAATCGCTTCGCCTTCAGACAGATACCCACGCAGGAATCGCTCTTTCACCTGTGTTTGAATTCCGCGCGCAGCACCAAGATGAATCACGCGGTGCGCATCGAATGTGTTGCCCGGCTGCACGCGATCGAATTGAAACTCGACGCCGCATTCCGCTCCGGTTGCCGTCATTCGGTCGATCATTCCTTGGGCCTCTTCGGGAGAGGTTCCGTATTTCTTCGCCAGCATGCCGACGTAGTTACCTTGGCGCGCTGCAGGCGCGGTGGGATCGAGTTCGTAGCTGTGCCAGATGATCTCGACGTTGTCTGAATGAGCGAACTCGACAAGCGCAGCGTCGAGATTGGCTTTACCAATGGCGCACCATGGACACACAACGTCAGACCAGATATCGACTCGAAGGGTTTCCGACGTTGCGCTCATGATCTCTCCAATGACTTGACTCGGTGAGCGTATCGGCCAATCCGCAGCCACCACGAGGAGCCATCTCACGAAACCGCCTACGGCTAGGTTGAGGCGACTCTTTGGGGGAAGCGATATGGAAGACGGCACACCGACGCCGGAGACAACCGAACCTGCGCACCCCCTCACTCGAGCGATGGTGCTGTTGTTCCTGCTCACAGCACTCATGTCTCTCGGCTACGGAAGCGTGTTTACGCTCCTCGCTGATATCCGTGACAAGTACGGATTCACCGACGGCCAGGTTGGAATCATCGCATTCGCTGGACTGTTCACTGGCGTCCTGAGTCAGCTCTTTCTCGCTCGCTTTTCCGATCGCGGTTACGCAGTCGTCATGATGCGCGTTGGCATTGCATCTGCAGCATTCGGAATGCTTTGGATGACCTTCGCCACGCCGCTCTGGCAGTGGATCGCTGCTCGGCTTCTACTTGGCCTCGGCTCGGGAATGGTCGGCCCCGCGATTCGGCGAATAATCATCGCCCGAGATCCTCAACGAGTAGGCGCAAATCTCGGTCGACAAACTGCATTCGATGTTGCCGGTTTCGTTCTCGGACCAGCGCTTGCAGCAGGCCTCGCTCAACTCTTCGGACTCCGTGCCCCGTTCATTGTTCTGACTGTTGCCTATGTCGCTGCCATTTTCTTGGTCGGACGAGTCACCACGGCCGCCGATGCTGCAGCATCTGAGGTACCGACGACCAAGCACCCATCGCTGCTACGACTCCCGGCGATGCAGTCAGCGCTGTTCGCAGCAATCGCGCTTTACCTCACGATCGGAATGTTTGAAGCGCTTTGGTCGATCCTTCTCCGCGACCAGGGTGCGGCAACCTGGCTCATCGGCGTCACCTTGAGTTTGTTCACGATTCCGATGATTGTCTTTGCCCCCAAGGGTGGCGCACTCGCTCAGCGAATCGGGCCCATTCGCGTCGTCACCTACAGCATCACCGTTGCGGCCATCGCCACATGTCTCTATGGATTCCTGCCGCTGTGGTTCCTGATCGTGATTTCAGGCTTCCACGCAGTTGCCGATGCCTACACAATGCCTGCGAACCAAGTTGCCGTTGCCGTTTCGAGTCCGCCCGACCAACTCGCAGCAGGCCAAGGTTTGCTCGGCGCTACTGGACTCGCGATTGCCGCTGCATCGGCACTCATTGGCGCCGCCGTCTACGACACCTACGGCCGAGCAGCAATTTTTACTGGCACCGGTGTGCTGATGCTGCTTTGCCTCGCTATCGCTCGTTGGCGCTGGAACGCGCAACCCGCGCTTCGCGACATCACCGGTTAGCGTCAAACGTTGGGCTCGAGCACATAAGACTTGTTGCCAGCGACATCAACGGGAATATCGCCAGCCAATGTGATTCGTTCGTGGCAACGGTGCATGCCTGCAGGAATGTCAGTTGGGACGATGTGCGCAGTTGCCCGGTTATCCCAGAACGCGATGCTTCCTGGCTCCCAACGGAAACGCACCGTGAATTCCTGACGCTGAATATGCTCACAAAGCATGGCAAGAATGTGTTTGCTCTCGCGGCGCGACAACTCAACGATGTAGTCGGTGAAGTTCGGTTCCACGAACAGAACCTTCTCGCCGGTTTCAGGATGCACACGCACCACGGGGTGCACCGCTCGAAGAGGCTTTGACATAAACGCCTTCGCCACCTCACCCGGAAGCTCGCCGCGGTCGATCGGAAGTGCGTTGTGGTTTACCGCATGCAATCCGTCAATAAACGACTGAATCTCGGGCGAGAGGAATTTGTAGGCCATCGCAAGATTCGACCACTGCGTGTCACCGCCATAGGGAGGCACCACGACGGCTCGGAGGATCGACGCCATCGGCGGGGCTTCAATGAACTTCACATCGGTATGCCAACGGCTTTCGATGCGCGTACCACCCGTCCCCTTCTTCTCTTTGACGTTGGCGGTTCCTTGCTGGTTATCGAGCAGCAAGATTTCCGGGTAGTCAGGAAAGGCTGGCGGAAATGTCGGATGGCCAGGAAGGGGTTCGCCAAAAGCTCTCGCGAGCGCAAGGTGCTGATCCCGATCAATGAACTGATCACGGAAGAAAACCACCTTCCATTGCAAGAGAGCAGCCCGAATCTCGGCGGTAACCGCCGTATCAAGTGGCTGTGTCAGATCAACACCAAAGATTTCGGCACCGGTGTAGCCGGTCATCGGTCGAATATCGAGACCGAGTTCGGTTGCGCGTGACACCTGTTGATTCATGGTTCCCCCTTGGTTATTACCCAACCCACAATACGACACTTCTCTAGCGCCGTCGCTGAGACTGAAGTGCCACAACAGGGCCCACATCTAGTGCTCTACTTTGCGAGTTCATCGAGACTGTTTCTGGAGATCACATGACCCCCCGGTCAAGTCACAAGCGAGCTATTTCAGCAATCGTTCTTCTTGCTGCCGCATCGATCGCGATTGCGGCCTGCGGTGGTTCTTCGTCAAAGGCCAGCGAGACGACCACGACGCAAGAGCAGAACACCACAACCACTGCCCCACCGACCACAACGACAACCGTCGATCCCGGCACCCTCCCGCAGACCGACGAGAAACCATCTGGAACAGGCGCCGAGTTCGATGCCCGGATGAAGACTCTCGCAAACGCGATCATCAACAACACGCCTGATTCGGCGATCTCCACCTTCTTCCCGGTCTCTGCGTACAAGCAAACCAAGAAGAACACTGACCCCGCTGCCGATTGGAAAAATCGCCTCATCGCAAACTTCAAAGTCGATGTCGCCGATGCAAATAAGAAACTGGGAGCGAACGCAAAGAATGCGGTCTTCACGGGCGTCACGGTCCCCAACACCGCCGTTTGGGTTAAGCCCGGCGAGGAATACAACGTCGGACCGTATTGGCGGGTCTTTAAAACGCAGATGAACTTCACTGTCGACGGAAAGAACGTACAGATTCCGATCGAGTCAATGATTTCCTGGCGCGGTCAGTGGTACGTCGTGCACTTGGGAACAATCCGCTAGCAGCGGAGGCGCAGATCAACCAGTGGTCTTTTTGCGGTACTTCTCCATGTGCTCGCGGACATCGGGCGCGTAGTTAAGAAGGTTCTGGTTACGAGCCTCGAGCGCAATGGCGCTTGTGAGACTTGAAGCCTCGGCGTTGTGCCATAACACCTCTTTGGTCGTACGAAGGCCGCTTGCCGTGTAGGCCGCCATGCCCCGTGCGTACTCAAGGCCGAGCGCTTCGAGTTCCTCGTCGGCCACAACGCGCGACACCAGACCCATACGTAATGCTTCTGCAGCGTCGATGTCTCGCCCTGTGAGGATGAGGTCGAAGGCATTTGCGTTTCCGATCAGACGCGGAAGCAAATATGTGATTCCGATATCGGTTCCGGAAAGACCGGTGCGGATAAATGCGGAACAGAACTTTGCCGAGGTTGACGCGATACGGATATCGGCGGCACACGCCAATGCCAATCCCCCGCCAAATGCTGGGCCATTCACCGCAGCGATAATCACCTGCGGCAGATCGCGCATGCGAACTGTGAGGTTCGACATAAACGTTTGCGCATCGACGCCTGCAGGCATGTGGGGATGCTCGCCTTGGCTCGGTGGCGTTCCGAAATCCTTCAGATCGAGTCCGGCGCAAAACGCCCGCCCTGCTCCGGTGAAAAGCACCACCTTGCAATCAACATCAGAGGCGATCGCATCGAATGTGTCGTGAAGTTCTGTGACAAGTTCGAACGAAATAGCATTGAGCCGATCGGGACGATTGAGGCGAACCACGGTGATGTGTGGTTCGGGCTTTGTCACTTCAACGAGTGTGTTCACTTAGGGATCTCGCTCCATGCCACATCAGTATCGACACGAACATCACCGGGTAGCCCGAGAACTCGTTCGCCGAGGATATTGCGCATGATTTCCGACGTTCCACCCTCGATCGTGTTTGCACGTGCACGCAAAAACCGGCCGCTACGAGTGGACATGGCGCCTGAAGAACGAGTCATCGGATAACCGGGTTCGTGCAGCATGCCGGCCGCGCCTTCGAGGTCAACGACTGCAGCGGTAACGCGTTTCGAAAGTTCTGCGGAAGCCAACTTGCTCACTGAACCCTCGGGGCCAGGATTTCCTCCGACCGCAGACTGCTTGGCGCGCGCATTCGTCAGGCGAACAATTTCGGCTTCGATCCACAGCGCCATCACTCGATCACGCCAGATTTCGAGATCAACTGGGGAAAGTTGGGACTTTCGTACTTCCCACAACTTCATAAGTTCTTTGATCGGGCCAGAGCCTTGGGGTGCTGGTCCGCCGGCAAGGGCTACACGCTCATTCATAAGCGTGGTGATCGCGACTCGCCAACCATCGCCTTCGTCGCCAAGCCGCAGTGAATCGTCGATACGAACGTCGGTAAGGAACACCTCGTTGAATTCCGCTTCACCCGTCATTTGGTAGAGGGGGCGGACTTCGACGCCGGGTGCGTGCAGATCGAGAACGAAATAGCTGAGTCCCTTGTGCTTGGGCACATCAGGATTCGTACGCGTCAGGAGCATTCCGTAGTTCGAGGTGTGCGCAAGAGTGGTCCACACCTTCTGACCATTGACGATCCATTCGTCGCCATCGCGAATCGCACGACTTGGAATACCAGCAACATCAGAACCATGCGTTGGTTCGGAAAACAACTGACACCACACGTCTTCACCAGTGAAGATTTTGCGGAGGTGCTTCTCCTTCAGTTCCTCGCTGCCGTAGGCAAGAACCGTTGGTGCACCCATACCGATGCCAATTGGGTTGATACGCAGGTCTTCGTACGTGACTCCATACGACCGAAGCACGCCGTCGATAACGGCCTGTTGGCCACGATTTCCCCCAAGGCCGCCGTAGCCCTCTGGGAAATGCACCATGGCCAGACCGGCGTCGTACTGCTTGCCACGAAACGCGAACTGATCATCGAGGATGTCGCGGTTTTCCTCGACCAATTCCTCGGTGCGCTTGGCCAGATCCTGATCTTCGTACATGCGTCCTCGCAGCCCTTAGAGAATCAACTACAGCGAGCGCTGGGTGCCTCGGCCGCCAACCTGCCGCAGGACTGCATCGTGTCACTTGAAACGCTGCCTAACCAGCCGAAGGTCCTCGCCCACCACGCCGAATCGCGGGTACGAGACCGCGATTCAAGGAATCTCATGGGGCTACCCCCAACTCACTACGATCAAGTCATACCGGTCAGTCCGGACCAAGCGGATTGAGAGCACCCGAATGAGCGTCGAGCTTCTGCATCGAATCCAGTTCGCGCTGACCATCACGTTCCACTTCATCTTTCCGCCGCTCTCTCTCGGCGTGGGTCTGATCCTCGTCATTTTCGGGATCAAGTCCGTCCGCACCAAGGATCCCAAGTGGCGCCAGCTCTCCACCTTCTGGGTGAAGATCTACGGGCTCATCTTTGCGATGGGCATCGCCACCGGAATCGTGCAGGAATTCGAGTTCGGCACGAACTGGTCCCAGTACTCACGGTTCGTCGGCAACATCTTCGGAAGCCTTCTTGCTGCCGAGGGAATCTTCGCCTTCATGCTCGAAGGCGGGTTCCTCGGACTCATGCTCTTCGGCGGCACGCGCCTCGGGAACCGCATGTGGTTATTCGCAACCACGATGGTTGTTGTCGGCGCGACGTTCAGCGCAACCTGGATCGTGATGGCGAACTCTTGGATGCAGACACCTCAGGGGTTTGAAATCAAAGACGTCGGCCAGGGTCCGCAAGCGTTCATGACGAGTTTCTACGACGTCGTCTTCACGCCATCTTTTATTCCACGCATCCTTCACGTCATTGCGGCCAGTTGGATGGTGGGCTCATCCCTGGTGCTCAGCGTTGGCGCCTATTACCTGTTGAAGAAACGACACGTTGAACTCGCGAAAACCATGATTCGCGTCGCTCTGCCGGTCTTCACCGTGGTTGCTCTCTTGCAAGTCGCTGTGTTTGGTGCAAACCAGGCGACCGAAGTTGCAACAAATCAGCCAGCCAAGTTGGCCGCAATGGAAGGCCTCTACCAAACCCAGTCGTGCGCACCGATGTTCCTGCTGGGTTGGACAAACCCAGACGAAGAAAAAACAACAGGAATTCATATTCCCTGCTTGCTTAGCTTCCTCACTGACAAGAGCTTCGACGGAACTGTCACCGGGCTCGAAGCAACACCGCGTGAGGATTGGCCCAACACCAACCTCGTTTTTCAGGTGTACCACGTCATGATCAACCTAGGAATGCTGTTCATCGCCATCGGATTGGTTGCATGTGGCTTGTGGGTGTGGAAGCGAAAGATCTGGAATCAACGCTGGCTTCTCTGGATACTCGTTTCCTCAGTAGTGCTCACTGAAATTGCCACCGCCACAGGTTGGTGGACTGCAGAGTTCAGTCGTCAGCCATGGATTGTCTGGCAGGTACTTAAGACAACCGATGCGTATTCGCCGAATGTTTCGTTCGGCCAAGTCGTCTTCTCCATCGCGATGTTCGTCCTCCTCTACATCATCGTCTTCGTGGTCTTCATTCGACTTCTTGATCGACGGATCAAAGAAGGACCACCGCCACCAGTCGACGAAGGTGAAACTGCTTCACTCCCCGACTCTTTTGGCGAGATCTTCCGTCGTCGTTCACGAGTTTCAAGCGGAGGTGATTGATCATGTGGCTACAAACGACCTGGTTCGTCCTCTACATCGCCATCACCAGTGGCTATGTCATCCTCGACGGTTTCGATCTTGGCGTCGGGATGCTTTCGCCGTTCATCGCCCACACTGACCACGACCGGCGCATCCTCCTGAACTCAATCGGCCCAGTCTGGGACGGCAACGAGGTATGGCTCGTCCTCGGTGGCGGCGCTCTCTTTGCTGCCTTCCCGCTCGTGTACGCGTCGCTTTTCAGCGGCTTCTACCTCGCAATGATGCTCGTACTGCTTGTACTCATCATGCGAACAGTCGCCATTGAATTCCGCTCGAAGCGCCCCGAGGCATGGTGGCGGTCATTGTGGGACTGGACCTTCACCATTTCCTCTTTCGGTATCACGATTCTTCTCGGAGTTGCGCTCGGCAACGTGATCCGCGGTATCTCGCTCGACCAACAGGGCAACATGAACGTCGACCTTCTTGACCTTCTTAATCCGTATTCGATCACGCTCGGCCTTGTTGCTGTCTCAATGCTTTGTCTCCACGGGGCAATCTTCCTGACACAAAAAGCCGAGGGAGCCCTGCTCCAGCGGATCAAGAATCTCATCCCGAAACTGCTCATTGCGTTCTTCGTCTTGATGACCGTTTTGATTGTCTGGACACTTCTACGAAGCGAACAGTTCACACAGAACTTCAAAGACCGCCCGTGGACAGTTGTCTTTCCGGTTCTCGCCTTCGTCGCAATCGTTTCTGCGTGGCTCTTTGTCCGCCGGGGCGCCTATCTAAGTGCATTTCTCTCGTCAGCCACCATGATCGCTTTGCTGCTTGGCGCAGTGGCCTGTGGCATGTACCCGGTCATGCTGCGTTCGACGACGAACAGCGCATACGACCTCACCGTTCAAAACGCTTCTGCCGCAAAAGAGACCCTGACCGTGATGTTCGTCATCGCGTTGATCGGTATGCCATTTGTTCTGCTCTACACCGCTGGGGTCTATTACTTCTTTCGCGGCAAGGTCGAACTCGACGACGAGAGTTACTGAGTCCTGCTCCCGAGCAACGAAGTACCGTCACAGCCCATGCGCCCCCAGGAACTACTTTCCGTCGTTCCTGGTGTTCGTCGCCTCTATGCCATCGGTGTAGCGCTCAGCCTCCTAGGTTCGGTCGCCCTCATCGCTTGGACGATTGCCCTCGCAGCATCTATTTCGGCGTTCGTACTACAGGAGCCATCGGTTGTTCCGTTTGTCGCACTCGCCGGAGCTCTCGTTCTTCGAGTTGCTTTTCGTTTCACGAGTTCTCAGTCTCTTGCCAACGCGAGCAGTCAGGTTCGGGCAGGAGTCAGGGGCACTCTCCTTTCACGCTGGAGTGGAAATCAGGAATTGCTGACGTCTGCGGGAGTCGACAGCACGCTTCTGGGCCCTGGCGTTGATGCGCTTGACGACTACGTAACGAAGTTTCTTCCTGCACGTTTTGTTGCCACCGTCGTACCAGTAGTGGTGTTTCTGACAATCGGGATTCTTGATCCTTGGTCGTTACTGGTCTTGGTCTTTGCCGGACCAATGCTGATCCTTCTGCTCGCCGTTATCGGATCCCGAACGCGCGAACTCTCCGAACAGCGCTTCCGGGAACTCGGCTGGTTGCGTTCCTTTTACCTGGACATGGTTCGCGGCATTCCCACTCTGAAGGTTTTTGGACGTGCCACCGAAAGTGTGACGACCATTGAGGAAATCAGCGAACGGTTCGCACGCACAACGATGAGCGTGCTTCGCACCGCGTTCCAGACATCGCTTGTCATCGAATGGGCGGCCACCGCGGCCACCGCATTAGTTGCAGTGCAGGTCAGTTTCCGAATGGTGGATGGCAAGATCGGCTTCGCGACGGCGCTCACCGTCTTGATGCTGACGCCCGAGTTCTTTTCACCCCTTCGCAACTTGGCAATCGAATACCACGCCGGTCAGACCGGGAATGCCGTTCTTTCCCAACTCCCCGACCTCACCACTTCAAACGATCAGCCAGCACTCGCTTTGCCAATTGCCCGCACCTCGATTGCACGCCCACAGAACATCCGGTTTGAAGATGTGTCCTTCACCTACCCGGGGGCGGATCAACCTGTTCTCCGCAATGTCTCGTTCACCATCGCTGCGGGCGAAACCGTGGTCGTCATTGGGCCAAGTGGCAAAGGCAAGACCACGCTTCTTGACTTGCTTCACGGCCGGCTGCAACCCACAAGCGGACGAATCACGATCGATGGTGTACCGCTCACCGAGATCGAGCCTGAGGATTGGTTGGCGGCGATCACGTCTGTCCCTCAGAACCCGTTCATGTTCAGCACATCTGTCCACGCCAACGTTGCACTGTCTTTGCGAGATGCTTCAACGGACCAGATTCATGGAGCCCTTGATCTTGCCCGGGCCTCTGACTTTGTCGCTGAGCTTCCGTTTGGGATTGATTCCCTCATCGGTGAGGAAGGCGCAACGCTCAGTGGCGGCCAGCGACAGCGTTTAGCAATCGCTCGAGCGGTGCTTCGCGACGCGCCACTCGTGCTGCTTGACGAATTCACCGCTCATCTTGACCCCGCAACCGAACGCGATCTCATTGTCTCGATGCGCGATTTTCTCAAGGATCGGACATCTCTCATAGTCGCTCATCGCGAAGCGACGCTTTTACTCGCTGATCGAATCTTTCGTATTGAACAAGGAAATGTCGTCGAGGTGGCTCGATGACAACGAAGTCCTCAGGTCGAAACCTCTTTCAGGAGATTGGCAAGACACATCGCTGGGTCGTACTCAGTTCATTGCTCGGAATCCTCACGATTGGATCCAGCATTGGACTGCTCGCAATGGCGGTCTACCTCCTCACGAAATCAGCGCTTGTGGGAACCGCTGCTTCACTATCGCTCACGATTCTCGGAGTTCGATTCTTCGCCCTCACGCGCGTTGTCGGCCGCTACTGCGAGCGTTACCTCGGCCACCTCGGAACATTTCGGGTTCTCACCCGGCTCAGAGTGTGGCTCTTTGAGCAACTCATCGACACCGACACGATTGTGCTTGCCGAACAACGCCGTGGAGACGTTGTTACCGGCCTCGTTGATGATGTCGACACCATGCAAGACCGTCTCTTGCGAGTCTCTAGTCCCCCAATTGTTGCCCTCGGGACGTTGCTCATCGCCGCAACGATCTTGTTGACGATCAACCTTCAAAGCGCATTCATCCTCACCGCGTTCTTTCTCGTTGGATCAGTCGCGCTTCCTCCTCTACTGTGGTCACGAACACGTCGCCTCGCAGGCCAACTCATCCACCTCCGCGCCAAACGACTCGCTGAAGCCAACGAACTCATGGAAGGGATGGAAACCCTCGCTATTTGGGGAAGGACCGATCAACTCGCGACTTCGCTCGCCCAGTTCGACGCGCAAGAGTCGGTCGTCACTCGCCAATTGACACGAACTCGCGCGCTTCTCGACGTTGCGGTCGTTTCCCTCACCGGCATCTGCATTCTCGCCATCGTTATGGCCCTTCGGACCACACAGGTTTCGGTTACGAACGTCTACTGGCTTGCGACGGTCCCGTTGATCGCACTCGCTTCGTTCGAAGCGCTCGGCCCGCTTCTCGCCGCGCCTGACTTTCGAGCCCAGACAGACGCGGCGGCTCAACGAATCCTCTCAATCGCCAAGAGCCCGACAGCTCCTGCACCCCACACGAGTCCTGATCGCTCGAGTCTTCAGAAGCCGCCGCCGTCTCCATCTATTGAACTCACAAACCTCTCGTTTGCGTACCGAGACTCAGCACCGATTTTTGTTGATGCCTCGCTCGTCATCCCTTTCGGATCGACCGTTGCGATTGCCGCTCCGTCCGGAACCGGTAAGACAACACTTTTGGAGTTGCTTGTTGGCTTGCTGCCCTTCGAACGAGGAACAATTTCCGTTGGTGGTTTCCGACCCAACGAAGTTCAGAACCTCGAGCGGGCCTGTATCGCTGCTGTCATGCAAGACGACCACCTCTTCGATACGACCATTCGCGACAACCTGCTAGTTGGCGATGGCGACGCCACCGATGAACAACTTCTTGAGGCGTGCACGATCGCGGGACTTCAGCAATTTCTTGATGATCGATCAGAAGGACTTGATGCTCCGGTCGGACCAAACGGCGACCTGCTCAGCGGAGGCGAACGTCAGAGGCTCATCATTGCCAGGGCACTCGTTGCCGACGCGCCGATCCTCCTCCTCGACGAACCCACCGAACATCTAGAACCGACACGGCGAACCGAGGTTGTCGACGCCATCCTCGCCTCACGTAAAGGCCGAACAACGATCATCCTCGCTCACGAAACTGCTGCAATCGATCAGGTTGACGCAATGTATGACGTTGTTGAGGGCAGGTTCCTCGTACGTCAGTCGTGACTTGTAACAAACTCGAGTGGCGGCGTTGACGCTGTATCGATCGTCGCAGCTTCCGCATCTGGAAGTCCGTTGAGGCGCCATCGGAAATTGAACGCGATCAACCGGGCGACGGCCGGTACGACTTGCGAATCAGTTACTGATCCGAGGTGCGATTCGCCCTGAACGCCCACGAGCATCGCTGGGCCGGGATTGTTGCCGACCAGAAGTTGAGAACTCTCAAACGGATTGATTTCGTCGTACTCACCATGGATGGCGAGTAGTGGTGGATCGTTCGTGGTGAACCATTCGCCGCCGAACGTGTCGAAATCACCAGACACTGCAACAACTGCTCCGATACGACTGTCTGCATAGCGCGGCGCGTATGCCGCCAACAACGCCGTAACGGCACCGTCAGAGTGTCCAATTACCCCAACGGGACCTGGAGCAATCATCTCGGCGAGCGACACCGGAGCATCAGGGCCCGTCATCGCCCCAATAAGAAACGACAGATCACGCGCCTGGTCTGGAACGTCGTATTCATCCGGAGCCCCGTCGAACACCGTGCTTGACATTGGAAACTCTGGCGCCGCAACAACAAATCCATCTGCGGCAAGATCATGCAAAAGCGAGGCGTACCGATCCGACGAGATGTCGAAACCGTGGGCAAACAAAATCAACGGCGCTGGTTCGTAGACGGGGGCGTCTGGGATTTCGTCCTGACTCGGCATGCCAGGAGTGGGATACCGAACTGTGACGGTCAATGGACGTGTCGACAATGCCTCGCGATCGCCTCGAGCAGGTGTTGAACGCGTGAGGTCCGTAAACGTCATCTCTCTCACCCCTACTGCAGTGGGTTGATCAGGAGATGCAAAGTCCGTCATTTTTGGAATCGTCGTCGCCGCTACCGGAAGCGAAACTGGCGTTTCTGGAACGACAACCGCATCGGCCGCCTGCGCGATCTCCGCAGGGGATCCGTGTCCGGACTTCACCAGAATGACTCCGCCAGCAACCACCAACACCGCAATGACACTCGCGGCCACGGCCATCATCCGTCGCATCAACCGACTGCTTGAGGACCTGGAGACTTCGGACATAGCAACAGACTGCCCGAGGCAGGTGAGAATCAGGTAACCACGGCCTTAAAGGTTTCTTGAGATTTCTCACCTCATTCTCAAGTTTCTCTACTAAGAACTCTGAATCATCCCTACGAGCAGGCGGAAATCTGTGGAAGCAAGCGATTTCGAAGGATCCGCCTCAACGACGACAACCACGAGTCATCCAAGATCACTTGAGCGCTTGCGGCAGTGGCTCCCGGGAATCATTGCGGTCCTGTTCTTCGTCGCGTTTTCTGCGCTCGTGCTGAGTCGGCCCGAGAAGATGATCGAGCCCGACCCCTATGCGTACCGGGCCTCAATCGCCGCCCTTGAAGAAGGAAATATTTCCCTCAGCCAAGAGCAATACGACGCTCTCTCACTGAAACTGCAGCAATCGTCATCAGGCGGCGGAATCATCCAATGGCACCATAATGACGACGGCTCATGGGTCAGCGAAAAGAACCCGGGCTATCCATTCCTTGCCGTTGGCTTTGATGAAGCAGGTGCACTTCGTCTCGCTCCGCTCTTCTACGGCGCGCTTGCGTGTCTCGGGATGTGGATCGGTGCTCGACGTTGGCTTGGCCGTTGGGGCGGAACATTCGCTGTAGGCGCTTACTGCTCAACTGCTCTTGCCATGGTGATGGCATGGCGATCAACGATGCCCTCGTTTGCCGATGCTTCGCTCATCGCCGCCGGTCTTGGCTTGCTCATTTGGAGTGTCGTTGCACTCGATCGATCGCGCCGAATCCGAACAATCGTGGGCGCGTTGGCATTCTTCTCCTTCGGTCTTGCCGTCTCCGTCCGATACACGAGTGCTGCTGTACTTGGGGTTGCCGCAGTGTTTGCCTTAATCGTCTGTCTCCGACCCAAATGGAAACTTGGTTGGTCAACACTTCTGTGGTGGGCCATTGCCTCGCTGCCTCCGATCATTGCGTCGCTTGCCTATAACGCGATCTATTTCGACGGACCATTTTCAACGGGCTACAACGCAAGCACCGTCCAGTTCTCGACGAGCGCAATCTCGCCAAATTTGCGCATCATGCCTGGCCGACTTTGGCAAGCAATGCCGGTCTTCGTTGTCGGACTCGCCGCAATCGCCGTGATGATTGCGGTGCAGATCATTCATGCGGTTCGAGTTCGTTCGGCAAAATCGACCGTGGTCGACACAGATAACGCAGACAACGCTGGCGAACCCTCGGCAACCTCAATCAGCGATCAGCCCAACAACCCTTCCCCTGCGACCGTCGATCGTTGGATCGGGAGTTTCCTTGTCATCACGTGGGCCGTGACGTGGGTGATGTATTCGGCATACGAGTGGACCGCCAACCTCGGCGGTGGCTTCGGCGGCGATCGTCCTGGCGGAGCCCGCGTCTTCATTGGCGGAGGTGGTCCAGCCATGGGTGGAATGTCGCAACCCGTCTACAGCACTGTTCGCTTTTATCTCCCCGCGCTTGGCGCCATTGCATTGCTCGTTGCGTGGCTCTTCACTCGCATGCCCGCAGTGTTCGGCATTCTCGCCCTCATTGCCCTCTTCGCGTTTGGTGGCCACGAGTTCATCAACACGGTCGACAGTCAGTGGGCGTCAGGGTCCTTCGATGCTGGCCGAAGTTCGATGGTTGGCCCCGGCGGCAACGGAGGTCCAGGGGGCCAGACCGGGTCAGGCGGCTTCGGACAATTCGATCCGTCGAAATGCCCCAACCTCCCGCAAATGCCCCAAGGTGGCTCCCTTCCGGGAGGCGCTCCGCAGATGCAACCAGGCAATGGCCCTGGAGTGCCCCCGAACGGCCAAATCGACCGAGGCGGCATCACCTTCGATGACAACGGATGTCCCATCCTCCCCGGTAGCGCATCCAATGGCAGCACCTCGTCGTCGACAACGACTGTGACCACAACCATGTCGACGAGCGCCCCTTCGTAACGCGCACGAGCGGTAAGACTCGCGCTATCGACGCAGAGTTTCTTCACCGCCAACCATTCGGATCACTTTTTCGGATCGCGTCGTTCGTCGCGCTCATAGCCATAGCCGCAGCGAGCTGCGGATCCTCAAACCACGCAGTTTCAACATCGTCCCCAGAAACTTTCGCTGAAATCGACAACGCGATGACTACGCGCGTCGAAAGCGAAGGGCTCGATGGCGCAGGACTTCTCGTTGTTGCAAATGGCACCGAGTACCGAAACACGATGTACGGCAACTACACCAACGAAACCGTGATTCCTATCGCGTCGGCCAGCAAGTGGCTCACTACGGCAACGATGATGACTCTTGTTGACGAACGCAAGGTATCGCTTGACGATCCTGTCTCGAAGTTTCTCCCGGAGTTCACCGGCACAACCGGAAACGCCACTATTCGCCAGTTGCTCTCGCACACATCGGGAATCGCTCAAGCAAATTGCATTTGGGAAGAACAGCAGACTCTTGAGCAGTGCGTGAGAACAGTGGCGGCGCAGAAACCCGCATACACAACGGGAACAAAGTTTTTCTATGGCAACACCAGCTTCTCGGTTGCCGGTCGCGTCATCGAAGTTGTCACCGGGCAATCGTTTGAAAAAGCCTTCGAATCAAGAATTGCGAACCCACTCGGAATGATCCACACACGATTCGATGGCAACTACTACCCCACCGAATCCAACCCCGTACCTGCGGCATCGGCTGAATCGACGATGAACGATTACGGGAAATTCGTTCAGATGATTTTCAATCGTGGCCAGCTCAATGGTGTTCGGGTTCTCACCGAGCAGTCCGTTCTTGAAATGGAGACCGACTCCGTCAAGGGTCTGAATACGAGTACCGATTCCGCGGTGCAAACGACAGGAATCCCCACCTACGGATTGGGGACTTGGCGCGATGTCACGACGACGGATGACGTTGGCGTCATCACCAGCGGTAACGGCGCCTACGGCTTCTATCCATGGGTCGACCGATCACGAAATGGCTACGGAATCGTTTTCGTCTTCGATCAACGCGGTTCAGATGTTGCCGTTCCCGAATCACAACGCGAGATGCATTGGGTGTGGGCAGCACTGGACAATCTCGGCGTTCCCCAGACAGCAATGCCAACCACGATCTACGGCCGCTAGACAGCCGTCTACGGCTTAATCGCTCGTTTCACCGGGCGGTCCCAGCCCGGCTGCCCCGTTGCCTTCGGGCTCGGCCACAAACCGGGACCCATTTCGAGAATGCCGTGATGCGAGCCGTATTCACCCAGCAAGTTGAGATACCGAGCAGCGTCGAATGCTTCGGCGCCGCGAACGCCAGTGCCAACCCAACCACCACTCGCGAGAAGTTCGATTGCCACAACCGGACAAATGGCTGTCTGCCACAACACCGCCTGCGAACCCCAGTCGCGCATTGTCGTTTCGTTGTCGGCCACGTGGTACAGGTAGATCTCACGCTGCGCGCCATCGAACGTTCCGCGAACCCAGGTGCCGGCGCAGGTCTTGCCGTGCATCAGGTGACCGAGTTCTGCCGGGTTCGGGAGCAACGACGCGAGAACATCGCGTGGCGCCACCATGGCATCGCCGACTTTGATCTTCTCGGTTGAGTCCAAACCCAAATACGCGAATGTTTTCAACCAGTCAATGAATTCGGCGCCAAGCCCGTACTTAAAGGTGACGCGCTCGCAATCAACCTCACGAGGAACGAGCAGGACTTCTTCGTGCTCAACGTTGACACATTCGATCGGACCGATACCCGCAGGGAAGTTGAAAACCTCGGGCTCACTAAAGCACTCAGTTGTGTAGAAGCCCCGCTTCTTTTCCCAGATAAGTGGCGGGTTCAGGCACTCTTCGATCGTCGTCCAGATAGAAAAGGTCGGGGCGAAGTCGTAGCCGTCAATCGAAAGGTTGGAACCATCGCGAATTCCGATTTCATCGATCGTGTCGAAGAGATGATCGGCGGCATAGCGAGCAAAAATGTCGGAGAGTCCTGGCTCAACGCCCATGGCAACAATCGCCAGTAGGCCTTTCTCGCGCCAAGCTTCGTCGGCAGCAAGCTGTGCCGCGCCAAGAGGAACACCGACCTGGTTATAAGGATCGGTGGAGTGTGGCTCACTCAGGTTCATCGCCATATCGAGGTAGTTCGTGCCGGCGGTGAAACACGCGTTGAAGATCGGTTCGTTCAAACGCGGATCGCACGCGTTCACAACAATGTCGGCATTCGTCTCTGCGATCAGGGCAACGATGTCTGCTTCATTACGAGCGTCGACGCGCGCGGCACGGAACCGCCCAGGATCATCGAGTTCGTCAATCGCACGCTGTGCCGACTCAACCGAAATATCGGCAAGCGTGAACGATGAAAAGAAGGAACGGTCTTCGGCGATGGACGCCATCGAGGCGCCGACACCACCTGCTCCAATCACCAGGATGTTCATGACTACCCGTCTAAGGAACGCCTCGGATGCGAGGTCGTGACCCTCAGTCTGCCCCATCCGAGGCCCACTTTCACGGTCAGTGGGCGGGACTTTCCTCCCGCTTCAAACCAGAAGCCTCAGGTATTCCCGCTTTGGGTCGATTCACCAAGCACACGCAGCGGCCGCAACCTGTCGCCAATCTTGAACTGCTGAATCGCATGCTCGTTGATGTACTCGGCGGCCTCATCTGGATCATCGGTCACCATCAAGAGATTGAGATCCGACCGTGAAATCATTCCGGCCTTGACCATTTCCTCGATCTGACGAACGAGATCCGACCAGTACTCCACCCCCAAGAGCACCACGGGGAACTGCTCGATTTTCCCGGTCTGGATGAGGGTTAACGCCTCGAACATTTCATCGCCCGTCCCGAATCCCCCCTGCCCGACGACAAAGGCGTACGAGTACTTCACCAGCATCACTTTTCGGACGAAGAAATGTTCGAACGAAACCTCGACATCGAGGTACGGATTCGAGGATTGCTCACGGGGCAGTTCGATCGTGCAACCCACACTGTTGGCGCCCACATCTTTTGCGCCGCGATTACCTGCCTCCATGATTCCGGGCCCGCCGCCGGTCATGATCGTGAATCCCATCTCACCCAACCGTGCTGCCACCGCCCGGGCCGCGACATATGCCGGTTCTGTTTCCGATATCCGCGCTGAACCGAAAACGGTGACGCATGGACCGACAAAGTGAAGCTTCCGAAATCCGCGCAAGAACTCGCGCGCAACGCGAACGATCGTTCCCAGTTCGTGACGTCGAAGTCGTGGACCTCGGAGAAAGAGTGACTCGTTCGTCGAGCCGAAAGAATGCTTCGAATCAGACAAAGTCGTACTCGTCGGCGTTCACCTTGCGCGTCCATTCCCAATAGTCAGGAATTGGCCACGGCGAAAGCGTGTAGATCTTTCCGTCCTTGTTTTTGAAATGAGAATGCTTCACCGTCGGGTGGGCCCAGACCATTTGATTGATCTCTGACTCGTAGATCTCGACGTACTTGTCATGCACCTCGAGTTTCGGCTCCATCGCCCGACGACCGGTCGAGAGGAGCTCGTGAATAGCGCTCATCACGTAATTCACTTGGCATTCCGATTGGAAGATGAGGCTGGCTCCATGAGCAAGGTTCGTTCCCGGCCCGTAAAGACAGAACAGATTCGGAAAGTTCGGAATAGAGATTCCGAGATACGCAGTGGGCTCATCGCCAAATTGTTCACGAAGGTTGATTCCGTCGCGACCGATGATGGTCATCGGGAACAAGTAATCGTTATGACGGAACCCCGTTGCGTAGATAATCACATCAGCAGCGCGAAATTCGCCGTCATCTGTCACGACCCCATCGGCAGTGACACGCTCTATTCCGGTCTTGATGAGTTCAACATTCGGCTTCATCAAGCACTTCAACCATGATCCGTTGTCTTGAAGCATGCGCTTTGCCGATGGCGGGTAGTGCGGCATTGATTTCTCGACGAGATCAGGTCGACCTTCAAGATGCGACGTGATCCAGTTTTCAAAAATCGTTCGGCGTTCGAAGCTGGCCTGACTGATTGATCGGCCTTCGGGATCGTGCCACGTCGGATCGACTCGCGATCCTTCGATGCTCAAGCCAGATGCTGGATAGAACATCAGGAAACGGAACCAGCGCGCATAAAACGGAAGATGGCGCATCGCCCAGACATCACCTTCCGGAACTTCACGGTGATAGTTCATGTTCGGGAACATCCATTGCGCGGTGCGCTGATAGATGTCGAGATGCGCAACTTCATCGGCAATGGTCGGCGAGATTTGGAATCCACTTGCGCCGGCGCCGATCTGAGCAACGCGCTTGCCTGCAAGGTCAAGACCATCGGGCCAACGAGCCGAATGAAACGAAGGTCCGTTGAACTCTTCCATGCCGGCAATGTCGGGCATCCTTGGAGCATTAAGCGCTCCGGTGCCGCTCACAACAACGTTTGCCTCGATGACATCCGTGCGGCCATCAAGCGTGCGCACTTCAACCGACCAAGTTGCGGTCGCTTCATTCCACGTGGCCTGAGTCACCTCGGTGTTGAAACGACACTTTTCATCCACGCGGTATTTGCGCATAACTCGCTCGAAATACGCACGCAGTTCCGGCTGACGACAGAAATACTCGCTCCAATGATCGGAGGGTTCGAACGAATAGCAATAGAAGTGACTGCCAATGTCGACACGAGCTCCGGGGTAGCGATTATCTCGCCACGTACCACCAGGGCCATCGGTTTTCTCAATGATCGTGTAGGGAATTCCCGCTTGATCGAGACGAATGCCCGTCAAGAGACCCGACTCGCCGCAGCCGATCACGACAACGTGAAACGCGTTGCGAACGTCCGCTCGAATTTCGTCCTTCCAAGTGATTGCGCCACTATCGGCGCCATCGAAATGAAGGTCGTCGGCAAACATCGGCACGACCGCAGGATTCACCGGCGCGGCCGCCATGAAGTCCATCAGTTCTTTGACAAGTTCCGGCGAGGGAACCTGTGGTTCTGGACAGCCCGCATCGCGCCATTGAGCGATGACGGGAACGGCATGAGAACGGATCTCGGCCAATTCTTCGGCCGTCAGGCCACTTTCGTAATTGTTAAGAATCGCCACCCGAGGGCGAATCTCGCCGCGAATCCACGAGGGATCACCCGTCATATGCACCATCGAGCACATGAGCGCCGGGACACAGACGTCCTCAAGCGCTGCGGCAATCGTCGCATCGTCGTCGGAGAACGGGAGGCCAGCGTGAGGGTTGCGTTCGGTCGCCATGGCGACACTCTTCACCATCAACGTGACCGATGCCACTTCCGGTCAGGAACACCGGGAAACCCCGGCACGGACCTACTTGGCGACAGTGGTGGTGCTGGCCATGCCCGACATCGTGCCCACGACCGTGGTGGTCGAGCCTGATGTTGCCGCAGTCGGCGTGGTCAGAGCCATCGTCGTCGGCGGGATCGTGCCCGTGATGGGGGTCTGGTGCTTTTTCGAGCTCGAGCAACCTGCCACCACCGCAGCGCTCAGGGCGAGGGCAGCGATGAACACCTTGATTCCACGTGAAGTCATGCAACGAGACTAGCGAGCGAGACGGCCCCAACGGAACCCGGAACGTGACACGATCCACGGGTGCTGAGAATCGCAACCGTCAACGTCAATGGCCTTCGCGCCGCATCCCGCAAAGGCATGAACGAGTGGCTGGCCGAGACCCAGCCCGATGTCGTCACCCTCCAGGAAGTGCGTGCCCCTGACGAGCTCGTCGCCGGCCTCATGGGCGATGGGTGGCACATCGTCCACGCCGAATGCTCCGTGAAAGGTCGAGCGGGAGTAGCAGTTGCGAGTCGCCTCCCAATCACCGATTCCCGAAGCGGTGAACACTCCGTTTCATTCGCCGACAAAGGCCGGTGGATCGAGGCCGATATCAAAACTGGCAAGCGCAAGACGTTCACTGTCATCTCCGCCTACGCCCACACCGGAGATGAAACGTCTCCCGAAAAGATGAAAGAAAAACTCGCGTGGTTCGATGCCGCCACGACTCGGCTTACCGAACTTCGTGACGACGGTCGACATGTTGCCTTCACAGGCGACCTCAATGTCGCTCACCGCGAGGCCGACCTCAAAAATTGGAAAGGGAATATCGGCTGCGCCGGATTCCTTCCCGAAGAACAGGCCTATTTCGACAATTGGTTCGACGAACTGGGCTGGGTCGATGTTGTGCGCGCGGCGTTCCCCGATGATGCAGGCCCCTACTCGTGGTGGTCGTACCGCGGAAAGGCCTTCGATAACGACGCTGGCTGGCGCATCGATTACCAGATTGTGAACCCGCAACTCGCGAAACTTGCAACGAACCCGCGAGTCGATCGCGCACCTTCGTACGACACCCGCTGGAGCGATCACGCTCCTGTCGTTGTGGACTACGACATCTAGAAAACCGATTCGTTCCGGCGAAACTGACCTTCAAATCGCAGAGGTCAGGAACCTTCACCAACAAATGTCCCGGCAACAAAGTCCTGCAACTTCGAGACTTTTGTGCGCCAGCGTGAGTCGAATTCCGATTCACGCTTCTTGGATTTCTCCATCCGCTTCGGATGCTTTCCGTAGGCCCGCTTCGCCCAAGGCGAATCGGGTCGAGCGATTCGAAGTGCCCCGATATATGCGATCACTGGCACAGCGATTCCCGCGACAGCCGTACCAAGTTTTCCCTTCGCCGCACAGATTGCCGCCATGGTGAGATCGACGGCAATCAGCACAAGGAGTCCAATCCGCAAATGTGATTGAGAATCATTCACGGTGATGCCGAATGGTGAATCGGCGATCAAGAGCAACATCATCACGCCGGCAAGAACAAAGACCGCGTCAACGGAAAGCCGACCTTCTTCTTCCCAGTAGACGTCCTGAAGATGCAGGATGAGCGCGAACTCGTCGAGCACGAGTGCAAGCCCCATTCCAAAGATGACTCCGGCAGCGTTGTCCCATCCGGAACCAACACCGCCGATCGCCAAGAGGCCGCCGACAATCATCAGGATGATTCCGGGCACCACATGGTGGATATGCACTCCCCCAACGGAGTTGTCCTTGAATGGGCCACGACCAGAACGAATCATGCGAACGATGATCCGAGTAATCACAAATGTGGCGATGAACGTGATCATGCACAGCAAAAGCGGAAGCTTGCTTGCGCTATCGACGTTGCCACTCCAAATGTCGCCCATGACCCTCCTCGAGAGTCTTCAGCGTAGAGGCCATACCGCTTTCGACCTAACGGGAATGTTCAATCACTCCATTGGCGGCGAGACCAACGTCAAACCCACAGCCGCCACGATCGTGACCACAAACGAGACCGCAGCGATTGCTGCATAACCAGGACGAGCGCTGTCGCCGAGAATCGTCAGTCCAATGATTGACGGCACAACCGTTTCAGCAGTGAACAGCCATGCCGTCGCGACCGTGACCGAACCTCGCTGCAGCGCCGAAGCAAAGAAGATCAATCCAAGTGCGCCGTACGCCAGCATCCCCCACAGCAACGGATCGCGAAGGTCGGAAATTGAAACGTTGGCAACGAGGGCGCGGGCACACAGCGCAGTTCCACCAAATGCAAGGCCCGCCATGCAGCCCAGCGCTGCAGCCGCGTTGTCGCCGCGCATTTTCTTCGCCGCGACTGCACCAACGATTGCAATAGCTATGACTCCAGCCCACATGCCCCATGAATAAGCCGGCGGAGTTGCCCGCGCTTCTTCTGGTGCCCCGCTCAGAGCGAGACCGAGAAGTCCGGCGCCCAGAACCACGATGAACGCAACTTGCCGGCCTGTTGGACGGAGGTGCTGGAAGAGTGCGGCAAACAACACGGTGAACCCGATTGCGCCAGCGACCATCGCCTGCACGACAAAGAGTGGAAGTCGGGCAAGTGCCGCAAGCGAGAGCAACCACGCGGTGCCGTCTAAGCCAAGCCCCACGAGATACGGCAGCTGAGTTGCGATCTTGGCGAGCGAGCGGGCATCGATGGACTCACTCGCTTCGACTCGCCTCGCGCCAATGCTTTGCAGCACTGATGCGAGGCCGTAACAAACAGCACAAAGAATCGCGGCAACGTAGGCAAACGCCATCAGAAAGAACCTCGCTCACCGATCACGGAAGCAGAGCGTAGGGGCCGTGTCAGACCAGAACGGGTTCTTTTACTGGTTCCTCAACCGTCTCGAATTCAGCGGCCGGCAGTCTGCTTTCGCCCTCGATATCGAGGTTCGGAATGATCCGGTCGAGCCACTTCGGAAGCCACCAGTTGGCGTTACCCATAAGTCGCATCGACGACGGCACTAGCACCATGCGGATGATCGTCGCATCAACGAATACCGCAGTCGCTAAACCGAGTCCCATCATCTTGATCGTCGGTTCGCCACCGAAGACGAAACTGATGAAGACCGAGATCATGATGAGTGCAGCAGATGTAATCACGCGCGCAGTCGCGGTGATGCCAACAATTACCGACTCGGTGTTATCGCCTGAGTGGTTGTACTCCTCGCGAATACGACTGAGGATGAACACTTCGTAGTCCATCGACAAACCAAACAAAATCGCGAACATAAACATCGGAATGAAACTCACGATTGGTAACGATTGGTGTACGCCGAAGAGTTCAGCGCCCCATCCCCACTGGAACACGGCGACGATGACTCCGTACGCCGCGCCAATCGACAACAGGTTCATGATCGCGGCCTTCAGCGGTACCAAAATTGAACGGAACACAATCATCAACAGAATGAATGACAGACCAACGACGCAGCCGATGAACAATGGCAGTCGATCAGCCACACGATTACTAAGGTCAATAAATGTCGCAGTTTGACCGCCGACGTAGACGGTTCCGCCGGTTGTCAGCAGCGCCGCAGGAATCACCGAAGAACGCAATCGAGCAACCAATTCGCTCGTCTCTTTGTCCTGCGGAGCGCTCTTCGTAACGACCTGAATCACCGCAGATTTGCCGTCGGGCCCAACAACCGCCCGTGTTACCTGCGCAACATTTGGATCAGCGCTCACCGCGTCTTTGATCTTCTGAACGGCTTGATCAGCCGGAAGTGTCGTTCCTTCAAGATCGACTGCAAGCACAAACGGACCGTTAAACCCTGGGCCAAATCCGTCGGAAAGAAGGTCGTAACTACGTCGAAGTGTCGACGAGGCCGGACTTTGACTGGAGTCGGTCTGACCCAAACGAAGGTCGAGGATCGGAGCAGCCAGGGTCAGCACCGCAGCGAGCCCGACCAAGAGATAGATCACGGGGTGACGCGAAACGTGGTGAGCCCACCGAGCCCAGCCGTGGTACTCGCCTTCGACGTTGGTTGTTGAACCTTCGCTCACGCGTTTCGTTCCGGGAAGCCCGAAGCGATCGATGTTGTGTCCGGCAAAGCCCATAAGGGCGGGAAGCAACGTGAGCGATGAAAGCACCATCACCGCAACAACGATCGCGGCGCCAATACCCATGAACGTGATCATGGGAATACCAGCGACCGCAAGACCGCAAATAGCAATCACAACTGTTCCACCAGCGATTAAGACCGCCTGACCAGCCGTAGCGATCGAGCGGCCTGAAGCGTCTTCAACCGTGAGGCCGCGATGAAGACCTGCGCGATGACGCGTGATGATGAACAGCGCGTAATCAATGCCAACGCCCAAACCGATCATCGATGCGAGCATTTCCGAAGTTGATGGCATATCGACAAAAGCCGACAAGCACGTGATCGCGGCAATTCCAGCGCCCAGGCCAAACAACGCAGTTCCAATCGGGAGGCCCATCGCGATAACGGAACCGAATGCGAACAACAGAATCACCATCGCGGCGAGAAGGCCGATGCCTTCTGTTCCACCCAGTGACGGCTGCTCCATGAGCCGCGGGAATTCACCGCCGTACTCAACCTGAACACCTGCATTGCTTGCAACATCGGTCGTTGCGACAACCTCGTGATACACCGATCGAGGTAGCACCCGAACCTCGTCATCGAACTGCACTGTTGTAAGAACAGTTGTTCCGTCGGCAGATACTTGCTTCAAGAGCGCTGGATACGGCTCGACGACATGTGGAACGGCAGCCATTGCATCCATCGACGCAGCAATTGCGGAGGCTGCAGGCTCGTCAGCAACTGTCCCACTCGAAACGTGGAACACAACCTGCATCGACCCGCCAGCCTGAGTCGGGAATGTCGTCAGCAGTAGATCGGTGGCCTTCTGTGACTCAACCCCCGGAATCTGCAAACGGTCGATGAACTGACCACCGGCGGCTTTGCCAACGACAACGAGTGCTACGACGATCGCCAGCCACGCGAAAAGCACTCGCCACCGACGCCGCGTGCAGACGCGGCCGATTCGATACAGAACATTCGACATTCGGGGGGAGATCCTCTCGGGCAGCGCGAACGGCTCCTCGACCACTCTGACGATACCGGCGAGGCGGTTCCAGACTGCATTTGAACCGCCTGTGACTCTGGCCACGTGGCTTCAGGAAGCTGCGCAAAAACCAAGCAGCGGGAGGGCTGCGTTACGGCCCCGGAGCGACTCGCACCACCGCTGCAGTCGTGAGCTTTCCGGTGCCGTTGTCATCAAAGAGATCAACGCGCAGGAGTCCGTCGGAGGGATCGCCTACAAATCGAGCGGTACTCACGATGGGCGCTTGACGATTTTGGGCGAGGAATCGCACTTCCATTTCCGTCACGACATAGGGGTGATCGCCACCGAGTCGTTCGTCGGCGAAGTCCTCGGCTGCAGCCTCGATCAAACCCGCGACCACTGCGCCCTGCATTGCTCCTGCAGGGTTCAGAAGTTCTGTTCGCAGCTCCGAAGCCACGACTCCGTGCGAACGATCTCGAGAAACAAATCCAGCCGCGTCTCGAAGGGATTCTTTGAGCGGCTCAGTTGGCATTCGTGTCGTGGCGGCATGCACATCAAACGGCAGCTTCACAGGGTCGCCTTCGCGGCGCGGCACCTTGGCGAAACTGATGAGACTGCTCCCCCACTCTTTGCCGCCAACGGTAAGCGGCATCTCGCAAATTGCTGAACGAGCACCGTTTCGCAAGATCACGGCTCGAGTATCGACAGATTCAGGAGCGGGAGCGAGTGGCAATCGAATAATCAGATCAGAAGTGAATGCCCAAATTGTTGGGTCGTTATCGATTGTCAAGCCGCCGACGACATCAATCAGAAATGCCACAGCCGCCATCGACACGGTACCTCGAGCCGCGATTTCCGGCGGTGAGTGAAGGTGTCCAACAAGTTGGCCGTCTTCAAGAGTGAGCCGAGTGCCAAGTTTGCTTGGCACCGAAGAAATGACGCTAGGGATGTCAGTCACGGACTGACGTTAATGACTCCTCGACGGCCAACGTGGCAAAGTGGGCCACTGCTGCAATGGGGACGCAGCCACGGGGCTTTCAACATCGCAACCGATTGGGTACATCACATGTTCGATCTCACTGGCAAAACTGCACTCGTCACTGGCTCCGGCCAAGGCGTTGGCCTTGGTATCGCTCGCACACTCATCGACGCCGGTGCAACCGTCTATGTCAACGATCTCGTAAGCGAACGAGCCGAGACAGCAGCCGCAGAGTTGGGATCAAACGCAACGGCGCTCCCTTTTAACGTCGCCGACTTCGACCAGGTAGAGGCTGCGATCGCAAGCGCCAGCCCAATCGACATCCTCGTAAACAATGCAGGTATTCCCCCTTCGATGCGAGCAGTGAAGTTCCGCGATCTTCCGCGGGAAGAGTGGAATCCGTATGTTGACGTCAACCTCTATGGAGTCCTCAATTGCACCAAAGCCGTGATCGACGGAATGTGCGAACGCAAGTGGGGTCGCATCATCACGATCTCTTCTGGGGCTGGCACCGAAGGGCTCACTATCGGCGTCTCTATTTATGGTGCAGGTAAGGGAGCCGGCATTTCCTTCATGCGTCACCTTGCTGTTGAGAATGCAGGCGATGGCGTCACTGCAAACACACTTGCCCTTGGCCTTATGGAGCGAAACGATCCAGGAATCACCGAGGACCAGCGCACCGTTACCGCAAAGATTGCGAAGACAGTTCCTGTCGGTCGACTCGGCAACGGAAACGACGTCGGTTATGCGTGCGTCTATCTCGCGTCGAACGAGGCATCTTGGATCACTGGCCAAACCATTTCTCTTAATGGCGGATCAGTAACGAACTGACACGCATCACCCGAACCAGCCCTTCCCACACTCGTTCCGCAAGGTCATTGCAGCACGGTTAGAGGTCTGCACCTTCCCTGATGTCGGCTTTAGGGCCTTGCGGTTGACGGGGTTTGAGAGAAATACGTAGGGAAATGAGGGCTGAACTAAGGTCTCAGGCTCTCGTAATGAGTAAAATCATTGCAGCGCCCTTGGTCACCGACTCAGCGTTCGCAACTCGTCCCATTCCCGAAATGAACCTGCTGCGCCCCGAAGGAGAACGTCCATGGCCAATGTTGCAGTCGTGTGTGCCGACTCCATTCCCCGCGAGGGAATGCGGTTACTCCTCAAGCGCCATTCCCCAATCAGCAACGTGAAATCTTTCGAATCAGCCGAAACGTTGATTCGTCACATCGAGCGCTCGTCAAACTTCGACCTCTGCATCGTGGATCTCGATATTGGTGGTATGGGTGGGTTCGAGGCGTTAGCGGAACTCAATCGACGATGGCCTGACACTCCAGTCCTCGTCATCACGAGTCAGCCCGCATCGCACGTGACAGTTCGTAGCCTGCGGTCTGGAGCACGCGGATTCATTTCTTACTCCCAAGATCCACAAGAACTCTTCGACGCCATTGATCTCATTCTTCGTGGTGGTCGTTCCGTTGGTGCATCTCATATCGACCTCATCATCAATGCCGTCGCCCAGCCTGAAAGTCAATTGCCGCATGATCGACTCTCGAATAGAGAGTTTGAGATCATGCGACGGATTGCTGCAGGTCATTCGCTTCAATCGATAGCCGACGACCTCTACATCAGTGCGAAAACTGTTTCGACGTATCGACGTCGAATGATGCAGAAGATGGATTTTCAACGGAATGCACAGCTAACTCAATACGCTTTAGAACATTCGCTGCTTGACCGCGTGGGCTAATCCCTAGCGGCGAGGACCTATCAGTCCCCAATTGCATCAGGCGGATAGATAGCGAGATTCTTTTCCGTCGCCTCTCGTTCCGCAGGCGGCATGCGATCCTCGTAGAGGAGGCGATGACAAGCGCGAAGTCCGACTGCATATTCGTCGCAGTACCACGCTGCGATTGAGAGTTCGTAGCCGATCCGCCATTCATAGATGTCGCGCTCAACGAAGAGAGCCTCCTCCGGTGGCTGAATAGAAGCAGCACGCGTCGCGAACATGAAGGCCGTCTGCATCCGATCGGCTTCGCGCGCGTAAGTGGCCGCTTGGCAGTACGCCTCGGCTCGACTTGGCACAACCTCTTGGGCCTTCATTAGCGCATCAAGAACTTCGGAGAGCGGCCCACCGGTTTCATGAAGAAGTCGGGCGTGCCACAACCACGCCATGTACCGCTCTTGGTCCCAGCCCCCCATTTGAGCCCGGGTTTTGTAGACAATTGTGGCCGCCTCACGTTCGCCCGAATCCCGGAGACTCTGAGCCAGGTAAAAGGTATGCCGTTCATTGAGTTCAGGATCGTCACCCGAGGCGAGCGTGTGCATGAGCAACATCGCATCATCGGCATATTTCCTAGGGTTTGCCCAACGCGCCCCGTCAGTATGCGACTTGTAATGCAAACCGGTAACGATTCCGCCTTCAAGCGCACCATCGGGAATGACGAGGAATTCGTGAAGAACTCCGCGGTAGGTGAACGGATAATCCGTCGATGAGATCAACGGACGCTGGTACTCAATCGCATCGTGGAACATGATGCGATACACATCAGCATCTAATCCGTCTTTGAATGTTCTGATGTCGAAGCCGGGTTCAAGAACACATTCGACATCAGCGTCGATCATGATTGAAAAATCCCCGAACGGACGGGCAAGTTCAAGGGACTTCGTCCTGTTGAAGGCGAAATCTTGCCACGGGATCTCAAAGAGTTCACCCGGAAGGTCACCAAGCACGTTCTTGATGATTTCCTGTGTTCCATCTGTCGAACCCGTGTCGACGATGCACCATGCATCGATGATCGGACGGATCGAACGGATACACCGTTCGATGACAGGTGCTTCGTTCTTCACGATCATGGTGAGAACAAGTTTTGGGGTAGGCACCAACATGATCTCAGACCTTCCGATACAACACGATTTGTGACTGCGATCCGACCTTGCGGTAATTCGTACTGAACCACGCACGAAGTTCGGGGTTCCACGGCACGAAATTACTGAAATCAACTGAGAGGACCAAGAAGTCAGCCTTCTCCAGGTAACTGATCCACGTCTGAGCGAGTTCTGGGTCAACAGTATCGGCCATGCTCGGAGAAAGATGCGCCTCAGCGTTGAGCCACATACCGAATGGGTCGATCAGAGCGGGACAGTCGGGATCATCAGAAAGCAATCGGTCACCGACGATCACAAGCGTTGGGACATCAAACATCACGCATGAACCCTGAGGGATCGATTCGCGCATCCAAGCCGACGGATCGGCCGAGCCCTGCGTGATTTCCCGAGCAACAGTCTGAGAGCGCGGTAGAGCAATGGCCGAAGCCAAGACAACGACCGCTGCAACTACCCATGACGCAATGCGAAGTTTCTGCGCTCTTGAGTCTGTGGGAACCACGAGAGCGATTGCCTGAAGAATCTCACCAACACAGATGGCAATCACGAGAGCGAGGAAAACCGTGGAGAGATAGGCGTAGTGCGGGAACAAGTCAGGTGATCGCAACTCGGCCGCAATCGAGATGACCAACCCAACGAGCACAAAGATGTCGAACTTCGTTGTTCGACCCCGGCGCGAGATGTACACACCTGTGATCACGATCGCAAGAACCGCGAACACCAACAGAGCCAATGGTGCCTGCGATGGTTTGGGCTCTCGAGCGATACCGAGGATCATCGTGATCCGATACGTGATCGACTGATCCACCGATAGCGCAGGGTGGCGCGAGAGTTGCGTTGACAGCACTTGGTCGAAGAAATTGGCCGGAGCCAGAATCGCAAACGGAAGAACAATCAAACCAAATCCTGCGGCAATTCCACTCGCCAACGGGAACAGTTCACGTCGCGGCCGACGGGAAGCAACAACGATCGCCGCCGCGATCGGCAGAACCGCCACCAGCTTCACTGCCGCAGCGAAACCAAAAAAGAGGCCGGCGATCTGAATCCTGCGTCGAGATGCGAACTCCTCGTTTTCGAAAAGAACAAGCATCCCCAGGAGCATGAAAAAGACGACATACGGCTCAAGCATGATCGACTTGGTGGCGTCGGCCGCCAGCGGCCAGAACGCCAGTACCGATCCCGCGGCCAACATTGCGCAAGCTCCGCGACGGCGAACGAGATACCCGACAAACACCACGTTTAGAACCACGATGAGCGACGTAAACAACCGCCCGGCGATGAGAGCTTGTTGCTCACCAAAAATTCTCCCGATCAACGCAAGCGGGGAGAGAAAAACAGCGATCCCTGGCGGATGAAGAAACAGGTAGTCCTTGTAGGGGAATTGCAGATCAGTCAGACGTAACGCAGTTCCGATATGAACGCCATCGTCGTAGCCATAGCCGGCAAACGTCTGGATTCCGGCGAATGCGAACGGGCGCATGGCTTGATACACCGCAAGAAAGATCGCTCCGGCCGCAGGGAAAGCCAGCGCTGCCCATTGGACAGGCCGGAGACCGAGACGATGAATCGTTCTCACTTCAACGACCAACGGTTCCGGGAGATCGCACCCCCGGAACCGCCAACTCCAACAACTTCATTTCGGTGCATCAGGTGAACCGGGCAGAGGCCCAGACGTCCGAGACTCAGTTGGCCTTCTTGAGTGTCGGATCGAGCTTGACGGCCTGATCGACCAGCTTGGTTCCTTCAGCGACGTTGCCTGAAGCAATCAGCAGATTGCCGAGGTTGTAAAGACCACCAACGCTGTTCGGGTCGGCCTTGATGACCTCGCGCAAACCAGCGATCGCTTCATCGGTCTTACCTGTGTCGCGATAGGCCAACGAGCGGTTGTAGATCACGAATGTCAGCGTGGGATCAGACTTCAGCGAATCGTTGTAATAAACAATCGCCTTCGCGTTGTCGCCACGAGTTTGCGAAATCTGACCAAGGTTGTAGAGCGCATACGCGTTCTTGGGGTCGGTCTGCAGCACCGACTCGTACGCCTTCACTGCCTGATCCAACTGGCCGTTCTGGTGGAGCTGAAGAGCTACTCCGAGCATGTCGGTGGGGAGGGTCGTCGACGAGGAAGATTTCGAACCTGACGCAGTCGAATCACTTGATGAACGACCGAGGAGATACGCACCAGCGCTGAGGACTACGAGCAGGACAACCAGCCCAACAATCATGAGCACTTTGGTATTCGGACGGGCGATTCCGGACTCTTCCGGTGTCAGTTCGGAATCTTCCGTTGAAGTGGTTTCTGTACTTGGGGTATCGGTCATTACGTGACTCCTATTTCTATGGAAAATTGAGGTTTGCGGCGCGGCCGGAATCGGGAACTTCAGCATCCCAGTTCAGGCCTGATGCGGTGTAGATGAAATCGTTAATGCCCAGTTCCTCGAACCGAGCATGGATCTGCGGCTCGTACTTCGCCGCGAAAGCATGCACCAATCGCTGAATTTCACGATTCCGAAGGCGCTGGGTATTGGATCCTTCGGTGCTCAGATACTGGACGTATCCGAAGCGCTTGATGTGAACCATTCGGGTCGTCAGGAACGTCCGCAGCAGAAGTTCGTAGTCATCGGCGACGTGGACCTCTGAGTTATAGCCACCTGCGTCGTGATACGCCGATGTTCGCCATGCCCGCACGTGGTTAGGCATTCCGACGATGTGACGAACAGTCTTTGCATTGATTTCGGGATAGTTGGTGACCATGTAGCCATGACCCCGGTACTTCTCAACGCGGTATGAGCCGAAACCAAAGGCATATGTCTCGCCGTAGGTTCCGTTCACGCCGTTTTCGTAGATCTCGGCGCAATCGGTATAGGCAAAGCCGGCTTCGGGAAACGCTTCGAACGCCGCGACGACATCAGTGAGGCAATTCTCGGTCAGTTCATCGTCATGATCGAGTTCAACCAGAATTGATCCGCGAGCCAGCCCACAACAGCGGCGTTTTACTTCGCCGATTCGTCCACAGTTGACATCAGATCGGAAGAGATGCACCCGCGGATCTCGACCCGAGATCTCACTGACCGTTTTGAATGTTTCGTCATCGGGTGAGTCGTCATAGACGATCCACTCCCAATTTCGGTACGTCTGCGCGCACAACGAGACGTACGCGCGTTCAATGCGATCGCCTGACATGTAGGCCGGCGTAAAGACGGATACCAACGGCAGCTCTGGAAATCGATCATTCGTCGCCACGTCAATGAAGCCATTCAGCGCACGCAACGCGAGTTCATTGAGCTCGGTGTCGCGATTGTCGAAATGTGTCCAACGACGGCGGATTTCAATTGGTGCGGCGTTGAGCACCGGATAGGAATCGATATCACCGAAGGTGAAGATGACATGGGCCATCTCGTTGGCCAGAACAGTGGAGATGTCACGATCATCCTCAATCGCAACGACAGAGAACGTGTCCGCGATCGTCGGAGCCATGCCATCCAGACGCAGCTTTTCAGCTGCATCCGGATCGGCATGTCCGATAAGTACGACGGAAATGAGGTCAGAGGCCACGAAAGGACATCAATCTGGAGGAAGTCATCAGGGGGTGGAGAACTGCGTGTTTCCAGATCCTGGCTGATCGACGGTGATTCCCATCGCCCCGCCGACCACAATGGTCGCCTGCGGAGCAGAATTAGGGGCGAGCCCAATTGTCGTAGTGACTACCTTGCACGCAAGGATGCCGGTGTTGCTCTGTGAGATCTGAGCCATAGCCACGATCGACGAGCCCGGCCTCAACGTACCGTTGCCGTTGTATTGGATGGGAACACGGCCAGCCGAACCCGTGGTTACGCCCGATTGCCAATCGCACTGGGCATAACCATTCCACTGCTGCCCTGCGCCGTTAATGGTCTCGACAGTGAGTGTGACCGTGACGAACGATGTGCCGTTGGCCGAAGAGGCGTACATCACGGGAACGTAGCCAGATTCCCCGCTTTGGGTGAACGGAAGCGAGATCCTGGACCCAAGGGCAGACATATCGCCGGCGACAGCTCCGGATCCGGTAGCGCCCTGCGCACCAGTTGCGCCCGTGTCGCCCTTCGGGCCCTGAGGACCCTGCGGGCCCTGAGGACCCTGAATGCCAATGGAGCCAGTTGCACCGTCGGTACCGGTTGCGCCAGTCTCGCCGATGTCGCCGGTGTCGCCCTTGGGGCCCTGTGCGCCGGCGATTCCGGTTGCGCCCTGAGCTCCCATGGCACCGGTTTCACCCTGCGGACCCTGCGGACCCTCGATTCCGTCTCGACCCCGCATGCCGTCCGTGCCGTCACGACCATCCATGCCGATAGGACCCTGAGCACCATCAGCACCCCGCATGCCGTCCGTGCCGTCACGACCGTCCATGCCGACAGGACCCTGAGAACCATCAGCACCGGTCTCACCAGTTGCGCCGGTTGCGCCGGTCTCACCGGTTGCGCCGGTCTCACCGACAGGGCCCATCGGACCCCAGAAGCCCTCACGGCCTTCCACGCCCTGTTCGCCAGTAGCGCCAACAGCGCCGGTCTCACCAGTTGCGCCAGTTGCACCAACAGCACCGGTCTCACCCATTGGGCCCTGCACGCCATCAGCGCCAGTCGCGCCGATGTC
>Ga0304728_1000251_pt1 | contig 44671 bp, 48 predicted proteins | sample C_130625_MF_Meta_FD_190476 | JGI IMG/M metagenome (GOLD analysis project Ga0304728, IMG submission 190476) | Freshwater microbial communities from Lake Croche, Canada to study carbon cycling - C_130625_MF_MetaG (v2) (version 2) | ecosystem: Environmental > Aquatic > Freshwater > Lake | place... | reverse complement strand
GATTGGTCATTTCTTTATCAACAACAACATCTGCAAAATCTGGATAAAGGTTGAAACCCATTGAACATCCCACATCAATTAGGTGGATGTCGTTGATTCCCAACTTTAGAAAAACGTCGAGAATTGCCGCTAAGGCCGCTGTTCTGTTCGGCTCGTTTGTCTGGGTTGAACGATGGAGTTCACTTTCAATAAGTTGCGGTTCAGTTTCTAGAACATCTACAACTTTTGATGCCCAAACATTAGGCTCATGTGAACTTAACTTCTCGTAAAGTTCTGCGAGAATTGAATGTCCTGAGAGTGCGTGGAAATGCAAAATTGCAAAAATCAGCATTGGATTTCGCTGAGTGCCACGCACCTGAGTTAGTAAGTTACATGCAATCTCTGAATCGGCGAGTTTGTATGCGAGTGCACTGTAAAAAGGAAGTCTCGCATGGTCTTCTGGATTTAAGGCGTTCTTGTAAAGGAAAGCGGAATCACTCTCAGTGAAGTAAGTCACGAAACCAATGTAGTCTGCACCCTCAACGAGATGAGAGCCGCTAATAAGTTGGTTATTTAGTTGGCTCGAACAGTTGCAGGACGAAGCGACTGATCTTCGTAGCTTTCGCCACGAAGAAGTGCACGAACCGCAGCACGAACACGCTGTGGATCCAGAGGTTTCACAATGAATCCCTCCGCGCCACTGCGACGTGCAAGGAATACATCTGCACGACGATCAAGAAGCATTAGAACTGCAACTGGATCTGCAGCTCCGTAGGATTCTTCGTGTCGAAGATCCATGGTGATTGCCATGCCACCCATATTCGTAATTTGAAGATCAGTAATAACAAGGTCAATGCCGCCTTGCTTTACGCGTGTAATGACTTCGGGACCAGTGGCTACTTCCTCAATAACAACATCGGGGCTTTCGAGCATTGAGCGGAGCTCATTTCGAAGGCTCAAAAGGTCACTAGCGATAAGTACGTTTGACATATCTACAAGCGTAGTGGAGCCCGCTTTTTGTAATAAGACAAGGCCAATACCCCCTCTGACGTGCCGTCTTGCTAGAAGGACGTGGACGTGGGTAACCTGCGGTTCTAGTCGAACTGGGGGGAGAGACTGATGGCATTAGCACCGGATGACTGGTCACTATTAGCGGCTTGCCGCGGGGGTGAGGGTTCACTCTTTTTCTCTCCTGATACCAGTGAGCGCAAAGAAGATCGCATTGAGCGAGAGCACATGGCCAAGAGAATCTGTGCCGGATGTGCAGTAACAGCCGAATGTCTAGATGCAGCAATTGAGCGCCGCGAAACGCATGGCATTTGGGGCGGACTCAATGAGATTGAGCGTCGCTCACTCCAGAGGCGCTGAATCAACCCAACCAAGTTGGGTTGGTGTTACTCGCGTTAGAACAATCAGTTGCGCGAAAGTAACAATGTGCACACCTGTGCAGTAAAGACAGATGTTGCCAATAATCATGATCTCGGCGTAAATAAGCCAGAGTACAAAGCCCATGCCAGCAACGGTGAAGGCAAATCTCGCAACGTGTAGCAAATAGTTCTTTGCACGCCACGCCCATGGCGAGTTGATGGCGACCATTACAACGAAATTGAATAACCCAAGAACTGCGACTGGGATCCCTAGAAAGTAGGACTGCGCAGAGGTGGTTACTTTGGCGCAGTTAATGGTGCCTGTGTCGGCACACACCAACGCATGAGGTTGAAAGTGCGTAATCGTGAGGTAGATAGAAAATCCGAGCCCAATGACGCTTAGGACAAACGTTGTTACAACGGCCCAGCGCGGAACACTCTCTACTGTGCGACTCACTTAATCTTCATCGCTTTCTTGGCGGCCTTAACACCAGCACTTGAACATACTGCTGCAGGCTTGTTGTTGGTAAGAACACAGATAGCAGCAGTGTGCTCATTCGCTGAAGCAATGATTGCCTGTGTGACTGGATTCGTTGCATCGCTTAGAGCTGAAGCAATTTGTCCCTGGGTAAGACCTGCGAGTGCAGCTGGGGTAAAGCTCGCTCCAGCCGACAAGAACTTGTTACCCATGTCAATGAATGGAATTGATCCGTTTTCCTGGGTCGAAGTGAATGTTGGGATGTACTTCATCGTGTCGTACTTCTTTACCAGTGCGGTTTGTGCCGCTGTCAACTTCTGCAATGGGTAGTAGAAGTTTGTTGAAGGATTTGGAATGCTGGTGTACGTTTCAGCACCCGAAAAGGCAATGTATGGCGAAGTGTAGGAAGACTGCCGGAAAGTAAACGTCTTTGTATTTGGATAGACATCTGTTGCGCCACTCTGTGCGAATCCCAGATTGCTAAATGTTCCAAAACGACTCAGTGCAACTACCGATGTCCAGCGCTCTGCTGCACAGTACGGACAGTACTCAGCTCCGACGTATTGAATCAGAGGAAGTGACTTCCCGTTAACAGTCTTGACCAGTGCAGGCTGTCCACTCAGTGGCGAAGGGGCAGAGATTGGAGCAACGGGTGAAGTAATTCCAACAGTATTGAATACTGATTCCGGTACTGAAGAAATTTGGCTCATTGTTGTGGCATCAACTGGTTCAAAGGTTGTTGAAGCCTTCGCTGCAGGTGATCCACTAGTCATTTTGATTGCAACGAGACCAACAACGATCACTAGAACGACGCCTACGGCAATCCAAGTGAAGAGACCGGCGGGTCGTCCGCCTTTTGCTGGGGTTTGGGCCTTCTTGTTAGCGGGTGACTTTGCCACGATGCTCCTTATTGCTGTTTAGATATACAAACTTAGTGGACATGTGGCAAATAGGCGCTTTCGTTAGGAAACTCTTAGGTAGTTTGCTTTATGGCCGAAATTCTGACTCCTAGACCCGCAGCCACCGTTGTTACCCTGCGAGACGCCCCAGAGGGCTTCGAAGTTCTCATGCTTAAGCGGAACTTAAATAGTGACTTCATTGGAGGGGCGTATGTCTTCCCGGGTGGTGGCGTTGACGTTGGCGACGCGGGTGCATCGGGACAAAAGCTTTCCATTGGCATCACTGACGCCGAAGCATCAAAACGCCTGGGCATAGAAAGCGGAGGTCTCGCGTACTTCGTAGCGTGTCTACGTGAATTGTTTGAAGAAGCAGGTCTTCTTGTGGCGTGTGATGTAGATGGCAACCCAGTTCGCTTTAGTGACCCAGAGACCATCAAACGAATGGCGGCACACAGACGCGCAGTGAATGCGAACGAACTTAAGTTCATAGACATGATGGAACAAGAAGAATTGTTTCTTGATCTCAGAGGGCTTGCCTACAGCGCACACTGGGTAACTCCAATTGGGCCACCTCGCAGGTATGACACCAGATTCTTTGTTGCGCTTGCTCCAACTGACCAAGTTGCAACGCACGACGCTGGTGAAACGGTTGCCGATCAGTGGGTGCGCCCACTCGAAGCACTGGCGATGCACGAACGTGGAGAACTCGAAATGATTTTTCCAACCATTAAGAACTTGAAAGACATTGCCCACTTCACAACGTCGCGTGAAGTTATTAACTACGCGAATGCGCTCACAGAAATTCCACGTATTGAGCCACGTATTAAGGCCATAAACGATGAGATGGTAATTCTTATGCCCGGCGACGACGGTTTTGACGACTAGCTCTCGCTAGCAACTGCGCGGTCTAAGGCGTCGAGCATTCTGGCTGAACAACCCTGCATCCCGATTGGTGGAGCAATGTCGGTTTCAATTCGCCTCGCGAGTACATGAAAGACACCACTGGCATCTTCTTTTAAGACGGCAGGCTCACCAATGTCGCCACCGCTTGCGATCTCGTGGTTGAGTGAAATCTCACAGAGCAGTGGCACATCAAGTTCTATGGCCAGTGAGCTTCCCCCACCTTCACCAAACAGATTGTGCGTTTCGCCGCATGAACACACGAGTCCACTCATGTTTTCAATGACACCCAGCACGCGGATGTTCGACTTACGAGCAAAGTCAGCAGCACGCAGTGCAACACGCTGCGCTGCGACGGCAGGAGTAGTAACAACGAGCTGTCCCATTTGCGGGAGTATTCGCGCCAGCGTCATGGCGATGTCGCCAGTTCCTGGAGGGGTGTCAATGAGCATGTAGTCAATGTCTGACCAGTCGGCGTCTTCAATGAACTGGGCAACTGCTTTTTGAACAATGAGTCCGCGCCATAAGAGCGCTTGGTCTTCTTCAGCCAGTAGTCCCATGGAAAGAAGTTTTATTTTTCCTTTTCCAATTGTCTTCTCGAGCGGGATCATCTTCTTGTCTTTAGCGGTGACTTCACCTTGGATTCCGAGAAGTCTGGTGAGTGAGAAGCCCCAAATGTCTGCGTCAAGCACACCAACTCGGTGACCAAGTTGTGCGAGAGCAACTGCGAGGTTCGCAGTGACTGATGACTTACCAACGCCACCTTTACCTGAGGCAATCATGAGTACAGGGGTTTGAAAAGGGATTGAAGTTTCTGGCGCGCGCTCTTGTGCGAACTTGCGAGCACGCTTCATAAGCACTGCACGCTGATCTTGTTCCATAATGCCAATAACAATTTCGACCTTGTTGATGCCATCAATACAAAGTGCTGCTTCTTTCACGTCTCGCTCGATTTGTGAGCGAAGTGGACAACCAGAAGTTGTCAGAGCAACATTGACGAATGCGGTGGCATTTTCGATACGAATCTCGCCAACCATCCCGAGTTCAACAATGGACGCGCCAAGCTCTGGGTCGAGGACCCGGGTGAGCCGTTCACGTATCTGGTCGATTTGCTGCATACCTGAACGCTAATGCCCTTTAAATAAGGGGTGTTCAAAGGCCATTTCCCTTACTACTATGGGGGGGAACACTTATTTAAAGGAGTGACATGTCAAACGCCACTACAACAAACGTAGATCTCAAGAAAAAGGCAACTAACCCAATCACACTGACTGACCTTGCCATTGTCAAAGTAGCTGAGCTCATCGCTGCTGAAGCTGCTGATGAAGTACTCGCGCTTCGTGTTTCTGTGAAGCCTGGTGGCTGTGCAGGATTTAACTATGACATGTTCTTTGATTCAGAATTCGCAACAGACGATGTACTTCGTGAATTCGGAGATGTAAAGGTTGTTGTTGACACCCAGAGCGCAGAACTACTCAACGGGTCAACACTTGACTTCTCTGACGGACTTCAGGGTGCTGGTTTTCACATCACGAATCCAAACGCCACGAAGTCATGTGGTTGCGGCAACTCATTTAGCTGAGCCACAAAGTGAGCACACCTCTTGGGCCGTACTCTCCGTCACGCCGTGCCGGTGACTTTGTAATTCTTTCTGGACAGCTCGGAATGCTTCCTGGACAAGCTACGCCAACACTCGTTTCCGGCGGTGCTGCAGCGCAGCTTCGTCAAGCGCTTGAAAATGCTCGTCAGCTTCTCGCTGAAGAAGGTGTGACGTTTGATCAAGTTGTAAAGGGCACGTTGTTCTTAACTGATGTGAATGACTTTGCTGCTTGTAACGAAGTGTGGGTTGAAAACTTCAATCCACCTCGTCCAACCAGGTCAACAATCGGAGTTGCGGCTCTGCCTTTTGGCGGCGCGACTGCTGAAGTTGAACTTTGGGCCTACGCCCCAAAGAACTAGTTGATCTCGCGCTCTCCGAGCGTTCCGAATTTGTAACCAACCGAGCGAACCGTCGCAATCAAATGCGCGTGCTCTTCACCTAACTTCGCACGAAGTCGTCGAACGTGAACGTCAACTGTCCGCGCTCCTCCGTAGTATTCGTAACCCCACACGCGACTCAGCAATGTTTCACGCGTAAATACCCTGTTCGGGTTTGTTGCAAGGAAGCGAAGCAGTTCGTATTCCATGTACGTGAGGTCCATGACACGGCCGTCGATCGATGCTTGGTAGGTCTCGAGGTTCATGGAGAGCACACCGTGTTCAATACGCGGGGCCACGCTCTCGTTACCAGCGCGACGTAGACGGTGACGAAGTCGAGTGGCGAGTTCACTCACGTCAAATGGACCAACAACAAAGTCATCAAAGAGATTTTCACGAAACGTCAGGTCATCGAGTTGGTAGTGATCAAGGAGCAAGATGATTGGTCCAACGCTGCGCTCGCGAGCTCGCAGCTGGCGACAAAGGCCCATGGCGTCACTAAATGGAAATGCTGAAGCATTAATTACCGCGCCTGAGAAGCCGTCACCCGGCTCTAGTGCGCTGATCTCGTTGAGTCGCCCACTGGTTGAAACCGCAGGAGTTACCCCAGTGACTTCAAAGGCCTTTTTGACCGGCCCTTCACATGAGGGCACGCAGAGAACAATGTCGATGCTCACAGCAGAGGTAGGTAGCGCTCGAGTTCGAATGCAGTGACTTGTTCGCGGTATGAATCCCATTCCGCGCGCTTGTTACGAAGGAACCACTCAACTTGGTGTTCCCCGAGTGTTTCGTGCAGTAGATCTGAGTTCTCCATGAGGTCAACGGCTTGGGAAAGTGACTGTGGGAGCGGCGCCATGCGCTGTCCTTCTGCAGGAAGTTCGTAGTTCCCGTTCACTCCTCGAAGTCCAGCCGCGAGAATTACGCCAAACGCAAGGTATGGATTCGCTGATGGGTCTGGTGCGCGGTATTCAATTCGAGTTGAATCAATGCGACCAGGCTTCACTGAAGGGACTCGAACAAGTGCGTCTGCCTTGTAGCGTGCCCACTCAGCACCTACTGGTGCTTCACCGGCGGGGATAAGTCGCTTGTATGAGTTCACCCACTGATTAGTAATTGCGGTGATCTCTGGTGCGTGGTGCACGAGTCCAGCAATGAACTTCTGCGCGGTGTCACTTAGCCCGTATGGGCCATCACCAATGAAGGCGTTCTTCTCATCGCGCCATAGCGAGAGGTGGGTGTGCATTCCAGATCCCTGCACGCCAGCGAGTGGCTTAGGCATGAAGCTCGCAGATACTCCGGCTTGTCGTGCAATGTCTTTCACCACGTGGCGCACTGTCATGACCGTGTCAGCCATGGTGAGTGCGTCGGTGTAGCGAAGATCAATTTCGTGCTGACCAGGTGCATCTTCGTGCTGCGCGTGTTCAACGCCAATGCCCATCTCTTCCAAGATGAGCACGGTGCGACGACGAATCTGGCTCGCGGTGTCATCAGGAAGAAGGTCGAAGTAACTTCCGGTGTCGATTGGCTGAGGAGTCTTTTGAGGGTCGAGGTCTTTGAAATAGAAGTATTCAATTTCTGGAGCAACATAAAACGTGTAGCCCTGCTCGTGAGCACCTTTAAGAACACGACGTAGTTGCTGGCGAGGGCAACCATCAAATGGTGTGCCGTCAATGTTCACAATGTCACAGAACACACGAGCAATCCCAGCGCCTTCTTCGTACCAAGGAAGAAGTTGGAACGTTGTGAGATCAGGAACTGCGAGCACGTCTGATTCTGAGGTGCGAGAGAATCCGTCAATGGCACTGCCGTCAAAGGTCATGCCTTGTTCGAGGGCGTCTTCTAGTTCTGCTGGTGTGACGTGAAAAGCCTTGTGTCGACCGAGTACGTCAGTGAACCAGAGCTGGACGAAACGGACGCCTCGCTCTTCGACGGTGCGAAGTACGTACTGTGACTGACTCTGCATAGAGGCCATTCTCTCACCATTCTTCAGGGGCCACATTTGGCCATAAAAACAAAGAAGCCCGCCGCCCGTAAGCGGCGGGCTTCTTAGAAATGCTTAACGACGCTTTGCTGCCTTCTTGGCTGGCTTGCGTGCTGCGGTCTTCTTTGCAGGAGACTTCTTCGCGGCCTTCTTAGTAGCGCCACGCTTCTTTGCTGCAGTCTTCTTAGCGGTTGTCTTCGCGCCAGACTTCTTGCCCTTGGCGGCTGCGCCACAAATGGTTTCCACCATTACTGAAGCAACGAGGTAAGGGTCGATGTTGGCGTTAGGACGACGGTCTTCGAGGTAACCACGCTTGTCACGTGCAACGCCACCAGGAATACGTACTGAAGCCGCACGGTTTGAAACGCCGTAGGAGTACTTGCTCCATGGAGCAGTTTCGTGTGCACCAGTAAGACGCTCAGTAATACCGTCACCGTATGCCGCGATGTGTTCCTTCACGCGTGTACCGAGTGCTTCGCAACCAGCAATGATTGCGTCCCAGCCGCCGACTCCGCGCATGGCCTTAGTTGAGAAGTTGGTGTGTGCACCAGCTCCGTTCCAGTCACCCTTGATTGGCTTTGCAGCGAAGCTAACTTCAACGTCGAACTCTTCTGCAATGCGCTCAAGAAGCCAACGAGCAACCCAGAGCTGATCGCCAACTTCTACGGCACCAAGAATTCCAACTTGGAATTCCCATTGACCCATCATCACTTCAGCGTTTGTTCCTTCAATGCCGATTCCAGCACGCAGGCAAGCAAGTGTGTGTGCTTCAACAATGTCGCGACCAGGCATCTTTGATCCACCAACGCCGCAGTAGTAAGGACCCTGTGGTGCTGGGTATCCAACTTCTGGCCATCCGTATGGACGCTCGTCCTGGAAGAAGGTGTACTCCTGCTCGATACCGAACATTGGCTCTTGGTCTGCGTACTTCTTTGCAACCTCAACAGCCTTAGCGCGGTGGTTAGTTTCGTGTGGTGTCATGTCAGCGTTCATTACTTCGCACATAACAAGAATGTCCTTAGGACCACGTAGTGGGTCTGGGCACTGCCAAACAGGAATTAGTACACAGTCAGAAAAGTGACCGGCTGCTTGGTTGGTAGATGAACCGTCGAATCCCCATACTGGTGGCTTCTTGCCGTCAGCAACAATTTTTGTCTTGCTGCGCAACTTGTTAGTTGGTTGAGTTCCGTCAATCCAGATGTATTCAGCCTGGTAAGCCAAGGTTGCTCCTTCAGTAAAAATCTGCGTGCTTCGCAGGATGCACTTTATTCTTATGGCTGGCGCCCTGTCCAACCACGCCTTCTGTTAACGCGGCATTAATAAGGCAGCAAAATCTGGGGTCTCTTGGACCCCGGTAGGCTCAGGGGGTGCCCGTCATTCGACTAGCTCTGGCCCAAATGAACGCTGTAGTGGGCGGTTTCACGCAAAACGTGGAAACAATCAGTCGGTTCAGGACCCAAGCCGCCGGTGTTCAGGCCGATCTCGTACTCACCCCGGAACTCTCACTAACCGGGTACCCACCTGAAGACCTGCTTCTAAAAGAGGGATTCAATGATGCAACGAAACAGTCGCTCATTGAAATCGCAAACCAAAAGAACATGCCACCGGTTCTTGTGGGCACTGTTGTGGGACAAGATGACCCGGGTGTTGCACTCGCTCCTTCTACTGACGGTCGCGACGTTGCACGACCTGGCTTCCAAGAAACCTCGCGCAAACATATTGGTAACGGCCTGGTCTGTGTGACAGAGAACGGTGTTGTTGCAACTGCAACGAAACGGCTACTTCCTAACTACGACGTCTTTGACGAACTTCGATACTTCCACCCTGGTGTTGGTGAACACACAATTATTAACGTCAACGGGATTGCAGTTGGTCTGCTGATTTGTGAAGACATCTGGACTGACAATGGTCCAGCCTTAGAGCTCGCTAAACAGGGAGCGACGTTGCTACTTGTATCGAATGCTTCGCCGTATGCGAGAGGTCGCCGCGGGGAACGTGAAGCAATGTTGCGCGAACGAGCACTTGAAACAAAGTGTCCGATTGCGTTCGTCAATCTCGTAGGCGGACAAGACGAACTTGTCTTTGACGGGCAAAGTGTTGTTGTTAATGCGAGTGGTGAAGTTATTGCCCGAGCCAGCGCATTTAGCGAAGAACTTCTGGTGGTTGACGTTGAAGCAGCTGAGAGCACTGTTGGTACAAAGTTCGAAACGAGTTACGACAGCTCAAAGAAATCAATGAACGTTAACTACACCATTGAACCGCTTGCTGAAATTGAAGAAATCTACGACGCACTCGTCATGGGAACTCGCGACTACCTTCGAAAGAACGGATTCAAAACTGCAATTCTCGGTCTCTCTGGTGGTGTTGACTCTTCACTCGTTGCAACAATCGCCGTAGACGCAGTTGGCTCGTCGTCAGTTCGCGGTTTCACAATGCCGAGTCGATATTCATCAGATCACTCCATTGGTGACGCTGAGGAGCTCGCGCGCAGACTCGACATTGACATCACAACACTTCCAATTGAATCAGCGCACCAAGCATTTTCTGGAACGCTATTTGATGTGTTGCTCGGTGACCCTGTTGGTCTCACTGATGAAAACTTGCAGTCACGAATTCGTGGAGTGTTGCTTATGGCGATTTCAAATGCCACTGGAGCGATTGTTCTAACTACTGGCAACAAGTCAGAGATGGCGACGGGCTACTCAACGCTTTATGGTGACTCGGCTGGTGGGTTTGCAGTTATTAAGGACGTTCCAAAGACGCTCGTCTACGAACTGTGTCGTTACCGAAATGAAAAAGCGGTACAAGACGGCGACCCTGAGCCAATCCCAGTAACGGTGCTCACGAAGGCTCCATCTGCGGAGCTGCGTCCAGATCAGCGTGACGATCAGTCACTGCCGGCGTATGAAGAACTCGATCCGCTCCTTGAGCTCTACGTGGAAGAAGACGTCACTGCAGAACAACTCATTGCTCGAGGTCACGACGAAGCGTTGGTGCTTCGCATCACGCGTCTTGTTGACTTGAGTGAATACAAGCGTCGACAAATGCCACCTGGCGTTCGAATTTCAAAAAAAGCGTTTGGTCGCGACCGCCGCATGCCCATTACCAATGCCTTTCGCCCGGAGAAAATGTAGCCATTTGGCCCAATTGGCCAGGACCGCTTGTTTATAAGGCTTTCCCCGCTAAGTTACCTACCTCCGTATAACTAGTAGTACGGAACTTTCCGCAGAGTGGCAGGGGGCATCATGGCTAAGGATCGCGTAGATAGGGATGATGAAGACCTCGTACGTCTCTATCTTTCAGACATTGGTCAGTACACCCTTCTAACCAAGGACGACGAAGTATTTCTTGCTCAGACCATTGAAGAAGGTCGCGAAGCGAAGGCTCAAATTGAAGCCGCCGAGAACGACAAGAAAATCAAGATCACTCCAAGCAACAAGCTTGCTCTAAAGCGCGCAGTGCACCGTGGTGAAACTGCAGAACGTGACTTCGTTCAGTCAAACCTTCGACTCGTTGTTTCTATTGCAAAGAAGTACCAGGCATCTGGTCTTCCACTTCTTGACCTCATTCAAGAAGGAAACCTTGGACTTATGCACGCCGTTGAGAAGTTCGACTGGCGTAAGGGATTCAAATTCTCAACCTACGCAACGTGGTGGATTCGCCAGGCAATTACTCGTGGTATTGCCAACACTGGTCGCACCATCCGTCTACCGGTTCACGCTGGTGACACACTCGCACGTGTACAGAAGGCCCAGTCTCGTCTTGAACTTAAGTTCGGTCGTCCACCAACCATCAAGGAACTTTGTGATGAGTGTGAAATGCCTGAAGACAAGTTGATCGAGGCACTTCGTTTCCGTTCAGAACCAATTTCACTTTCAGAACCACTTCGCGAAGATGGCGACGCTGAACTAGGTGACGTTGTTGAAGACCGCTCGGCCGAGTCTCCATTCGATGTTGCTGCAGTGAAGATGATGCCAGCAGCGATTGAGAAGTTGTTGATGCCACTCGACGAGCGTGAACAGAAGATTCTTCGCATGCGATTCGGACTTGATGGTGCTGGAGAAATTCGTACCCTCGAAGATGTTGGCGCTGAAATGAATTTGACGCGTGAGCGTATTCGCCAGATTGAAGCTCGCGCGATGAGTAAATTGCGTCACCCGTCATCAGACACTGGTGCTCGCGACCTTCTTACGCTCTAACGCTTCTTCATCTTTCGTCGCCCCACAAGGGCTAAGCCACCTAGAACTAGTGCACTCACAAAAAATGGTGTGTGTGACTTGTTACGGTCGTGCGCACGAACCGGGTGAGAGAAACTAAGAATTGGCCACTCTTTTTCGTGTGCAGTTTTAGAGAGCTCTTTATCTGGGTTAACTGCAAACGCGTGACCAACAACTTCGAGCATTGGGATGTCAGTTGCTGAGTCAGAATATGAGAATGATTCAGCTAGGTCAATGCCGCGCTGCTGTGCCAGTTCTCGAATTGCTACTGCTTTGTTTTCACCCTGTGCGAAGAATTCCATTTCACCGGTGAATTTTCCTTGTGCATCAATCTTTGCCTTCGACGCAATTGCTCCAGTTATTCCGAGCAGTTCTGCAAATGGCTCAACAATTTCGGTGGGAGACATGCTTACGAGCCAAACTTCATCACCTTGAGATAAGTGATGGTCAATAAGTTCTAGTGCTTCGGCGTAGATGAGTGGCTCAATGAGCTCGGTAATTGATTCGGCGACAAGCTCACGTATTTCATCTGCGTCCCAGCCCTTGGTGACTTTAAGAACAGATTCACGAATCTTGGTGAGCTTTTCTTCATCAGCACCAAATCGCAAGAACAGCATCTGGCTAATAACGCCCCACGCGAGTGTTCTGCGTCGAAGCATTCCGCGTGCGTGAAATTCGGGACCGAGTGCAACGAGAGATGACTTTGCAATAACTGTCTTATCGAGATCGAAGAAAGCTGCGCGCACGTCTCTAATGCTAGGCCTCTTTAGCCAAGTTACTGAAAGGTACTAAAAAGAATTAACCAATAAAGGCAGCAGAGCACTCACTTGTGGCGCCTTCTTGTGCCATAAGAATCACGTGGTCATGCTCTAAGAACCGCATCGTTGGTGTAGGGATGATTGCTTGGCCACTGCGAACAACTCCAACCACTTGCACTAATCCATCGAGGCGTAGTTCATCAAGTGTGCTGTTGTTAACAATTGCTGGTGCAGTGGAAGCGAGGGTTACCTCGATGAGCTGCATTTTTCCACTAGCGAGCGACATCAGATTAATAATTGATCCAACCTCTACTGCTTCATCAACGAGTGAAGTAATCAGTGCTGGCGTTGAAACCGAGACGTCAACACCCCATGATTCATTAAAGAGCCAGGTGTTACGTGCATTGTTAATACGAGCAATTACGCGAGGAACAGCAAATTCCTGCTTCGCGAGCCAGCTGACAACCAAATTGTCTTCGTCGTCACCGGTTGCAGCAATTACTACGTCAACGCTGCGAAGTCCTATTGCAGAGAGACTTGCATACTCGCATGCATCAGCAGCGACAACATTTATTCCAGGGTGCTGCTGCTTAATTTTTTCAGCAACGGGGTTTGACTGTTCCATCAACGTCACATCATGGTGACGATCAATGAGGTCGAGTGAAATTGCAATGCCGACTGATCCGCCTCCAGCAATAACTACTTTCATGCCTGTCCTCCTTCAAGAACAGCCTTTAGCTTGGCGAGCCCAGCATTTGTTACGAGACATTCAATGATGTCGTCTTCTTGTGAGAACAGTTCATCAACGTGTAGGCGACCAACACCACTTCGAACGAGTCCAACAACCTTTACGTCGTTGTCAACATTAAAGAACTTGATTGGTTTTCCAGCCAGGTGATCTGGGACAACTCGCTCAACGAGGTGCAACGTGTCCGTTCCGTCACTCCACTCAATGGCGTCGTCAGAAGGAATGATCCAACGCTTTACCTGCTTGGTGGTCCACAGTGAAGTAGCAACTGTCGGGATGCCAAGCTTCATGTAAATACCGGCACGCTGAGGGTCGTAAATTCTCGCAACTACATTTTTGATTTGGTAGTTGTCGCGCGCAATTCGTGCGCACAGAATGTTTGAGTTGTCTCCGCTAGTAACAGCAGCGAGTGCGTCAGCGTGGCTGGCGTCTGCTTGAAGCAAGATTTCACGGTCAAAGCCTGAGCCGACCAGTGTTTTACCGCTAAAACGTGTCAGCCGGCGAAATGCGTCACGGTTTTTGTCAATAACGACAACTGAATGACCTTCTTCTGAAAGTTGCATTGACAGTTCAGATCCGACTCGGCCGCAGCCAACGACAACGATGTGCATTAAGCCAGTTGACCACACTTTCGTTATAAAACGCAAGTATTGACGCTAAACCTGCCTGGTTGGTTTAGTGTTGACTACGTGTCAGAAGCCGATAAGCAGATCTCAAGTAATACCAAGGTGCTTACATCGCACGCAAATATCGACACTGTTTATCCAGAAACTCGCGGGTACCGAATCAAGCGAACACTGCTTGGGAAGCCATTTGTTTCTGAACAATTGGCGGGTGAACGAATCAATAAGCCTGTAGCGCTTGGAGTTCTTGCTCCAGACTGCATTTCATCTTCGGCGTATGGTGCAGAACAGATCTTGACGCAATTGACACCTTTTATAGGTCTCGCTGCATTCTCGCTTCTCGTTCCAATCATGTTCGTAATTCTTGGAGTATTGCTGCTCGTTACGTTGTCGTATCTCGACGTGATTGGTTATTACAACACCACTGGTGGTTCGTACATTGTTGTGCGAGAGAACTTCGGTCCTAAGACCGCAGCTGTAACTGCTGTTGCACTTTTGATTGACTACATCGTTACCGTTGCCGTTCAGTGCAGTGCTGGAACTGCTGCATTAACGAGTGCTGTTCCTTCGTTGATTCCGTATACGGTTGTGATCACCGTTGCGGTTGTAATTATCCTCATCTACGTAAACCTGCGAGGAATCAAAGAAGCAGGAAGCTTCTTTGCATTCCCAACGTATTTCTTCATCACCATGATGACTGGAACAATCGTTGTTGGTTTCTCAAAGTTCCTTTCAGGATCACTTCACCACCTAGCGCAACCTCCGGTGCATCTTCTGGTTGGTGAACGACTCGGCACTGGTGGAAATGGCCTGTTGATGGGTGTTGCGTTCTTGACGTTGCTGCGTGCATATGCAAACGGTGGATCATCACTGACTGGACTTGAAGCAATTTCTGATGGTGTGTCGAGTTTTAAAAAGCCAGAAGCTCGCAATGCGCGAATTGTCATGGTCGTTATGGCGTGCACACTGGCCTTCTTGCTCGTAGGAACAACGTTCCTCGCAAAATGGACACACGCACTTCCTTACGCTGCAGGTTCACCAACGGTTGTGAGTCAAGAAGTATTAGCGGTGTTTGGCTCACACGGCCTTGGCCACATCATTTTCTATCTAGTGCAGTTTGCAACAATGATGATTCTTTTCACTGGTGGTAACACGAGTTTCAACGGTTTTCCGTATCTCTGTAACTTCGTAGCAAACGACCAGTTCTTGCCGCGTCAACTCACCAAACGTGGACACCGCTTAGCGTTCTCCAATGGAATTTTGGTACTTGGTTCAATGGCCCTAGTACTTGTTTTGGTATTCCAGGCTCGAGTCAATGGTCTTATTGCGCTGTACGCAATTGGTGTGTTCACCGCATTCACTATGGCTGGCGCTGGAATGGCGAAGAAGCACTTGAGTGAACGTGGACCACACTGGCGTAGAGGGTTAATTATTAATGCACTCTCTTGCTTCGTGACACTCGTCATTGCTCTTGTTTTTGCAGTCGTTAAATTCTCTGAAGGCGCATGGATTGTTGTTGTCGCTGGACCAATCATGGTGTTTGGTCTTCTACAAATGAACAAGTCGTACAGAAAAGAGAACGCTGTCTTTGAGGCATCTCGTTCCAGTGGCTCTACGGTTGCGAAGTTTAAATTGCACCGAGTTGTGGTCTTTGTAGATAGCTACGACATCGCAACTGAGCGCGCACTGCAGTACTGCGCCACGCTTAACCCTTATTCAATTCGTGCAGTGCACTTCGACATTGACCCACTCGTTACAAAACGACTTGAAGCTGCATGGGGAGCAGAGAACTCTGCTTCAGCATCAATCAACCTAGAAGTGTTTGACTGCGAAGACCGACGCGTTGACCGAGCAGCGCTTGAACTTGTTGCTGATGTTGTGCGAGACCCTGATGTTTTCTGCATGGTTATCTTGCCGCGCAGAGGATTCTCATCAAGGCTCCAGCGTTTGCTCCACGACCGCACCGCTGACTCCATTGCTGATGCGGTAATGCACATTCCACGTTCGGCGGCGACGATTATTCCTTATCGCATGGGCGACAAGAAGTTCACCGAAAACAAAGCTGTTGAAGTTGCAATGAGTGACGAAGTAAAGCGTGGTGGGGTTCGTGAAGACGCACACCTTGAAGCCGACGTCAAGCTCGCTGAGCGTTCTGTTGGTGCTGATCCAATTGGTGGATTGAAGGACCGTGAGCTTGTTGAGATTGCTGGTCGAGTTCGTGCGATGGCAATTTCAAATGAGAGTGGCGGTAGTGAACTACGTTGCACAATTGCTGACAACACCGGATCAGTCACACTCGTCTTTCAAGGCAGAAGTGAAGTGCCAGGCATTGAGCGTGGAACACGTTTGTTGGTTCGAGGCACAGTTTCGTCACTTCGACGTGAGGCTGTCATATTGAACCCTCAGTACGAAATTGTCGCCACTCCTGACACTGAAGAATAAATTTTCTTGAAGCACCATTCGTCAGTAACTATCTGGCGATTGGCTCACTCTGGGCCCACGACCAGGATAGGTATGTAACAAGGGTGCCTCTAACCTTGCCTATCTTGTAGGGCGATACTTCTTCTAAAGTTTCGTCCCCTATTAATAGGTGAAAGGTGGTGAGCATGGCACGAGCGCTAGTAATTGTTGAATCAGTAGCAAAAGCAACCCGTATTCAGGGCATGCTCGGACCTGACTACATTGTCAAGCCTTCCATTGGCCACATTCGCGACCTGCCCCAAAGTGCAGCTGACATTCCAGCATCGGTAAAGGGCGAAAAATGGGCCCGCCTCGGAATCAACGTAACTGACCACTTCAAGCCGGTCTACGTAATTTCGAGTGACCGTAAGAAAATCGTTGCTGAATTAAAGGCCGCCCTAAAAGAGGTGGACGAGGTCTACCTAGCAAGCGATGAAGACCGCGAAGGAGAGGCGATTGCCTGGCACCTCGTAGAGGTTCTGAATCCAAAGATTCCAGTGAAGCGAATGGTCTTTCACGAAATCACTCCCGCAGCTATTGCCAAGGCTGTATCGGAGACCCGCGAAATCAACATGAAACTCGTTGATGCACAGGAAGGTCGTCGCTTTCTTGACCGCCTCGTGGGTTATGAAGTTTCTCCAGTTCTCTGGCGCGCAGTCGATAAGGCACGCTCTGCTGGCCGTGTGCAATCTGTTGCTATCAAGCTTGTGTGTGAACGTGAGCGCGAGCGCATGGCCTTCAGGTCAGCAACATGGTTTGACGTAACTGCTGTACTCAATGCAAAGAGTGCAACCTTCGACGCAACACTTGAATCAATTAATGGTTCAGCACTGGCAACCGGAAAAAACTTTGACTCACTCGGACAACTTGATTCCAAGAATCCAGTTGAAGTTCTTACCCAGTCATCCGTTGATTCAATTGCGGAAAAACTAATCGGTGCGAAGGTTTCAATCACCTCAATTGCATCAACACCTCGCACGCAGAAGCCACAGCCTCCGTTTATGACTTCATCACTACAGATTGAAGCAAGTCGCAAACTTCGTTTTGACCCAGAGCGCACCATGCGTGCAGCCCAGCGTCTCTACGAACAAGGTTGGATCACTTACATGCGTACTGACTCGACGACATTGTCTGATGAAGCCATCAACGCAGCGCGTTCAATGGCAGCGTCAATGTTTGGTGACGACTACGTCTCTGATGTTCCTCGCCGCTATGACCGCAAAGTAAAGAACGCTCAAGAGGCTCACGAAGCAATTCGTCCAGCCGGTGAAACCTTCAAAACACTCGATGAAGCACAGAGCTCACTTGGTGGCGATGAACTCATGGTCTACGACCTCATTTGGAAGCGCACTATTGCTTCTCAGATGGTTGACGCCAAATTAACGCAGGACAAAGTTCGACTCACGACAACGCTTACGGGCATCACTGGATTTAGTGGTGACGTAGAAGCGGGACTTAGCGCAACTGGACTTCGCATTGAGTTCCCAGGATTCCGTCGTGCCTACGTTGAAGGCATGGATGACCCTGAAGCAGAACTCGCGGACCAAGAGCGCATCTTGCCTCCACTCAGCGAAGGAGAAGTTGTCCCTGTAGTGAGTGCTGAAGCAAAGGGCCACGACACCCAGCCACCAGATCGCTACTCAGAAGCCACACTAATTAAGAAGATGGAAGAGCTTGGTATTGGTCGACCATCAACCTACGCATCAGTCATGAAGACAATCGACCGACGTGGTTACGTTTGGAAGAAGGGCAAGTCTCTCGTTCCTGCGTACCGTGCGTTTGCCGTTGTGAACTTGCTACAGACCTACTTCTCTGACCTCGTGGACTACCAGTTCACTGCAGCAATGGAAGACCAGCTCGATGAAATCGCGCAGGGAACACAAGAACTAGTTCCATGGCTTGAGAAGTTCTACTTCGGTAACCCTGCTGCAACAACAGAGCTTGCAAAGATGGGCCTCGAGCACATGACTCAGACCAAGCATGAGTTCGACTTCGCTGCAATTAACTCAATCCAGCTTGGTGTTGCTCCAGACGGGGTGGAAGTTTCTGTTCGCTCAGGTCGCTACGGTCCGTATCTCATCCATGGTGAAGATAAGGCTTCAATTCCTGAAGCAACTGAGCCAGATTCGCTCACTGTTGAACACGCATTGGCACTTCTTGCTGCACCAAGTAATGACCGTGAGCTCGGAACTGATGACGAAACAGGTCTACCAATCTTTCTTAAGGCCGGACGCTACGGACCATACGTTCAAATTGGTGAAATGACTAACCCGAAGGAAAAGCCAAAGACTGCTTCTCTCTTTACAACAATGACGCTCGAAGACATGACCTTAGAAGACGCCAAGAAAATTTTGTCGCTTCCTCGCACCATTGGTGATCACCCAGAAGGTGGCGATCCAATCTTGGTGCAGAACGGTCGTTACGGTCCGTACATCACGTGGGGTAAAGAAACTCGCTCACTTGAATCTGAAGATCAAATCTTTGAGATTGATCTCACGGCAGCACTCGCACTTTTGGCGCAACCTAAGCAGCGTGGCCGCAGAGCTGCAGCGGGGCCACTAAAGGATCTCGGTGAAGACCCTGTTACAAAGCGCAACGTTGTTGTAAAGAACGGAAAGTTCGGACTCTATGTAACCGATGGAGAAGTGAACGCCACACTTCGACTCGGCGATACTCCAGAAACAATTTCACTGGACCGTGCGTGCGAACTACTTGCTGAACGTCGTAATGCTGATCCGTCAACTGCACGTCCACGCAAGGCGGCGAAGAAGGTTGCAAAGAAAGCTGCAAAGAAGCCAGCTAAGAAAGCAACAGCGAAAAAAACTGCAGGAGCCCAAAAGCGTGAAGCAGTAGCCAAGGGTGCAAAAGTAAACGCTGCACTCGCACAAACCGCCAAGTCGGACGAAGAATAATGGCTCGAGGGATCTTCCTCGTGTTTGAAGGTATCGACGCGAGTGGCAAATCAACGCAGGCCAAGCGCATTGCAAGAGAACGCAACGCATTATTTACGTTTGAACCTGGCGACACTGCTGTTGGAAAAGACCTCCGCCGCTGGTTGCTTGATGCAGCCACACCTATGAAGCCTGAAACTGAAGCGTTGCTAATGACTGCAGACCGCTCGCACCACGTTGACACGCTCATTAAGCCGACACTCGAAAGCGCAAAGAGCGTTGTTGCTGACCGCTTCTACGCTTCAACACTTGCGTACCAAGGCTACGGACGTGGAGTTGATCTTTCACAGCTGCGCGCAGCTACACAACTTGCAATTGGTGACTGCTTGCCAGACCTAACAATTCTCATTGACCTCCCGGTTGACGTTGCCAATGAGCGCCGTGAACGAAATGCGAAAGACCGCTTTGAGTCCTCCGACATTGATTTTCACAATCGCGTTCGAAGTGGTTATTTAGAACTCGCCAAGACTGATGGCGTCGAGTGGTTTGTTGTAGATGGCACTAAATCAGAGGCGGAAGTTGCTGCTTTGATTGACGAGCGCCTCGCCGCATTACCTTGGTGAGATGACTGACGTTTTCGACCGCATAGTTGGACAAGACAGTGCCGTAACGGCAATGCGCCAATATGCCCGCAATCCAGTTCATGCCTATTTATTCTCTGGCCCCGTTGGATCAGGACTGCATGATGTTGTAGTTACTTTCAGTGCCGCACTTCAATGTGAAAACCATGGATGCGGATCATGTGAAACGTGTCGTCTCGCCCTCAGTGAACTCGACACTGATGTTCACTTTGCTGATCGAACTGGAATCTCATGGCGCATAGATGAACTTCGAGAAGCAGAGCGCGTTTCACGTCGCAGGCCAATTGGTGGTGGCTACCAGATTGTTGTCATTGAAGATGTAGAGCTAACAACAACAGGCGCATCACCTTCAGCGTCCGCACTTCTTAAATCTCTAGAAGAACCACCACAGAAGACGATCTTTCTTCTCACGGCAGAAGATTTACCTGAACAACTCACCACCATTATGTCGAGATGTGTGGAAATAATACTTAAGAGCCTCACCGAAGAAGATCTTGAAGCACTTCTAATTCGTGACGGTGCAATTCCACAAGCTGCTCGTACCGCCGCACTTGCTGCCAATGGCAATCTTCGTCGTGCACAAGTTCTAGTTCGTGACGCCGAACTTTCAAAGAGAATCTCTCAGTGGCGCACAATTCCAGACCGCTTACAGGGCTCAACCTCAGACGCTGCAATCTTGGTGGAAGAACTCACTGGCGCAATTGATGCAGCCATTGCACCTCTTCAGGTGATGCAAGACGAAGAGCTGAATGCTCTCATTGCAAACGCCAAAGAGATGGGGCAGCGTTCCGTAGCGAATAGGAAAGACATTGAAGCGCAGTTCAAACGCGAACAACGTCGATTTCGAATCGAAGAACTCAAGTTTGGTTTCACGGCACTTACTAACTCGTACCGTGAGCGATTGACTGATGGTTTGGTTGAGCTACAAGAAAATGCTGCACGAGGTGAACAACGTGCGGGGTCGTCAATAAAAGCAATTGAAGCAGTTGCTGCAACATCGCGACTGCTCACTCTTAATGTTGATGAAGGTCTACTGCTCAATGACCTGATGCTCACCCTGATGCAGCTGTAGTTTCTCGGTTAGTATTTTTTTCTCGCCTGGGTAGCTCAGTTGGTAGAGCAACGCATTCGTAATGCGTAGGTCAGGGGTTCGAATCCCCTCTCAGGCTCCAAGCGTTACTACTAGCGAAGAAACGCTCGAACGTCTATTTTTCTGTTGCAGGCTTTGGATCCCTCGTGGGCAAGTTGCAAGGCAATTTCGTGACTCGGCACATCAACAATCCAGAATCCACTGATGTATTCATCTGACTGGACGAGCGGGCCATTGCTGCTTTGGGATTTGCCACCTCGATTGTCGACAACTGTTGACGCATGTGATGGTTCTATGCCCGCAGCCATAATCCAGTAACCATTTGCCTCTAACTGATCGTTGAATGTATCAATCGCAACGCCAACTTCACTCGGATCAACTGTCTCTGGTCGGGTATCAATTACGCAGAGCATGTAACGCATTTTCAAGACTTTCTAGTTAGTAACTGCACGAGCGAAATCGTTCGATCGCTCTTCCCAGTTTAGATAACGATCAAAACTTGGTGCTCCGGGCGAAAGAAGTACTACACCGCTTGTGCCGAGGAACTCTGTTCCAGCGATAAGTGCTTCGTCCATTAATTCAAAACTTGTATGAGCGATTTCTGAATTTATCTTCAGGGTCTCTTCAACAATGCGCTTACCGGCCGGCCCCATTGAAAGAAGCATCGTTGGTCGAGTTCGTGTGGCGATGGCTTGGGCGAGGGGAACATAGTCAACCCCGCGGTCAAACCCACCAATGAGAAGTGCCAAAGAATCATCTTTGAAGACGTCAAGTGCTGCAACAGCTGGAAGAACTGAAGTTGCGAGTCCGTCATCGACGAACTTGATTCCATTCTTGGTCGCCACGAGAGTGAGGCGGCCACTGAGCGGGACAAAGGAGCTTGCGTTAGTGCTCACAGTTGCGTGTACTTCGCTACGTGGTGTGTTGGTTACGAACGAAACAACTTCGAGCGCGAGTGCAACATTGCTGTGACTGTGCTCCCCAAGCAGATGCAGGTCTTCGGTGAGCGTTGATGTTTCTGAATCAACGAAAACAACCGTGCCACCAATTTGTGATGACTCAGAGCGCACAACTTCGCTGTTTGGAACGAATGTTGTGTGCTCGCCACCAGCTCTAGTCAGCTGTAGTTTGTCGCTTCGGTACTGCTCGAGTGATCCGTGCCAGTCAATGTGGTCAGAGCCAAGTGATGTGAGCGCTACGGTCTTTGGCGCAACATCAAGATCAGTTGCTTGGAAGCTTGAAATTTCAACAACAAGCCATCCAGTTGAAGTATCAACTGATGTGTCGTATGGGGGGAGTCCAATGTTTCCGAGTCGTTGTGCTTTTTCTCCCAGGCACTGTAAGAAGAATGTGATCAATGCGGTGGTTGTGGACTTTCCTTTTGTTCCGGTGATACCAATGACTCGTGAACGGTCTACTTGGTTCATCCAGAGATTTAAAGAAGAGGTGACGTACACATTGTTCTTCTCGAGTTGCACAACACTCGCACTGCGACGTGGGACACCGGGGCTCTTTAGAACGACGTCACACGTCATAAGTTCTTCCAGACCGCCACTACTAGTTACAAGAACGCCAGCCTTAGGGTCATCGTCCACAATCACGAGTTCACAGATTCCACTGAGTAGCTGTTCGCTGGCGCGTCCCTCTAGGCCGTATCCGTAAATTCCTACGCGCTTTTGGGCGAGGTCAGAAAAGCCAGTGGGCCGGAACATTGCTGGGTCCTTGGGATTCGAGCAGTTCATCAAAACTGCGGTCTGGGTTAACGAGGAGTGCGAGCTCTGCGAGGTGGGCGACATCGCTCCAGTCGCGGAGTTGGCTGACCTTTACGAGTGCAACAGCACTTTCGTCGGGGTCTCCAACGCATTCGAATGGTTTGTGATCAAGTCCAATACCAACGAGAGAGCGCAGTTGCTCCACGCGGTTGCTATCACTGAGTGGTTCACTACCAAAGACTTGTCGCAGAGTTGCGCGTGGAAGGAATGGAGCCAGAATCAAGTTAATGAAGAGACACTTGTCACATTCACCACACCAGTTCTTTGCTCGTTGTGATGCATCTTGAGAAAAGGCACGGTTGCAACTTCTAAATGTTGAGAGAAACTTGTGCTGATCTGCAAATTGCTGCGCAACCCAGACTTCACTTCGGTCACGCAAGAAACTTGCTACGACAAACTCATCACCTAGAAGTTCCTTCACTGCCTTAGAAATGAGTTGCTCTGCTACCCAGGATTTACTCCACTGGTGATTGATGTCTTGGTCGTTCCACTTCAGGTTTGGTGCAGACGAAGAATGCTCGTTGCTCATCACCACGCCACCACGACCAGATGCCACAGCGGCAATAACACTAAGAAGCGTGATCATCGCCGTTACTGGAACGTGACCATTGAAATAACTTTCGTCACCCTTAAGAATCTTTGAGTCAATAATTCTTGTTGCGCGTGTAATTGGTAGACCCGTAACCTTTGCAGTTTCTTCGAGCGGTGCAAACTTTCCACTTGCGGGGCTAACAACAAAGAGTGACTTGTCGAGTTGAGAACTCAACTGGGTAACGCTCACTATTGAATCAATACCGCCACCAAACGGGATAAGCACAAGATCAGGGTTTGTAAATGGTGCGAAGTTCTCTGCAGCAACGCCGCCAGTAATAACTACGTCATTTAGGGGGAGTTCGTTCTTGAATGAGAATTCGCCCAGTCCGTCATGGATCGCAGCAGTAAGAAGTTCTCGGCCCATTGGTCCAACTGGAGTTGAGCCGAGGTCAATTGTCTTTGCGGCTCCGGCTTTGTAATAGGAGAGTCCAGCTAAAAGAAACCAGAGGTTCGCAACGCCAACAACTGCGGGCTTCGTGAGGTCGTCAACGTTTTCGAAAGAAACAGTCTCTTCAAAAGGAACTCCATCGAGTTCGAAGTGTCCCGTAAGTGAGGTCGAAGAAATCTCGAGTCGTACGTATCGAAAAGCTTCGGCGCGTTTCTTCATGACACCACTCATGCTACGACGCTCGCTTTGCGATGAGGGCAAAGCGCCCACAGGGGCGAAGAGCACGGTCGCTAAAGAAGATTTCTCCACCATCAGTACTTTGGCGACTTATTTCAATGTTTTCGTCACTGATTCCAGCTTCGATTAACTGATGATTCGCAACGAGCCGAAGATCAAGTCGTGAGCGGTCTCCACCATCGCTCGCCGTGGCACCAGGAATGTGTGCAAAGACGTCTGCAACTTCTGGGCCAACTTGGTACCCCTCAAAAGAAATAGATGGACCAACAAATGCGTGCACCGAAGATGCTGTGTCGAAGTGCATCAGTGCACTCGCAATGACACCACTGGCGAGACCTTTCCATCCTGCGTGTACTGCAGCGAATCTGTTGGAAGAACTGTCAAAGAGAAGAATTGGCACACAGTCAGCGACCAGTATGCAGAGCACAACATTGCTCTCTGCAGTGACGAGTCCGTCTGCTTCAGTCTCGGTGATTGCCTGTGCTGCATCAACGACTTCACTGCTGTGCACTTGTCTCACGATGATGAGCTTCTCTGCACCAATGGCGCTAGCGACTCGTTTTCTATTTTCTGCAACATCATCTGGATTGTCGCCAACATGGATGCCAAGGTTGAGCGATTCGTATGGCCCTTCGCTCACGCCACCGAAGCGGTCAGTTATGAATGCGTCAATACCAAATTTCTTGGCAGAGTGAATTGGGTACACGCTAAGTGGTCCGCGAACCTCGGGAGTAAGAGTTATCGCTACTGACACTTTTGACAGATTCCATTTAGTTCAATGACGTGGCGAAGATCCTTGAATCCGTTTTTGTTAGCAATTTCACTAGCCCACTTCTCAAGTTGTGGAGCATCGACTTCTACCGTGGCGCCACAGTTGCGACATGCGAGGTGGTGGTGGTGAACATCTACAACGCAACGTCGGTACAAGCTCTCACCGCGGTCAGTCATAACAATGTCGACATCTTTTGAATCAACGAGTTTGCGCAGCTGGGTGTAGACCGTGGCGAGCGAGATCTGACCGCCGTCTTTGATTATGAGTTCGTGTAGGTCTTGGGCGCTAACGAACCCTTGGACTCGTCCAAGTACACCGATAACTTCGCGGCGTTGCGCGGTATTTCTGGTGCTGGCCATAGTTCAATGGTATCCCGTCTGGATTTGCATCTTGGAATGATTCTAAGTAACGTTATTAGAATCATTCCAATCAAAGCAAAAGGATGGATTCGCAATGGTTAGAAATAAATGGTTCTTCTTGGTCCCCTTCGTCATTGTCTTTGCCGTATTCGGCGTCATAGGGATGGCCCACTTAATCGCGCCCACCTGGATTGGTGAAAAAGCTGTGAGCGCTGGTTACCTTCAAAAGACTGTTGGTCTTATTACTGATGCCCCACACGCCACCGCAGAACTGTTCTACTCATCAATTGAAAACATTGTCATCTTGGCGGTTGGATTCAGTTGGGGTAAGCGTCGCTGGCGTCGTGAGCACGAAGAGTTCGACCGTGAACACGGTGTTGTCCACGACGACACTGACGTACTTGCGTAACCTGACTCTGTGAGTCAAGACGCGTCGCAACTTCTAAAGGATTCTTACTTTCCAGGTCCTGGCACGCCCGTGCGCCTCGCGGTTTCTGGTGGCCCAGATTCACTCGGACTTCTGCTTCTCGCAATAGAAGCTGGACTTATTCCAACCGTGCACCACGTTGATCACCACGCGAGACCGACCAGCACTGCTGACGCAAAACATCTAAAAGAAATCTGTGCGCAGCTGAATGTGCCTTTCATTCTTCACAACGTTGTTGCTGAAGGTGGTGGGAACTTTGAAGCTCGTGCGCGTGAACTGCGCTTAGGGGTGCTGCCGAGTGACGCAATGACCGGTCACACTATGGAAGACCTTGCAGAGACCGTGCTACTCAACATGCTTCGTGGTGCAGGGATTGACGGGATGTCTCCAATGATTGATAATCCCACCAAACCACTTCGCGATGTGCGCAGAGCTGATCTACACGCGTTCGTTGCAAGTTCACGCTTCGAGCCAGTTATTGATGAAACAAATAACGACATGGCCTTTCGCAGGAACCAAGTTCGCCAGCAACTCCTTCCCTTCATGGATCAAATCGCTGGTAGGGACATCACGCCACTCATTGCTCGCCAAGCAAAGATCATGTTTGAAGAGCGCACGTGGCTAGACGCCTTGAGTCTCGACGACCGCGCAACTTCTCTTGAAGAGGCGGATTGTCGTGAACTTCAAAAGTGGCCAGTGGCCAGACTTCGCCGGTGGCTTCGGGTGCAACTTCGAGAAATTGGCGAAGGCGGCCTGTGGCATCCGCCAACCGCCGACGAGATTGAGCGAGCCATGGCTGTAGTTAATGGAGAGGTGACCGCCATGGAACTCTCCGGTGGTCGGCGTCTGTCTCGAAAAGATCAACGCCTCACGCTCACCTAGTCACACCAACTACGCTGGCAGTCCATGGGACCACACTCTTCGGAAGATTTCACTGCACACTGGGCAAAACACGAACTTGGCGAAGTAGTTGTATCCGCCAAGGAAATCCAGGCTCGAGTTAAAGAGCTCGGTGCTCAGATAACGAAGGATTACGCCAGTAACCCACCACTTCTTGTGTGCGTGCTGAAGGGTGCAGCGAACTTCATGACTGAACTCATGCACGCTATTGAGCTTCCCGTCACCATTGACTTCATGGCAGTTTCTTCGTACGGTGCAGCCACTAAAACCAGTGGTGTTGTTCGCATTGTGAAAGACCTCGACGCTGACATTGCAAACCGTGATGTGCTCATTGTTGAAGATGTTGTTGACTCTGGTCTCACACTTAACTACCTTCGCCAGTACTTAGGATCTCGCAACCCTCGTAGCCTCGACGTTTGTGCACTGCTTCTTAAAGAAGGCGAACAGCGCGTGGAACAAGAACTTAAATACGTAGGCTTTTCAATTCCGCCAGAGTTCGTTGTGGGCTACGGCCTTGACGTGAACGAGCGCTACCGCAACCTTGACGCGATCTACACATTCACAGGTACTCCATAACCATGGTTGACCAGCCTCGCGTTCAAAAACTGATCCGCGAACTCCTCGAAGCGATTGGCGAAGACCCAACTCGTGAGGGACTTGTAGAAACACCACGTCGTGTTGCTGAAATGTACGTTGAACTCTTTGAAGGTCTTGAAGCAGATCCGGGTGAACACCTGCGAACAAACTTTGAAGCTGGTCACGATGAAATGGTCATGGTGCGAGACATCCCTTTCACCACGCTTTGTGAACACCACATGGTTCCCTTCACTGGACTTGCCCACGTGGCGTATCTGCCGGGCGCTGAAGGAAAGGTCGTTGGTCTTTCCAAGATGGCTCGTCTCGTAGAAGGCTTTGCTCGCAGACTCCAGGTCCAAGAGCGCATGACAACACAAATCATTGACGCCATGGAACGAGAAATGAAGCCACGTGGATCAATCGTTGTCCTAGAGGCCGAACACTTCTGCATGTCAATGCGTGGTGTGAAGAAGGCTGGAGCCACAACAGTCACGTCAGCAGTGCGTGGAGTGTTCCGTGATGATGCTGCGTACCGTGCAGAAGCACTGCAGTACATTCACCAGCGAAGGTCTACATGGCGTTGAGTCCAATGGTGATGGGCATTGTAAATGTCACCCCGGACTCATTCTTTCCTGCATCGCGAACTGCTTCTACTAATGAAGCAATTGAGCGCGGTCGTCATCTGTTTTCTGCGGGTTGCGACATTGTTGACGTTGGCGGAGAATCAACGCGGCCAAACGCGCAGTTCATAGAACCAGATGAAGAACTTCGTCGAGTGATCCCAGTTATTGAGGCGCTGAGTGTGCACGGCCCAGTTTCCATCGACACTCAAAAAGAAGTCGTTGCTCGTGCAGCAGTTGCTGCAGGGGCCAGTGTCATTAACGATGTCTCGTGCACGCTTATTGAAGTTGCTGGAGAACTTGGGGTTGGCTACGTTGCCATGCACCGCCAGGGGACTGCTGAGACCATGCAGGTAAGTCCGACGTACGAAGACGTTGTTTCAGAGATTGTTGCGTTCCTTCGAGTTGCTGCGACTCGCGCCAAGGTCGCAGGAGTATCGAAGCTGTGGCTGGATCCAGGCATTGGATTCGGAAAGACGGTGGAGCACAATGTGGCGCTACTAGCTCACGTTGAGACCTTTGTTTCAATGGCGCAGGAGTACGGCGCAGGGGTGCTTATGGGCACGAGTCGCAAACGTTTTCTTGAATCTTTGGGCAAAACTTCGCTCAGTGTTGATGAGCGCCTAGAGGGCTCAATCGCAACTGAAGCATGGGCGATGCTCAAAGGTGTCAGTATGGTGCGAGTACATGACGCAGAGGCGGCGGTGCAACTACGTGAGTTGCTCGTTCGTCCCGTGCAGGAGGTAGTGGCGTGAGGGGCAAGTGGGCAGCGGGCATAGAGCCTCGGAGCTTCACCTGGGTGTACAAGAACATCCTCGCGATTTCTGAACGTCCTGGCGGATCTACAACAGTGCACCGTCGCGTTCGTCGTGACGAAGAATTGCTCTGGTTAAAGCATCAGGGCTTCGGTCGCGTTATTTCAATCTTGCCAGTAATGCAAAATCTCAGTTCGTACTTCGAGCACGGACTCACCGCGAGTCACTACGCGCTTCGTGGTGGGCCACAGCAACGTGAAGTCCTCGAAGCGTGTTACAAAGACCTCGCTGCATCAATGCAGAACAACGTGACTGTGTTGCTGCACAGTGATGAAGTTTCTGACCGCCTACTTGGTGTTATTGCTGGCTACCTTGTTTGGACCAAGAAAGTTCCAACCACGAGTCAGTCAATTGCATTAGTAGAACGACTCTTTAAGCGCTCCATTGGTCCAGATGGACGAACGGTGTTATTTGATCTGCCCGAGGTTCCTGCGTGAGCGATGTGATTGAACTGCGTGAACTACGCGTCAATGCAGTTGTAGGGATTCTTCCAGATGAACGAACAAGAGTTCAACCTTTAGTTTTTGACATTGACATTGAGCGTTCTTTTAAAAAAGCCGCAAAAAAAGATGACATTAACGAAACAACTAACTACGCACTCATTGTGACGCTCGCGGAGCGAATTGCAGTTGATGGAAAATTCTTGTTGCTAGAAACACTGTGTGACCGGGTTGCGAGCGAGATTCTTGACTTCGACTCAGCTATTACTTCAGTAACCGTGATGGTGAAAAAAGTTGTTCCACCGGTTCCCGAGGACATTGCGAGCGTGGGCGTTCGCTGCACACGAAGACGTAAGTAGTGCGTCACTGTTATTTTTCGCTGGGATCAAATGTTGGCGACCGTAGTAGTCACCTCAGCACCGGTATTGAAATCGTCAGAGGCAGTGATCCGTACCGCATCTCTCAGGTCTATGAGACCGAACCAGTCGGTGGCGTTGTCCAAGATGACTTCTGGAATCTTGTTTTAGAAATTGAAACTGACGCCTCAGCACTTGAGCTTTTGGCGAGAGCCCGTGAAGCAGAAGCCGCGTGTGGCAGAACCAGGGAAGTGCACTGGGGGCCAAGGACGCTCGACGTAGACGTCTTGCTGATGGGGGACGAAACAAGTGAAAACCCAGACGTTCTGGTGCCTCACCCACGTATGTACGAGAGGGCATTTGTCCTTATTCCACTGCAGGAATTAGCTCCTCATCTCGTCTCTGAAGAATTAATGAATTCATTTCGCGAGAGGGTTGCCCCACTGGGTACACTCGACATGTTGCGCTAACACGAACGGTACCCGCCAGGGACTGGAACGGATAGGAGCATTATGAAAATTTCAATTGTGGGTGCTGGTCGTGCCGGTACGTCGTTCTCTTCAGCGCTCTCTGCGTGCGGACATGACATTCAACTACTGCACCATGACGAGCTACATCTCATTTCGTCACCTGACGTGATCTTGTTGACGGTTCCAGACGACTTCATTGACGTCATTGCACTTCAAATTCCTCAGAACGAAAATCAGATTGTCGCGCACGTTGCGGGTTCAAGAACATTGAGTGTTCTTGGCTCTCACCCACGTGTGGCATCAATTCACCCACTCATGGCTCTTCCTTCGGGCGACCTCGGTGCTGCACGACTCTACGGCGCAACGTACTGCGTTGCTGGCGATGAAGGTATTCGTGAAATCGCAAGCGCACTTAATGGACGCATCATTACTTTGAGCGATGAACAGCGCACGCTGTATCACGCGACTGCTGTCGTTGCTGCAAATCACCTCGTCGCGCTCATGGGTCACGTTAAGGAACTCGCTGAAGCAGCGGGGCTAAGTCTCGAAGATTTTCTTCCACTCGCCGAGCAGTCTCTTCGTGACGTGAAAGAAGTAGGACCGCAAGATGCACTCACTGGACCGGCGTCTCGTGGAGACATGGCAACAATCGATGCACACCTTGCAGCGCTGCCAGAAGCAGAACGCTCAACGTACGTTGCTCTGGCTAACGCCGCATTCGAACTCGCTGAAAAGCGTCGTTCACAGCTAAAGGCGTAGTCATGGAACTATTTAGTTCAATTGATGATTGGCGCAACTACGCCTCTGAAGTACGTGCGAGCGGTAGGAGAGTTGGACTCGTTCCAACTATGGGTGCGCTGCACGAAGGTCACGCCTCACTTTTTGAAAAAGCTAAGAGCAACGGCGACGTTGTCCTTGCAACAATCTTTCTAAATCCAATTCAGTTCAGTGTTAAGAGTGACTACGAGGCATACCCACGTGTGGCTGAAGCTGACCGTGCGGTGGCACTCGCTAACGGCGTTGACTGTCTTGTAGAGCCAACTCTCGCAGAAATGTGGCCCGACTACCCAGAAGCAACGCCTACGAAAGTAACCATGAAGGGCGTGAGCGACACGCTCGAAGGAGAAGGTCGCCCCGGTCACTTCAACGGAGTGGCGAGTGTTGTCGCAAAACTCTTTACCGTGACTGGACCATGTCGTGCATACTTTGGTGAAAAGGACTTCCAGCAGATTGCAGTCATTCGACAAATGGTTCGTGACCTCGCATTCGATGTTGAGATTGTTACTTGTGCAATAAAGCGAGACGCAGAAGGTCTTGCGCTCTCGAGTCGTAATGCTCGCCTCAGTCCTGAAGACCACACGCGTGCCAAGTGCATCTCGCAAGCCATTTCTGCAGCGCAAGCAGAAGTTGAATGTGCCAGTGAACTTAGACACCGCATGCGCACAATTCTTAGAGCAGCTGGTGCAGAAATTGTGTACGCCGAGATCGTTGACAACATCACTCTTCGCCCAGCTGACGATTCACAGGCTGGGGATTTTCGCGCGATCATCACTGCAAAAATTGATGGCGTGCGACTACTCGACAATGGACCAGTAACTATTAAGGCGAAAAACTAATGCTGTTAGCAATGGACGTAGGAAACACTGAAACGGTTATTGGACTCTTTGGACCAGAGGCACCGGAACTCCCAGACGCAATGGGCTTCGCCAAGGCAACTGGTGAGCGTGGGCTCGCTTTTCACTGGCGTATTTCAACATCACCAGAACGCACACCAGATGAGCACGCAATGATCCTCACGCAGTTACTGGACCTCGAGGGGCTCGATCTTCGAACTGCAGTAACAGCAATGGCGATTTCATCTTCAGCGCCTTCAGTAACAACGCAACTTCGTCGTATGGCGAACCGCTGGTTTTCAGACCTAGACATCACGGTGATTGGACCAGGAACAAAAACTGGCATGCCAATTCTTTATGACAACCCTCGCGAAGTTGGAGCTGACCGCATTGCTGACGCCGTTGGTGCCTACGACCTCTACCCAGGACCATCAATTGTGGTTGACATGGGAACAGCAACTGTCTTTGACGTGATTAGTGCCAAGGGCGAGTACATGGGTGGAGCAATTGCCCCGGGTGTTGCAATCTCTCTTGAAGCGCTCTACACCCAGGCTTCTGCGCTCAGGTCAGTAGAACTCGTAAAGCCTCGTTCAGTCATTGGACGCTCAACAGTTGAATCCATCCAGTCAGGAGTCCTCTACGGTTTCGCCGCTCAGGTGGACGGAATGGTGGAGCGAATCAAGGAAGAAATAGGCGAAGCCACGGTAATTTCCACCGGAGGACTCGCGGGACTCGTATCTCCTCACACAAAACACGTACAGCACCACGAACCGTGGCTTACGCTTCATGGACTGCGTATTGTTCATGAACGTAATCACACAGGAGCTATTTAGTGTCAACCCCGTATCAATTCGATCACAACGCGCACTGCGCGCCTCTCCAAGAGACGTATGCGCACCTCACCGACGGCGAAGAGTCAGGTGTCGTTGTAAAGGTTGCTGGTCGTGTGATGTTGATGCGCACACAAGGAAAACTCGCGTTCGCAACCATGCGTGACCTCACTGGTGAAATTCAACTTTTTGCCATGTCAGCCATTACCGCAGAGTTTGAAGAGTTTGCAAAACTCCACCTCGGTGACTGGGTAGGAGTAACTGGTGAAGTTGTTCGAACCAAGCGTGGAGAACTTTCAGTAAAGGTCGCTTCATGGGAACGACTCGCTGAAGCACTGCACAACTTCGGTGACAAGTGGGCCGGCATTACTGACTACGACCTTCGTTACCGTCACCGTGAAGCAGACCTCTGGGCGAATGCAACTACTCGCACATCACTCACTCGCCGAAGTGATGTGCTCCGCTCTGCTCGTGAACGATGCTGGGCTGCAAATTTCGTTGAAGTAGAAACACCAATGCTGAACGCAATCCCTACGGGCGCAGCGGCACGACCATTCGCAACACATCACAATGCACTCGACAGTCAGTTCTTCTTGCGCATTGCGCCAGAACTTTGGCTCAAACGTCTCGTAGTTGGTGGATTCGAGCGCGTGTTTGAACTCGGTCGTGTTTTTAGAAACGAAGGCGTGAGTCCACGCCACAACCCTGAGTTCACCATGCTCGAGCTGTACGCCGCGTACTGGAACTACGAAGACATGATGAGTTTCACTGAAGAACTCGTTGCGGGTATTGCAATGGACGTTCTTGGAACCACTGAAGTCACCTACCAAGGTCGCGAATTCTCATTCGCCGCTCCTTGGCCACGTCGCACCATGGCTTCACTCGCGAGTGAAGCGGTGGGTGAAGATGTTTCAGTGCACACACCACGTGAGCACTTAGCGAAGTTGTTGAGTGACCGTGGGGTAGAGGTCCACAAGTCATGGGGCCCGGGACGATGTCTTTCAGAACTCTTTGAAGTTACGTGCGAAGAAAACCTATGGAATCCAATGTTCGTCATTGACTTCCCCGTTGAAGTGTCGCCACTTTCTAGGCGTCGTGCCGATGACCCAGAGCTCACTGAGCGCTTTGAGTCCTACGCCGCTGGTCGTGAACTCTCAAATGGGTTCAGTGAACTTATTGACCCAGTCGATCAGCGTGCTCGTTTTGAAGAACAAGCACGACTCGCTGCTGCTGGTGATGATGAAGCAATGCAAATTGATGAGGACTACATCAAGGCGCTTGAGTGGGGGCTTCCACCAACAGCCGGACTCGGACTTGGAATGGACCGACTCGCAATGTTGATCGCTGATGAATCAAACATCAGAGAAGTGATTGCGTTCCCGACGCTTAAACCGCTTCGCGACTAGTACGAAGGAAGATCTTCGAGCAACGCTGCGAGCAGCGCTGAGAAACCACTTCGAAGTGATTCACTTGAAACTGACTTCAAAGCCTCGTTAGCTTTTTCAAAGAAATCATTTGCGGCGTTCACGGTGTATGAAATTCCGTCGGTGCCAACAACTAGTTTGCGAGCGCGCTCGCGGTCTGCTTCATCTAGTGGGCCACCAAGGATGCTGCGAAGTTCTTCACCCACTGAGACGTCACGAAGAGCAAACAGCGCAGGCAAGTTATAGACACCTTCAGCGAGGTCTTGACCCGCAGGCTTTCCGAGTTGATTGTCTGTTGCTGTCATGTCGAGGATGTCGTCTCGAAGTTGATACACCATCCCGAAGCAACGTCCGTATTCACTCAACGCGTCAGCTTCTTTTTTGCTGAGCCCTGCAGTAATTGCGCCAACGCGACAGCTCGCTGCCATGAGCGATGCAGTCTTTCCTTCAATGGCTTCGTAGTAATCAGCTTCGGTGCGGTCAACTGAGAACGATGTTCGAACTTCAGAAACTTGTCCGCGTGTCAACCACGCGAGTGTGTCAGCAAGTAGTCCCGCAACTTCAACACCGAGGCTCGCTGCAATCGCAGCAGAGCGTGCCATGAGGTAGTCACCAGCGACAATGGCAATGAGGTTTCCGTAACGTGCGTTCACACTGTCGACGTTGCGTCGTACTTCTGCTTCATCCATGACGTCGTCGTGATAGAGCGATGCGAGATGCATGAGCTCTAGAGCCACACCACCGAGGAGATCTTCTTTTGTTGCTTCACGTGACCCACCAGTTGCTGAAGAGACACAGAGTAGTGGGCGAAGGCGCTTGCCACCGGCGTAGATGAGGTGGGTAGTAACTGAGTCGAGATACTCGTCACCAATGATCACCGACTCGGCGAGCAGTGTTTCGAGGCGTACAAGGTCCTTTTCTACGGACGGTAGTTGGAGGTGTTCGTGGGGATTCACGCCTCCACCTTAGGGGGCATTACTACTGGTCAAAGGGCCTGGACTGAAGCGTCACAGTCCACCGGTACACTGCTAATTAAGTAATACAAAGGAAGACAATTGTTCGAACGTTTTACAGACCGTGCCCGCCGAGTCCTAGTACTCGCTCAGGAAGAAGCACGCGACCTTAACCACGCCTTCATTGGTACTGAGCACATTCTGCTTGGACTAATCCGTGAAGGTGAGGGAGTCGCCGCTAAGGCCCTTGACGCCCTTGGGGTCACCTACGACGTCGTTCGTGAAAAGGTCGAAGAAGCAATTGGCGCTAACACCAATCCTTCACCTGGATCTCCTCCATTTACCCCTCGCGCTAAGAAGGTCTTAGAGCTCTCACTTCGTGAAGCTCTACAACTTGGTCACTCCTACATCGGAACTGAGCACATGTTGCTTGGACTTGTCCGTGAAGGCGACGGAGTAGCAGCACAGGTTCTTTCTGAACTCGGAGCTGACATGGCTCGTGTTCGCACGCAGGTCATTCAGATGATGTCTGGACAGACTGGCAAAGAAGCTGGAACATCACAGGGCTCTTCAAGTCAGAAGTCTGGCGATGTTGATGCTCAAGGTGGATCAGCCGTACTTGATCAGTTCGGTCGCAACCTCACACAACTTGCTCGTGAAGGCAAGCTTGACCCACTCGTAGGACGCGAAAAAGAAGTTGAGCGCGTCATGCAGATTCTTTCTCGTCGCACCAAGAACAACCCAGTGCTCATTGGTGAGCCAGGTGTTGGTAAGACCGCAATCGTTGAAGGACTCGCACAGAAGATCGTTAGCAATAACGTTCCAGTGACGCTTGCTGACAAGCAGCTCTACACACTTGACCTTGGTGCACTCGTTGCAGGTAGCCGCTACCGCGGTGACTTCGAAGAGCGCCTCAAGAAGGTGTTGAAGGAAATTCGCACCCGTGGCGACATCATCTTGTTCATCGATGAAATCCACACACTTGTTGGCGCTGGTGCTGCAGAAGGCGCCATTGACGCCGCATCAATCTTGAAGCCAATGCTTGCTCGCGGAGAACTCCAGACTGTTGGAGCAACAACAATCGACGAGTACCGCAAGTACATAGAAAAAGATGCTGCACTTGAGCGTCGTTTCCAGCCAGTGAAGGTTGACCAACCTTCAGTTGCGATGACAATTGAAATTCTTAAGGGACTTCGTGAAGTGTACGAAGAGTTCCACGCCGTAAAGATCACCGACCAGGCACTTATTGCTGCTGCGAACTTGGCTGATCGCTACATTGCTGACCGCTTCCTTCCAGACAAGGCCATTGACCTTATTGACGAAGCTGGTAGTCGCCTACGTATTCGTCGCATGGACGCACCACCTGCCGCTAAGAAGATTGATGAAGACATCCTTCGTCTTCGTAGCGACAAAGAAGCAGCCATGGAGTCAGGCGCCCTCGAGCAGGCCAAGGCCCTCGAAGAGCAAGAGCGCGAACTCGTTGCTAAGCGTGACGAACTAGATGCTGAAGTGAAGGCCGCAGGCGGTGCTTCATTCGACCTTGTAGACGAAGAAACAATCGCTGAAGTGCTTGCTGTGTGGACTGGAATTCCGGTGTACCGCCTTACCGAAGAAGAGACTTCAAAGCTTCTTCGCATGGAAGACGAACTACACAAGCGCATCATTGGCCAGAACGAAGCAATCATTGCTTTGAGCCGTGCCATCCGTCGTACTCGTGCCGGACTTAAGGACCCTAAGCGTCCTGGTGGATCATTTATCTTCCTTGGACCAACAGGTGTTGGTAAGACTGAGCTCGCAAAGACACTCGCTGAATTCTTGTTCGACGACCAAGACGCACTTATTCAACTCGACATGAGTGAATACATGGAGAAGCACTCAGTGTCACGTCTCGTTGGATCTCCTCCGGGATATGTTGGATACGACGAGGGTGGACAGCTCACCGAAGCAGTGCGTCGCAAGCCATTCTCTGTTGTTCTCTTTGACGAAGTTGAAAAGGCTCACCCTGACGTGTTCAACACGTTGCTTCAGATTCTTGAAGACGGTCGTCTCACTGACGCCCAAGGCCGCCAGGTTGACTTTAAGAACACCATCCTCATCATGACGTCAAACCTTGGAACTGCAGATCTCAGAAAGACCCTCGGTTTCTCTAAGGGTGATGACCTCGCAGGTCACGACCGCATGAAGGAAAAGGTCAACGACGCTCTTAAGAAGCACTTCCGTCCTGAGTTCCTTAACCGTATTGACGACACAATTGTCTTCCACGAACTCACCAAGGATGAAGTAATTCTCATTGCTGATCTCTTCATCAACCGTCTTCGTGACCAGCTCATCTTGCAGGGACTCGGACTTGAGCTTTCAGGTGCTGCACAGAACTTCCTCGCTGACAAGGGCTACGACCCAGAGCTTGGTGCACGACCACTTCGTCGCGCTATCCAGCACTTCATCGAAGACCCACTCTCAGAGAAGATTCTTTTCAAGGAGTTCTCAGCAGGTCAGACCATCGTCATCGACGTCAAAGACGGCGCCGAAGGCCCTGAGTTGACCTTCGAAGGCATTGAAGGTCTTCCACCTTCTGTTGACCTCGAAAACCTTCAGCCGAACTCATAAGTGCTGTAATCACTGTGCTCGCAAGGGCTCAGAACGAAGAAGCTAAAAGTACGGTAGAATTGATAATCCCCAGACCGCCTTTTCGGTCTATTTCCTTTGAGGAGAACCACTTTCATGGCTGAGCGTAAGTACAAAAAGGGTGATCGTCTCGTTTATCCCCACCACGGTGCCTGCACTGTGGAGAAGATCGAGAAGATGACTGCCTTTGAAGTTCGCCAGGACTACCTCAAACTGAAGGTTGCTTACTCAGACCTCGTGCTTATGGTTCCTGTTGCTAACGCTGAATCTGTTGGACTTCGTGACGTCATCAACGACGAAGAAGTCGAAGAAGTATTTGCTGTGCTCCGCAAAAAGGAAGCACGCATGCCTACAAACTGGTCACGTCGATTCAAGAACCACTCAGAAAAGCTTCGCTCTGGTGACATCTACCAAGTTGCAGAAGTAGTTCGTAACTTGTCTATTCGTGACAAGGACAAGGGTCTTTCAGCAGGAGAGAAGCGCATGCTTACTCGTGCTCGCCAGATCCTGGTGTCCGAGTTGACCTTCGCGCTCAACGTCGACACTGAAGCGGCTGAAGAAAAGCTCGCCTCAGTTCTGCCGTAACCATGAGCGTCGCCTGCGTTGTAGTTGCGGGCGGAGCAGGATCACGCTTTGGTGGTCTTAAGCAATTCGCACAACTTGGTGGCGACACCGTTACTGGACACTCCATTCGTGCTGCTCGTTCTGTTGCATCACTTGTAGTCCTCGTCGCACCGCTTGGTCACACCGATGACAAACAGGGTGCCGATATTGTTGTCACTGGTGGAGCAACTCGTGCTGAGTCAGTTCGTGCAGGGCTCAGTGCATGTGGCGACGCAGAAATCATTGTTGTCCACGACGCCGCACGCCCACTCGCGTCACCTGCACTATTTGCTGCGGTAGTTGGTGCCATTCGTGACGGTGCAGAAGCTTGTATCCCAGGTCTCGGAATTACTGACACCGTTAAGCGCATTGCACAGAGCAACGGCGAAGTCATCGTGAGTGAAACCATTGCTCGCGATGAACTTGTAACCGTGCAAACCCCCCAAGCCTTTCGCGGCGAAACACTGAAGCGCGCGCACGCTTCAAAGAGTGACGCCACAGATGATGCTGGTCTCGTAGAAGCGCTCGGGACACGTGTTGTTGTCGTGCTCGGTGAGCCTTCAAACATAAAGATCACTCACCCCGAGGACATTGCACAAGCTGAACGAATTGCGGGGAGTGTTGTATGAGAATCGGACAAGGCATTGACGTTCACCGCTTCAGCGACGACCCATCTCGTGCGCTCCTCATTGGTCTCGTAGAGATTCCAGGAGCCCCAGGACTTGCTGGTCACTCTGATGCAGACGTCGCTACTCACGCACTCTGTGACGCGCTCCTTGGTGCTGCAAACCTTGGTGACCTAGGACGCCATTTTCCAGACACCGACGCATCTATTGCTGGCGTGTCGTCAAAGAGTCTTCTCGAACAGACGCTGAAACTAGTTAGCGACGCTGGGTACCGCTGTACTTCTGGCGACATAACAATCATTGCTGAGCGTCCGAAGCTTGCTTCGTTCATGCCATCAATGTCTGAAGCACTGAGCGCAGTTGTAGGAACAGTTATTTCGGTGAAGGCAACCACCACAGAAGGACTCGGTGCGATTGGTCGCGCCGAGGGTATTGCTGCATCTGCAGTTGTTCTTATAGAGGAGAAGTAATGGCTCGTCCAGCCCCACGTCGTCCGGCCCCTAAGGGTCGCCCACCTCGCGGTGGCGGACCACGCAACACCAGCGCAGCTCCGAATACCGGAACACGCCGTAACCCAACACGTGAGAAGGAAGGACTTGGTGGCGAGCAAGTAGAAGGTCGCCAGGCTGTACTTGAACTCCTCAAAGCTCGTAGACGCACCATTCAAAAGATCTACGTTGCTGACCAGCAGGACTCTTCAGAAATCCTTGACGAAATTGAGCGTGAAGCGCAGCGTCAACGTGTTCCAATTCAGATCATTGCCATGGCACGGCTCGACCGTGAAGCTCGCACTGAAGGCCACCAGGGTGTTGTTGCGTTCTGCAGTCGCCTTGACTCAGTGAGCCTTGATGTGCTTCTTGAACACAAGCACCCGTTCTTGCTGGTGTGCGATGGCGTCACAGACCCTCGCAACCTAGGAGCAATGCTTCGAAGTGCTGATGGCGCAGGTGTTACAGGTGTTGTTGTTCCTCGCCACCGTGCTGCACGCATCTCTCCTTCAGTCACCAAGACTGCAGCGGGTGCGATTGAATACTTAACATTCGCTGACGTTGGTGGAATTCCTGCAGCGATTGATCAGATGAACAAAGCAGGAGTCCTCACCGTGGGACTCGCTGGTGAGTCCAAAGACTCTATTTATGACCTCGACCTCGGAAGCATTCCCGTGGCGATTGTTGTTGGCGGAGAAGAAAAGGGTCTCGCAGCCCTTACGAGAAAGCGTTGTCAAGCAGTGGTTTCAATCCCACAGCTTGGAAAGATCAGTTCACTAAATGCCAGCGTTGCATTGTCGATTGCTGCATTTGAAGTTGCACGTCAGCGCGCTCTCAATAAGTAAACACTGCATTTAAAAGTAGTTTCGTCACGAAGATTTTCGCGACCGTTGGGTTACGTTCAACTTGATGCCCAAGTTGGCACCTAATGAACGGAAGTCAGATGAAGAATTTACTAAAGGCTTTAGCCGTAGTTCCATTTGCGCTGTCAACGTTGTTTGTTGCGACACAATCTGGGGCTGACGTGCCTTCTTTTAACAATGCACTTTTCTGCAACAACGTTGTTGTGAACTCCCCGTGTGATGTCTATACGCAGCAGACCGAGTTTGGCTCAGCTTCTTCGAGTTTCCCTCTGAATTTGTTCTCTACAATGCCAACAGGGTTTTCGAATCCTGGCTATGTATTTGTGAATTGGATTCAATATTCTTCTGGTGTACCCACAGGTACATATTTTTCAGATGGACAAACGTATAACTTTGCGAGCAACTTACGTCTTTATGCAAATTGGCAACAAAATAGCGTTGTTTTCAATTCAAATAATTCTGCTAATTCACTTTCTTCGCAGAGCGGAATCGCGTCTGGAATTAAGTTGAATTCCATCTCCTCTCTAGGAAGTGGATTTTCACGTTCAGGATTTACATTTGCTGGCTGGAGTCTGTCTCCTGGATCGACCAGCGTCAGTTATTTAGACGGTGCTAATTATGATTTTTCAGCATCTCCTTCGTCAATTCTTGGTGGGCGGCTGCTTTACGCAGTGTGGACTCCAGTAGCTGCTCCAGTAGTTGTCTATCAACCACCAATATTAAATTTTTTGCTCACAGCAGGGCTCGGCAGTGGATCTGCTGTTTCAACAAATAGTGTCATGGGGAGTGAAATTACAATTCCATCAAACAATGGATTTTCAAATTCAGGTTCTTTGTTCACTGGATGGTTGTGTAATGGCGTATTGAGCCAACCTGGATTTATGATCCAACTCAATTCGAATCTCACTTGCATCGCGCAATGGTCTCTCATCCCGGTTGGAACTATTACTTTTAACTCAAATGGGGGCCAGGGAGCGATCGCCTCGTCCGTCGATCAAATTGGATCTTCATTCACAGCTCCAGGCTCAATTGGGATGTCCAACAGCGGTTATGCATTTCTAAATTGGAATAGCAATGCAGATGGAACTGGCACACAAGTGACTACTGGATCTGTGACGTTGGTGTCCTCATCTACGACTCTCTACGCTCAATGGACTCAGCTCTTAGTCATGCCGAACCCAACTGTGCATCTTGGGTTTATAGGAGGCTTCCAAGTGAACAGTGTCACGCTCACCACACAACTAAAATTACAAATTCAGAATCTTGCGTCGCTATTGGCGGCAGGTAAGCAGAAAAATGTAACCATTTATGGCTACACAACATATTCAACTGCGAAGGCAGCTAATTTGGCGATCAGTCAAGCAAGAGCAAATTCAGTTGCGCAGTACTTACGCACACAGCTGACCGCGATGAGTGTTTTTGGAGTTTTGATAACTGCCAAAGGTGAAGGATCAGTCAGGGGACAAGTTTCCGCCGCATACAGGCGGGTCGAGATATTTGTTTAAATACCCCGACCACGCCTAGGCGGTTCTGAGTGGTGCCGGCGGAGGGATTCGAACCCCCGACCTAACGATTACAAATCGCTTGCGCTGCCGGACTGCGCCACGCCGGCTCAGAAGTTAAAAGTTTAGTCAATCCTCCAAGGTCGCTCTAGGCTTATAGAAATGACTGATACTTCCCAGCCCCAGGATGCCCCAAGAGACACTGGATCACACTTCCAGCCGTCACTACGAAAGATGCTCGTAATCCTCTTTTTGTTCGCCCTGACAGCATTCATCATGCTCAGATCACCAGGAGCTGCAGGTCCTAATTTTGGAACTCCTAACATCACAACCCCTGCTGGTGTGGCTACACAGACAACAGTTCCGGTGTCACAGGTTCGAGTTCAGGTCGCAAACGGAACAGCCACAGCTGGAATCGCTCGCACGTACACACAGCAACTCATGACGCTTGGCTGGAACACTCTTCCAGAACTAAACGGACCAAAGGTCAACGCAACAATTATTTATTACAACCCAGGATTCTTGTGGGCGGCACAAAGTATTGCTACTGCGCTCAAAGTAAGTGCAACTGACACTCAGCCACTCAACGGTCAGCAGCCTGTTGCGGGCGCATCAAGTGATGACGTAATTGTCATCATCGGACCAGAGCTCGCGGTCGCTGGATAACTATTCAGTTGTAGGAAGTTCTACGCCGTAGCGAAGCAATGCAGCACGAAGTACTTCAGCAGACATTGGTCGAAGCTCTTCCAGCGGACGATTGCGGTGACGTCTAATACCTAAGTCAACTTGTGCGAGTGCACCAACACTGAACTTGTGTGCGATGTCAATGAGAAGAGCAATCTCAACGCCGTAGGAAGTTTCCATGGACACTGCCTCGAAGGTGCTTCTGCGCCCTGCAGTTTCTCCAGCGAGTGGTTGTTTGATTTCTCCAAGACCCGGGTAGAGGAGCGACAGGATTGGTCGTGCACTGAGTTCGTTCACACGACCTCCGCCAGTTGGCATGTTGTGAAGTGGACGTTCGTAGTAACCCTTAACGAGTTGCACTTCTTCTCTTTCAAGAAGTGGCTGAATGAGTCGAGGGACGTATTCAGTCGTGGTGTTTATAACGTCGGCGTCTAAGAAGACCACTAGTTCTGAAGATGTGGCTCTAAGCCCAGCGCTCATAGCTGCGCCCTTGCCACTGGCTCCGCTTAAGTTCACAACACGAGCACCGTGGTGATCTGCCACTACGCCAGTGTCGTCACTGGAATGGTCGTTCACCACCACCAGCTCGTCAATGAGCCCATGGTGGGTTGAAATTGCATCCAGCACCGCTCCAATGGTGGAGGCCTCATTCTTTGCCGGCACTAGTACCGCCAGTGTCGTCTGCGCCTTAAGGGCAAGTACCGCTTCGAGGCTGAACTGCTCTCGTGTGAGGGTCCAAGGGACATCATGCATAGGTCTTAAGGCTAGGGCTTGGGGCAAAAACGTGCACTTGACAAATAGGCTGAAAACAATAAGAATTGGTATCAACATCAAGAGCGACTGAGGGACGGGCCCTGTGAAGTCGCGACAACCAGTGTGAAACATGAGCACCCGCTCTTCACACCAGGTGCCAAAGCCCGAACGATGAAAAGGGAGTTTTATGAGTTTCGCAACCGGTCTTCTCTGTAGAGAGTGTGGCTCCACCTATCCAGCTGAGGCTCGCTATTCATGCGACTTCTGTTTCGGACCGCTCGAAGTCAATTACGACTTAGAAGCAGCCAAGGGTGTTGTCACGCGTGAATCAATTGAGGCGGGCCCAAATTCAATGTGGCGTTACGCGGCACTTCTCCCAGATCCAGGTGAAGAACCTGTTGACCTTGGAGCGGGTTGGACTCCACTTCGAAAAGCCACACGCCTTGCTGAAGTACTCGGCGTTAAAGAACTCTGGCTAAAAGACGACACACGTAATCCAACTGGTTCCTTTAAGGACCGCGTTGTTTCGTGCGCGCTTTCTTCTGCTCGCCGTCTCGGTTTCACGACTGCAGCATGTGCATCAACAGGAAACCTCGCAACTTCAGTTGCAGCGCACGCCGCCTTCATTGGGTGGCCAAGTGTGACGATCATTCCAAGCGACCTCGAAAAGTCAAAGATTGCCATGACCGCAATCTTTGGTGGCACGGTGCTTGGCGTTGAAGGTAACTACGACGACGTGAACCGTCTCTGTGTGGAGCTTGTTGCTGAGCACCCAGACTGGGCGTTCGCGAACGTAAACCTTCGACCGTATTACGCAGAAGGTTCAAAGACACTCGCCTTCGAAATCACCGAGCAACTCGGATGGAAGCTTCCTGCACAAGTTGTTGTGCCAGTTGCTTCTGGAAGCCAGCTCACCAAAGTCGCCAAGGGCTTCAAAGAATTCATTGAACTTGGCCTTGTTGAAGGTGAAGCACCAATTTTGTTCGGAGCACAAGCAACTGGTTGCTCACCAGTGGCGACTGCCTTTAGCGAAGGCGCTGAAGTCATCACGCCACAGCGTCCAAATACAATTGCTCGTTCGCTCGCAATTGGTAACCCAGCTGACGGTCCGTATGTACTTGATGAACTCCGTAGCCACGGCGGTGACATTGGTTCTGTTCCAGACTCAGAGATTCTCGAATGCATTGAACTGCTCGCAAAGACTGAAGGCGTGTTCGCTGAGACTGCTGGAGGAGTGACTATTGCTTCACTTCGCCAAATGATCAACCGTGGCACCATTGACCGTAATAAGTCAATCGTCGCAATTATTTCTGGCCACGGACTAAAGACTCTCGATGCAGTTGTTGACACTGCGGTAGTGACTGCGACGATTAAGCCGTCACTCGCTTCTGCACAAGAAGCAATTGCTCGCTACACCTTGGAGGCTGCGCTATGAGCGTGATTGTTCGACTACCAAGTCAGCTACGTGTTCTCGTGGGTGGCGCTGGAGAAGTTCCAGTAGAAGCAACTACGGTCCGTGAAGCCATTGTTGGCGTTGATGCCCAGTACCCAGGGATTGCCTTTCGAGTACTGGACGACAAGGGCGCACTTCGCAGATTTGTGAACGTTTTCGTTGCCGACGAAGATGTCCGTTTCCTCGATGGCCTCGATACCGTTTTGGCCCCAGGAGTTACCGTTTCGCTAGTCCCGGCCGTTGCCGGGGGCTGACCTGAATTAGCAGTCTCACCCCTAGACTGCTAATATTGCTCTGCACCAATTGGGTGCTTGCTTAACAGGAGGAATCGCCATGGCGAAACTGATCTCATTCGACGAAGAGGCTCGCAGAGCCCTAGAACGCGGTATGAACAAGCTTGCTGATGCCGTACGCGTCACACTCGGACCTAAGGGTCGCAACGTTGTTCTCGACAAGAAGTGGGGAGCACCCACAATCACTAACGACGGTGTTTCAATCGCCAAGGACATTGACCTCGAA
>Ga0304728_1000250_pt1 | contig 44689 bp, 63 predicted proteins | sample C_130625_MF_Meta_FD_190476 | JGI IMG/M metagenome (GOLD analysis project Ga0304728, IMG submission 190476) | Freshwater microbial communities from Lake Croche, Canada to study carbon cycling - C_130625_MF_MetaG (v2) (version 2) | ecosystem: Environmental > Aquatic > Freshwater > Lake | place... | reverse complement strand
TTTAAGCATACATGTCTGCACCACAATGGTTAGGTTCCATATCATTGGCAGTACAATGAAGTTTCCATTGATCATTATGGTGTTTTTTAATTTGACCTAAATGGTAATCATAGCGATCTCTTAACTCTTCTGATCTTTTAGTACCTACATGACCGCCATATGATTTATGTGTAGAGATAGATTTAGCGGTCTTATGCAACTTACCTAAATGATACTCAAATGAGTCTTTAGATTCTACCATAAAGTCTTTTAATGTTTTCATTAGTCGTCATACCCGTGTTTTTGTTTGTAATGATCTGTTGCTTTTGTTAGTGCATCGTATCTAATTTTATTTAGCATTTCTTCTGATTCTTTTTTACCACTATGATCTCGTACTTTAGATACATCTGGAAGAGCATGAATATGTGCTTCAATCTTATCTTCATGATCTGACATAACACGATACTTACGTGGAGAATTAGTAACTTTATCGCTATAGTTACGATGTGTTACACCATGTTTAATAAAGGCATTAGTTAGTCTTTCAACGCCAGCTTTATGTACACCTTCTTTTGTAGAAAGACTTTCTTGTAATGACTCATCTAGATCAGGATGTCTTTCTTTATAATGGTCTTGTAGTTTCCAATGATATTCTAATTGCTTTCTATCACCTTCACCAACATGATCTTTAACTGCTTTATTTAAACGTCTCCAAGACATTGTTTGTCTTCTTTTTTGGACTCCACTTTCGTGGCCAGACTTAGCATTATCTTTTTCTACGTTAGCATGTTTAACATGTAGATCCCAAATATGTTGAGGAACATCTGCTGGAGCCGGATCTTTAATTTTAGCTTCATTAATAAAGTCTTTTAATGTTTTCATTTTACTGTCTTTATTGTACCGTCGTGATTTGCGAAATAAGCTTCGAACTTAACCATTGGATATTCTGTTTGAAGTTTCAAGAAAGCTTTTAGGTTACTCATACTATCATCAAACAATCTAACTCGTTTGAATCTCTTAGTATTTATATAATTACGAATAATGATAACTTTCTTAAATGCTACATCACTAACATCGTTAATCTTACCAGCACGTTCTACACGAACTTTGTCGATATCAAAACCGTGTTTACGGAATGTATTAAGAAAGATTTCTTTGTTATCGAAGTCGTTACGTGCTGTAACAATAATAACTTTACTGTTTGGGGTATGTAAAGTATTTTTAAGAATTGCTTTTGCTTTATCAAGCATCTTAACTATTGGTTTACTTTCTGCATTAAACTTAGCAGCATCTGCAAACTCAGTATAATCAAAGCTTTCACCATCACCCAATTTATAAGTATTGAATTGTTGGTTAGTAAGACTCTTAACTTTCTTACCAGCTTTGATTACACCGATTTGAGCAGTTGTGTGGAATAGTGTGTCATCAATATCAAAAATACTTAAACCACCATCTTGGTATTCTTGATCTTCTTTTAGATATTCTGAAAATTTCTTCATATTGTTATTATACTCTATTTGTTGATTAATGTACACAACTATTTTGTAATAAAGTGTTACAGTTTTACCCTTGGTTTGATTGTACCTGAGGTTAACCGTTCCAATTTAATATCATCTTTTTGTACTCTTTTAATTGCTTCAATAGTGCCTAATTTATTACCAGCACCATTATTAATAAAAATTACATCATGTTGTTTAAAGTAATGATTATAAGCTATCCATTGAAACTCATCTTCAATTGCTGCAAATGTTTTTGGTTCTCTACTCTTCATCATGTTAATCATAGAACCATTAATCTCTGAAGCTTGACCGCCTAATTTTAATTTCTCACGAAGTAAATTAAGATGTGATATAACACCAGCAATTGGAACTGTACCACCAAGCTTAAAGTTTGATGCATATCCATCTGCAGTAACTGTTACTGCTTTTACTTCAAACTTTTTAGAATCAATTATAATATCAGCACCAGCAGAAGATCCACCACCTAATATTGCATTGTTAACTAAAAAGAAAATAGTAGTTTCACCTGGACCAATACCCTTTAGATTATATGCATGCAGTTTTGCAAACATATTTGAATCTTGACGTTTTAGTTCAGTAATTAAGTTATTTAATTTGTTTTTATCAATACCATCAATTGTTCTTGATAAATCAAATTTAGGAAAGAAGTGAAACCAAAATAGGTATTGCAATTCTTTCTTATAGGTTAATGATTGAAAATCAGATGCTTTAATATTAAAAGATGTGATCTTCTGTGCGTTTTTCAAAAAGTCAATGTCTAAATCTGTGTTATACATCATATAAGTTCCTTAAGTTAATTGAATTACGTTATTTGATAACGTGATTCATTATAGTACATCTCAGAAATAATGTACACAATTATTTTATATTTATAATAAAAAAGGGAGCCGAAGCTCCCTGGGTTATTTGAAAGAATCAAATCCTTCCGATCGTTGCCGTTCACCAAACTTACTTTTATCAAAAGCTGGACCATCATCTTGACCTGAGTCTGATAAACCTACTTGAGCAGACTCTTCTACATCATATAGTTTCATCTTAGAACGATCAATACCAAGTACAAATCGTTTATAATAAGATGGATCATTATATCGATTCTTAAGTTGTTTAATCATGACTTGATTAAGATCATCTAACTCTTCAGTACGAATCAAAGCAAACATAAGATCTGCTGTTGCAGGTAAACCAAAAGATTCTGAAGTATCTGTAAGTTCTACATCAGAGCTATTATAACCACCACGCGTTACTTGTGTAGCTGTCATAATAGGTACATTATATTCAACACCGAGGCCCCGGAGCTCTTCAGCAATAGACTTAATAAGAGTATAAGAATTAATATTTGATCCAGCCTTAACACGGGCAGAGGCACAAATGTTTAGATAATCAACAATCACCAAGTCAGGTTTGAATTCCCGCTTCATTTTTAACTCTTCGAGAAGAGCTCGGAAGTGGCCTGAATGCGCACCTGCTGTTGGATACTCTTTGATGATTAGCTTACCTTGTGTCTTGCCCGCAATCTTGGCAACACGATTATCAAAGGTCTTCTTATCGATGACCTTCAATTCTGCCATGGAAAGATTTAATAAATTTGCATCAATACGTTCTGCAATTCTTTCTTCTGCCATTTCCATTGTAATATACAGGACATTGCGTCCTTGTAGGAGAGTTGCTGCTGCAAGATGACCCATGAACAGGGTTTTACCTGCGCCAGTTCCTGCAAGTACTACATTAAGACTTTTCTTAGATAGACCACCAGCAGTAATCTTATCCATTAGATCCAAACCAAAAGATAACTTTTCTTCTACCCTATGGTAAAAGTCGAAACGAGAGTCTGCATCCATGAGATAATCATGGCCCACGTGATTATCAAAAGATACAGCAAGAGCATCAGACAAAATGTTGGGAATAGCCTCTTGAGTATGTTTGTCATCTTTGCCATCAATAATCTTAATTGAATCCAATATAGCATTATATACCGCCCTATCTTTACAAAACTTTTCAGTATGAGTTAATAACCATTCAGGATTAATATCCTCAGTCACCAACCCTTTAATACTTTCATTAATAGTTTTAAGTTCAGGCTCAGACAGGTCAGTACGATTACTAACCTCAATTAATAATATATCTCTAGTTACAGGTTTGTTATATTTACCGAAGAACTTCAAGATTTCTTGAGAAAGAATTCTATCTGTTCTATCAGCAAAATACTGTGGATTAATAAATGGTGCTACTTTACGACAATAATCTTCATCATTAATTAAGTTACTTAAGATCTGCTTCTCTATTGTCATCAATACCGCCCGTGTAAATTAAATCATTCTTTTCTAGACCCTTCATAATTGATTGCATAACAAAGTCACCAACCAATTTATCTAGATCTTCTTTCACAAAGTCTTTCTTATGCTCAAGGACATCGTATTCGTAATGCAATACACTTCCACCTTCACCTTGATCTTCAAAAGAAACTTTACCTATACTTAGTATTATATCATTAAAGTCAGTATTTGTAAACTTTATTTTGATTGCACCATTTGGAAGGGTGCCAACTTCCTCATGTAAGATTTCATGCATCTACATCATCCTCAATTAAAGCTAACTCATCATCAATATCTTCATCAGAAATAATAGCACCATGAGAGATTTGATAATTGTCTTGTACCCATTTTTGGAATGTTTTATCTGTAAGGATCTGTAACCAGAAGTCTTTAGAATCGGTATCTTTAATACGCCATTTCTTTTCTTCTATTTCACCAGTAGAAGTGTTAACACGGGAATACCAGCCATTAGAAGGTTTGATAACGTGACCTGATTCAAGAGCCATATCGAGCAAGCCAGACCAGCGAGATATCCCTCCATCGAATTTAACTGAGACAGGAATTTTAGACTTTTCTCGTACATAACGTGATTTCTCCACATTAATAATAAAGTTATACCCTAGTAATTCAGTACCATCTTTGTCTTGTTGACGACCTAAAATAAAGATATTATCTGCTGAGTAGTATGAACCTGTACCACCGCCCACTACATCTTTAGAATACAATTCCATAGTCTTGTAAGTATGGTTAACTACAATCATTGGAATATCTTTAATAGTAAGATGAGGTGTTACCATACGGAATAGAGACTTGATTTGCTTAGCTCTAGACATATCAGCAACTGATTTACCTTCAAGAGCATCTTCAACTTCTTTCTTAGAAGCCAAGTTACCAATAGAATCAATAATAATAATCACGTGATCACCGCGAACAATACCATCTTTAGTATCCAATTGTTGCATAATATCAAACTTAAGTTGTTCAATATCCGTAATTGGAGTATGGATTACACGTCCAGTGTCAATACCAAATGAGTCAAAGTAGGACTGAGGAGTACCAAACTCTGAATCGTAGAATAAAAGAACTGCATCGTCATACTTATCCATATAGGATTTTGCCATTAACAAAGAGAACGCAGTTTTAAAGTGCTTTGAAGGACCTGCCCACATGGTAAGACCTGGAGTTAGTCCACCATCTAAACGCCCTGACAAAGCAATATTGATTGCAGGAATAGAAGTAGGGATCATATCCTTCTTTGTAAAGAATTTAGAATCCTTCAGGATAGCAGTATCCTTAATAGTAGAATTCTTTTTAATTTTATCTAATATACTCATTTTTGCCCTTTAGCTTGATTTGTATGTCTATTATACACTAATGTGTATATTATGTACAATTTAATATTCAATAGTTACTAGCAACGCTGACAGTAAATAAAATGAGCCTTGATCAAAATTACCTTGCCAACCATGATATGCGCCTGCTGCGACTAAGACTACACCAATTATATTACAAAGAATTCTAAATTTTTCTTTCATATATTCTCCTATGGATTGTTTTTTGAGTGTGGTACGTCAAATACAAATGTAACTCTTACTTCATCTCCAACATTTTCTGTACCGTGTTCTAGCTTGTTATTGAACCAAAGCAAAGTACCAGGTTCGACAATAACTGATTCATCTCCTACCATATATCTATAACTACCTTGGATCGAAAGATGATATCGATCACGAGTTTGATAATAACTACCAATATCAATATGCTTACCTACTTTACCACCAACTGGTAGAGATAGGAAACCACATCGACTAAACTTCTTAAAATTTCTTCTTAGAAAACCTATTATTTCTGTATGATGTTTAGCAGCAGGAGTAGGGATACAAATTTCTGTATCCCCTACATATTCATCCATGCTTCTTACCCCACCCATTACAAGTTGAAGTACTCCTGCTTCTACTTCAGGGAAACCATAATTCAGCATTGAGTCAGTACCCTGCATTTTGGTTTGATCACCCCAATCTTCAGGATACTGTTTTAATTGCTTTAGTATCTTTGAGACATTAATTCCTGTCTTAATGATACGAATATTAGTCATAGTTATCCCATACAGATACTTCAAATGATAGTCTAAAGTAAATCTTATCAGTGTCATCATAACGATAAGCCGCTGCTCTGAAACCACCAGTAGCCATATTAGATTCTGCTGGCATTTCATTAGTGTTCATTACCTTTTCACTTGCTTCAGTTAAAAGGCAACGAGCGCATTTACGAAGATCTGAAATTTCAGGTACGCCAATAGTATCATACCATAGCCATTGAAGTGCATCCATAGTTTTCTTAACTTTATCAAAGTTAAAGTGGTCTAAAATATCTTCAACTTGATCTCTAATAATTTCACTTTTAGTACTCATAATCATTTTATACTCCTGGTACTACACAAAAGATTACACCGGCTTCGGTGAACATAGACTTAGTCCTATTCCAAGACTCAATCCAGAATGGTTTAATATCTACACAAGACTCAGCAACATATACAACTTTAACACCAGTTTGAATAATACCTTTGGCACATTCAGAACATACTGGTAAACCCCATACATAGAGTGAGGCTCCCTCGAGGGAGATACCTGATCGAGTAGCATTGTAAATCAAGTTCATTTCAGCATGAACTACTAACGAATGCTTTAAGTCTCTATTGTTGAGACGTTCGTTGGTGTCTTCAATACCTCGGGGGAAACCGTTATATCCACCAGATAAAACTCGACGTGTATTAGGATCAATAGCAATTGCACCAACCTGTGTAGAAGGATCTTTACTCCAAGAAGAGTATTCCTTTGCTAGATTGATGAATCGACGATGCCATGTCCAGTCAATTGGCTTGAATGGGTGGCTAATATAATATGTTGTCATTAATAAGCTCTGTAAACATAAACATCAAAGTACTCTGCATCCGCCACTGCAACGGTGTAACATGGATTACCACGATACTTAGCACGAGCAGGATTAGAAGCAGAACCTAAACGACCTTTAAGACATACGCGTTGCTTTTTGTATGCAGTCTTATTAGTTTGTTTAATAAGAGCTTTAAGTTGACCTAAAGCAATAACATCTTCTGCACTATTCATATCAACACTAAAGCGGTAGTCAGATGATTTACGTTTTTCAATATTCAAAATATTCATAATATAATTCCTTCTTATTTAAATTTAAACATGTTTGATAATTGTTGAACTACATACGTATCTAAATAAACTTGTACAGCTTCAATAGTACGTTCTTTGTAAAGCATACGACCATGTTTTTGAACATCTTGTACAAATGGCATAAAACCTATGCCTAAAAACTGAGCTTCTTTTTTAATTTGGTTAATTGCGGTAGAGTATTTCATAATGTATTTCCTTCTCATTTATTTAATTTATAAGTAATTATAAGCTAAATGCGAATTAATGTACACAGTTATTTTAGTTAATTTCAATTAAATTGAAATGGCGTTCATACACATGGAGACTTGCAACATTCCAATAAATAGAACCCATAGGAATTCCTGTAGCTTCACATAAGCACGCTAATACATGTTCTTGCCAGGCAAAGTCATTCTTGTAACCAAACACTGCATCATTAGATCTCATGTAAACTAATGCATTAAGTTTACCATCGCGAACTAGATACTGTACAGTGTTAGTACACATAAAGTCAGACATACCGCCTTTGCCATATTCCCATTGCATACCTGGGCGGGTATAAATCATGATTGCTCGGCGAGTATCTTGATTGCGTCTTAGTTCTGCAAGACAATTGAGATATTGATCATCATTTTCTTGAGAATAGATACACCAACCGTAGTTTGAATTAATAAAACCATCAGGAGTAGCAACTGACTTCCAAATCGCCGGTGGACCTCCTGGGATGTCGTTCACGTTTAATGACATAGACTTATACCATTGTAGTTCACGAGTGACATAGTCTTCATTGACTGTACCAAAGATAGCAGGTTCATTAGCAATAAAAGATGCATTCATGATCTCAATAGTTTTTACACCAGTTTTATCAGTAACAAACTCACCTTTAGTAAGCTTCTCTGCAAGTATTCGACGAATATTACTTACTGCATACATTTTTATCTCCTAGAATTAATGCTGGATATTTAGGTTTATTAAAGATGTCGCGATCAGGTTTCTGACCTGGTACTTGACCACGAACGTATGCTGCAACAAAAGATGCATAGTTAATCAAATCAATTGCTGAGTCTTCAATAGATTCAAAGTTAGGATTACCACCTGCTTGCATGGTATCTAGAACTGAATACATACGGAGTACTTTTGCTTGACAGATGTCTAGAATTGAATAAACACCATTAGGATAATAATCAGCTTGTGTAACACGACTTGCTGCATTATTATAGTCTTGGCCTTTCTTTTCTTGGATTTCTGCTGCTTCTAAAAGAATGTTTGCTGATGCTCTTGTATATGCCATAATTTACCTCACTAAAAATAATATTATATAATAGATTCAAATTAAAGTACATTTAATTTTGTGTATTTGACTCGTTTAGTATTAGGATTTCGTAGAGCTAATGCTTCTTTAGCATTTATCCAACCTTTTATCCTATAAGTTAACTCATCACCAGTTTTAAGATGATCACTTGGCCAAGTCATCCATGTCCATACTACTATGATCTTTATTTTGTCATTTGATATATTTTTTTCTGTATCATTGCCTAGGTAGAAACCGTCTTGATGATCAATTTTGTAATCTGTTATACCTAATATTGCATGTTCAGTATCACCAATCCTATAACCTTTTTCATTTGCTATAGTTAATGTTTGATTAGGATCTACAATACATTGATGATATTCAGGCAACTCACATGAACCTCTAAATAGATTCGATCCGTTATAAGTATTAGCAGCATGAGATCTAATATCTAGATAATGCTGATCAACTACAAATGAAAAATTAGTCATAAAGTTTACTTAAGAGTCCAACGTTGTCTACATGAGTTGGGGCAGTCCAACCTTCTGGTTTAATCAAGTCTGGTAAACCAAGTGGGTTAGGGCGAGAAGCTTTGATACCAACTTGCTTGTTCATATTAGCTTGATGTACTCGATCCCATGCAGTTTGAGAATCAATATCAAATGCATCCAAAGTACCGATGGCTACAACACATAGATCAATCAAAGCATCTACTACATCATCGCCATTAGTTGCAGCTTTCATTTCATCAAGTTCTTCTTGTAAGAACGAGATACGAAATTGTAAGAAGTCAGCCAATTTATTAGCATCAAACTGTCTTACTTTTTCATTTACGCCATACTTAGTATGCATGTTTTCAATATCTTTTACCCAATTAGTCATTTTACTTCTCCTATTATTTAATTGACATGGACTCCATTCGCAGTCCGGTTTATATTCTTTATTACAAATGTTGCAAATCATCCGAAAAAATCCTCCAAGCTAGAAACTTCATCAATTACCCATCCCATTGGTTCAACCAGGTCAGTTAGACTATCCTTGAATGCCTTTTCATACTGCGTGTCATAGTCTATATAGTCATGTAAACCAAATTCCTTAGGAAGCTCAGTAGGGAATGCAATAACATTCTCATGAATAGGGTTAGGCATCTTAAGAAAAACAAACTTAACCTTATCTCCATTCTTGACTATTGTATATTTTTTGTCTAACTTTAAGCGTTTAACATGATGATTATATAATAAAGCACCACGTACTGCAATTGGAGTACCTTTAGAATAGATACCCGTAGTTGAACCATAAGTATCGATACCATTAACAGATCGTGGGAAAGAGATCTGCTCTGCAGTATGCTGATCAAACTCAGTCCTAAACTTCTTATTGAATTCACGTACTTCCTTTTCAGATCCAGTTAGTGCAACCTTAATAGAAGCACGAAGACTATCACGACAGATTTCAGGAGTAGATGATTGGATCATACTCAAGCCTTTAACTTTAAGTTTAGGCTCAGAGTAAACAACACCCTCAGAACTATGGACATTCAACAAGTATTTCTTTTTCTTATAGAAGATACCAACGTCAGCAATAACTTCCAACTTCATCTTCATCATTTGTTCATAAGCATTAGTATACTCAGCCATCTCTTGATAGGACTTATCAATATAAGGTTGTAATACCTTGATTGCAAAGTCAGTCATGAATTGAATCTTACCTGCTTTGTCTTTGTCAGCAGCATGGACTTGAACTACCTTATCCAAACTGAGGTAACATGAATCGGTATCTGAATAGATAACGTAATCCATATCTTCAGTCTTAAGAGCTTTGTTCATGAATTCGTTAAGCTTACGAGCAATCCACTGAGAAGCAAGCTGACCAGTCTTTGTGATACCTTCACCAATACGGATATCGAAGTATCTGAAGTAAGCATTAGTTACTGCACCGTAACCGGAGTTTAGTGTAACTTTAATAGCTTGCTCAAGAGTCGATAGTCGAGCAATCTCTTTATCGGTTGCAGGATCTCTAGTCTTCTCATACTCTTTCTGAAGCTTAAGCATCTGATTTTTAGATGTTTTACGTTCATTATATAGTTCTTGCATCAGCGATGGGAGGAAGCCACGAATAGATCTTTTATAGCAAGAACCATTGGCTGCCATAGCCAGATCTAGATCGTGAATAGTATTATGAATAGGTAAACGAATAGGTTCCTTGTTAACTAGCTGATCAACTGTAACATGCTCACAATGATCTGAGATGGTTTCAGGAGACATGTTATAGCCCATAATGATATGTGGATATAGAGATGTCAAATCGAATGAACATACCCAGTTATGTAAACCAGCAATTGGATCTTTAACAAAACCACCTACAAATGGTACTGCTTTAGATGCAGACTTCATAGGCACAGCAATCTTCTTTTCAGAAAGATAGTTATAGATTAGAATATCCCAGGTGCGTACAGGAGATTTTACATCTTCAAAGTTAACCTTTGCTTTGTAAGCAAGGATTGTAGCTAGCACAATTAACTTTAGACGATCTTCAAGTTTGTCAACCAAGTATACGTCATGGATGTTATACTTAACAAACTTCTGCCAATCATTGGTATAAAATTCTTTAAAGGTGTCAAATGGGTTATCTAGTTTATTCTGACCAAGTTCAACTTCAGCAATAAAGTCAAGGCGATATGATTCACGAGCAGTAAACGTAAACTTCTTATAGAGTTCCATGTAATCAAGAATGGCAATACCAGGAATAGTATAATAAATTTCGTTTGTTTCACGATCTTTTTGATCACGAATCATACCCCATGGTGATAGCTTTTCAGCTTCAAGACCAAGTCGGCGTACTCGATTAACAATGTATGTGATATCAAAACGGCTTACATTCCAACCAGTGATAACATCTGGTGTATTCATGGTCCAATATTGCAGGAACATCTCAAGCATCTGCTTTTCATTGGTGCATTTAACGTAGGTTACATTTTCATTATCATTTGTGAAGTCTGTACAACCATAGGTACGGATCTTTTTTGTGTGATTATCCATTAGAGAGATTAGAAGAATCTCTTCATTAGCCTCTTGTACATTAGGAAAGCCAAATTCAGTCTTAGTTTCAATATCAACCGTGCAAATCTTGATTAGAGATGTATCAGCTATGATCTCATCAGGATATCGATCGGAGATATATTGATACTCATATTGATTTAGACCGTAGATACCAAATCCTGAAACGTCTTTATAACGTTCAATGAATTCTTTACAGTCCTTGATGGAACCGGGTTTAAAAGGATAGACAGTCTTACCTTCAAGTGTCTTCCACTCAGAGGTTTGATCTGTCTTTTTAGAGTCTACAAAGAGGGTAGGTTCAAATTCAACCTTTTGTTTGTATGGCTTCCCGTTGTGGTCGTAGCCACGAACGAGAATTTTACTGCCGTATTGGAAAACTGAAGTATACATCGATCACCTTTTTCATATTATGTAACATTATAACACACAAATGAATTTATGTACACTATTAAATTGAAAGCGAAGCAACCGTTTCCATATAGTTATCAGTTACTGTAACTTTACTACCATTTGTCAAACTTAGAATAACCACAGTTGGAAATGATTTGCTCATTTGGTATTCAGTAATTGACATAACATGCAGGGGATTGATGGCAACTGATTTGCCTTCAGGAGTTGTAAAATACTTAAACATTGTAATCTTTCCTAAACGTGACGAAAGTATTGAATTTATGGTCATCATTCCAATTCCTTGAGTAATCGTTATCTTCATCACATAATTGTAAAATCTCGTCTTCTTTAATAACACGAGAACTAATAATCATTTCTCCCATACTTTCTTGAGAGAATTCTTTTGCTTCATTCATAATAACTGTATCTGAAGCCCAATCTTTTTCACCAATTGGTACTTCAACTACATAACGTGTGCGAAATGATTGTAAACACTCAACTATAACAAATTCATGTCCATCAATGGCAGTCATCATATATTACACCTTTATAAATTTCATTTTGGGATTTTGCAACAAATAATTGTTGTTTTAATTCACTATCATGTTCAATAAGAACTGAATCTGCAAAAACTCTTAACTTACGAGAATCTACGCTTTCAATTCCAGCCATTCTTGCTAATGCTTCAATATTCATATTTTTAAGTACTTTCTGACCACTCGGTCTTTAATCATATCAGGGACATTTAATGATGGGAACTCTAAAATGAAAGGACAGCCTTGAGTACCCCAACTGTTTGATATTAAGAATTGACGATATTGTTCTATGTCTTTTTTATTATTAATATCAAAATACCTTTTCTGTTTACGATATGCTTCTAGTGATTTAGCAATCATTTGGTACCTCCAATTATATGATCAACATAATCTTTAAACTCTTCAAGAGTTGCTAAATACCAATGTGACTTAGTTAATCTACCAATGCAGTATTGTTCTAAATAAACATTGTGAATGTATTTCCGAGTATCCTCATCTTCAAGGATCTCTGGACGATATGTATAACCTTTATATTCGTACATTATAGCAATCCCAATGCACGAGCTTTACGGACATTAGGGCTTTCATACCCTTTCAATCCTAAAACAATTAATGGTGCATGACGAAGAGTTTCAGTAAGATAGAAGTACTTCTCAACGCTATAATTAGCAATTAAGAACTTCTTAAAGTCAGCCATACCACCTCGTTTAAAGCGAGCTACAAACCTACGATCTGCACCATAAGTTAAATAACCACCAGAAAAATTAAACTGTTTTTTATCAAATGTTGTATTCATAATGTATTTCCTTCTCATTTATTTAATTTATAAGTAATTATAAGCTAAATGCGAATTAATGTACACAGTTATTTAACATTTTTACGTAATAATTGAGCCTGCAGGAGCAATTTGGATCTTAGAGAAGATTCTATTATATTCTGCTAGTAGTTTAGCATCAACTTCTGAATAAGAAGTAATAGAAGATTTATTTAAGATAATTTTGCCAGAACTATATGGCATGTATGGGGCGAAGCCGGCGACAGTACCACCTTCTTCTGTTTGTTGATAAACAATAGTAACAGCATCTGTAATTTCATATGTGCTATCTTTGTCTACTGTTGTAGCTACAATTTCTTCACCACTTAATAATTTGATAACTTTAACATCACTCATAATAACCCTTTTCAACTATAAAATTTATAAATTTAACTGCTTCATCATTATTATCAAAAGACTTAATTATTGTTTGGTCTATCACAACATGATTTGCAACTACTAGTACTTGTCCTTTGTAGATGGACGCTTTAATATGCCAATTACCTCTAAGAACTAAAGGGAATGATATTATATTTTTACCTATTTGTGTTTTCATAATATAATTATATATACGGGATCCTAAGACCCCGTACGTTCAGACTAGTTATTCATTAAGAAGTTGTTTAGTCTCCGTAGAAACTGTAACTAACTCATCATTGATCTCAATCTTACGAGGTTTCTTAGACTCTGGAATAACATTCTCAAGCGCAATGCTAAGAATACCATCCTTATATGAAGCTCCTTGAATCTCAATAGTATCAATTAAGTTAATTGACTTAGTGAATGAACGAGCGCTGATACCTTTATGCAGGTACTCAATTGGTGCATTATCTGCTTCTTTTTCACCTTTAATAATTAATTTGCCATCATTAACTGTAATCTCAATTTCCTCTTTTGAAAAACCAGCAACAGCCAACTCTACAATATAACGATAATCGTCTAATTTTAGAATATTATGTGGTGGATATTTTTCGGAAGTATTAGGTTGTGAATTGACTAAACGTTCAAGTTCATCAAACATAGAATCATAACCTAAAGATGTACCAAAGATTGATGGGTGAATCGGACCAAATGAAACGCGACCTGTAAAGTTTGTCATACTTTTCTCCTATTAAGCGAGTTATAAAAATTACCTACCCCAAAGGCATAGGCTGAGATCTCTTAAGGTACAGGCTCGAGATCTCGGTTGCTTTCCTGTACTGCAAAATTATTTATACCGGGAATTCTGTTACGAGGAACCCGGCGAACCCTAAGCTACATTAAGCAGCTAATGCGTATACTGTATCGTTTGCAGTTATACTTGTTTAACTTTTAAGTGTTGTTTCCACTGACGCTCTTATCCTATCTCACGCTGTCGAAACCTGGTCATCCCCACTAAAGATACTATTTCAAATACCCTTAGTGGAGATGGGCGGAATCGAACCGCCGTCCAACATGCCTTACTTTAGAGTTTACGTCGTTTTCTTAAGTGTTAGGTTCCATATGTTCAACTAAGAACACATTAGAAGGGAATATTGATTGATCCCCACCTGACCACTGTATAACTATGTCATCGCCTTTATGAGTAAAACAACCCATCATTACTTGGCGATCAACTCTCTTTGCTAACACCATATATGGAAACTTTTTAGGATCCACATTTGGCGCTTTACAACCTATATTAGATATCGTAATTACTACATTATCATTAAATTTATAATTTAAAAACTTGTCTTCCGCCATGGCAGATAATGACACTAATAATAAAGCCAATGCTGCTATTTTCATGATTATCTCCCATGAAAGAGTTATTAGTAGTGGCAATAATTATTAGTAACTATTTGCCCGTTATAATTGATACTACGTAATTCACAATACATTCCTGTTGGTACTGGAACATTCGTAGGATACACATAAACTGGTTGAGCTTGTTGGTATACTATTGGTGGAGGTGCTGGATAGATTACAGTTGGTTGCGCAGGACGACCAATCTCATATCCAATAATACCACCAATTAGAGCAGGTCCAATAAACCCGCCAAATCCGTTTCCACCATGAGTATGATGATAATGATTCTCATAACCGCGATGGTAATCATCTCGATCTGCAAAAGCTGATGTAGATGCTAAAAGTAATGCTGTAATTAATGCAATCTTTTTCATATATTTCTCCATTCAAGATACTATTATATAATAATTCTTAATTAATGTACACTATTATTTACGTAATTCTGGAGGTAAATCATCATGAATACGTTCAGAATTAAAAGCTTGCTCACAGTGGTTCTTATTAAAGAATAACCCATTAACTACATGGAACAAAATATTAAATGGGAACCTATTTCTGTTTCTCCAACAACGACTAGAGAATGTTTCATCAGCCCAACCCATAGTTAATGTATTGAATAATTGATCAATTGCTACCCAAATCTGATCAATCTGTCTCCAAACTCTTTCTTTATTAATCATATATTCTCCTGTTCTTTGAGGTTTTATACAGACCTCAAACTGTCATAACGGTCCTAACGCCATGATCGATAGACTATACTTATTGTACAGTGCATATTATCTTTATTTATACAAAACAAAGGGGACCTGAGTCCCCTTGTACCTGTAAGTCGAAACTATCAGGGATGTAATTATTTGTTCATTACGTACATTGTTACTTCAAAACCAAAACGCATTTCAGTTGCTGTTGGGCGTGTCCACATGTTATTTCTCCTAGGTTAATTGTTTGTGCTACATTAATACTTATAACCAATCACTTAAAAGTCATATAGTTAAAAGTATTAAAGAGTAGTAATCCAGGGATTATTATACTGCTTCTACTGGTGTTGCTGTTTCAGCAGCTGCTTTTGCTTCAGCTTCTGCAGCTTCAACTTGCGGCTCACCTTGTTGTTTGATCTTAACAATCAAGTTAGCAATTTGTTCAAAAGGATGTTGACCCAATGAACGTAAGATTGTGTTTACTTCTTCTACTGTCAATTCAAGTTTGATATCTGGCATGTTACTCTCCTATAAAATTATAAAGACTTCTTTTTGTTTCCAATGTTATACTTTGCAACTAATTCCCACTCAGACTTTTCTTTATAAGAAACGACTTTAATTTGAGATAAGATAGCAGTAGGATCAGTATTGATCTTATTGACTAACTTTAATAAATCCCAATCTTGTAGAAGTAGTGCAATAGCATTTCTTCGTTCAATATCACTCATTGTAATATTGCTTTCTTTACCGTCCAACGCAAACAACTCTTTGAAGTGAACAATAAAGTAACGTCCTTGTTTATGTAAAATATGACAAGACTGATACAACTTCTTATCCTTACGTGATGCAATTCCAATTCGTGTTAGAGTCTCTCTGACCTTCAAAAAATTATCTGGCTCAGGTAATGTAATCTCTAACATAGACTCTGGAGTCCAGTCATAATAAATTGTTTCAATGGTCATGCTCTTCCACCTTTATACGTTAAATCTTCAATTATTGTTATTTTGTCATTTGATAATAGATCCATTACCTCAAGGGCTTTGGTTTCATTATATTTATAACACAACATAATTGACTTTAACTTTTCAGTGGATACATCTTTCTTGTGCCATTTACTAAATCTTTTACGTTTTGGAATAGCATTGATAAAAAAATCAAACTGCATCTTTTTATCCAAGTCTGCATATTTATTCATTTCATTTGCATAAAGAATAGTATCAGGAAAATAAGACAATCCACGATTAATCATGAATGGGCTATAATCCTTATCTGCTTGGGGATCTACAAACAAGTCTACCTTTGTATCATTAATAGCATTAAGAAAATCAAACGGACTCATTTGAAACCAACTTCATTTGTATTATTTGGATCAGCTACAATATTAAATGTAGGATAATCTTTTGTTAGTTTATCTACACATGCAATACGTGTAGCACCTTGAGCTAAGAACTTATCAGTGTTTGCATCATACACATAAAATACATCTTTATGTTTTTCAATCTTAATTTTTAATTCTGGAATAGAAGTATCTGACTTAATTTCTTGTTTAAAGTCAGGTAAATCTATATTATGTTCTTTTAATAAGTAATTTAATCTTAAAACTGCAAACCATTGACGAGCATACCAACCAGCAATAAAGCACATAATATATTCTAAGTAACTCATAGGAATTTACACTCCTTCATTACCTCAGTAAAGCATGCTGCTAAATTGATCTCATGATCTACAACAAATGCTGCACGATATTGGTAATCAGCAAGGATTAATACTAAAGATGGAATAGAAGCTTTCTCTAGATTCTCAGATGCAGTATCATATAACTCTCTAAAAATAACTGATGTTTCAGCATCAGAGTTTTTACCAACCCATTTACGAACTTCAGTAAAGTTTTTGTCTTTAAGATACTTAATTAAATCCTTAAATGATTCTTTTGATATATTAACCAATATGCCTGAATCAATCTTACCTGATACAGAGTAACGTTGTAGTTCATTTAATACTCGACGGAAGTCTGGAAAATGCTTTTGCACTAACTCAGCAACTACCTTGTTATCAAACTCAACTTGTTCTGCTTTTAGAATTTCAGTGATTCGTTTAAAGAATCCTGTCATCATCTTAGGCTTTTCAGCGTTATCAATCTTAAAGTCTACTATAGCACAACGAGATTGTAATGGTTCGATGATACGATTTTTAAAGTTACATGTAAAGATAAAACGACAGTTTGCAGAGAACTCTTCGATAAAAGACCGCAATGCCGGTTGGATACTTGCAGCATTCATGTAATCTGCTTCGTCAATAATAACTACCTTCTTAGCATCTGTTAGAGATACGGTTGATGCAAATCCACGAATAGAAGTACGAAGTACATCAATAGATCGACCTTCGTCAGAACCATTAATGAAAAGATACTCAGCACCAATCTCGTTACATAAAGCTTTTGCTACTGTAGTTTTACCGACACCCGCAGTACCTGTTAGAAGGAATGTAGGAAGTTCTCCCTGAGCAATATAGTCCTTAAAGGTCTGCTTAATTGAGTCAGGAAGAATGCATTCATCGATAGTTTGTGGTCTATACTTCTCCACCCACAAGAATTGTTTTGGATCACTTGTTACCATAATATATTACTCCTAGTTTGTTTTTATTTATACATATAAACTCTGGGTTTACATCTGAGCATAAAACTAAACTGAGAATGTTGAGTCAGATTCTGCCGCAATAAAATAAACTAGATCATCATTACTAAATTTACAGATTTTCTTAGAAGAGATCTCAACTTTATAATCACCAGGTAATAGTTTAAGATTATCAACCTTCAAATTAACCACAAATTCTTTATCAGTCTCACCAATAATAGAACTATAGGCATTTGCTGTTGCATTCTTTTTATCACCCGCTTGGAACTTGATTTCTGTGCCATCACCAACAATAGAGATATCAGATGTCTTAAGAACTGCTGCTACCTTACGGATAGATTGTAAGATACTTGAAGTCATGTTGAATACAATCTCAGGAGTAGGGAATGTAAGTTCCTTAGTTGGGAATGTTAGAACGTTTTGATCTGCAGCAAAGTATTTGATTGATGTCTTACCTTCAGAAATAGTAACAAACTTTTCAGAGAAGTTTAGATTAGGATTCTCAAATAAGGATACAATACCAAGAAACTCATTCAAGTCATAGATACCAAATCCTCTTTCAGTTACACCAAAATCTTCAGGTACATTTGCAGTTGCCATTACAGTCTTACCATTAGATAATGTAGTAAGATTTGGACCCGGTTTAATTAGAAGATTTTGATTAATCTCCGCAAAGTTCTTTAGTTTATTCAGAGTTTCTTTAGATAGCTGCATGATTTTCCTCACTTAAAAAAATATTATATAATGTTTTGCAATTTTTGTACAATTTATTTCCGGGTTACTTTTGATGGTGCTACTTCTTTTGGTGGGGCTTTAACAGGCTTAGGTTGATTTTTCATTGCAACATATAAAGTAAAGTCTGCTGCCAAACGATTATGTTCTTCTTGAGAGCAGATATATGACCATTCACCAGTTTCACCATCTGTGCGTAAGAAACCAATAATAGTATAAGCAATTAATTCACCTTGTTCATACTTTGCATTACGTTCAATAGAGAATGCATTTACCGCTGCCCAATCGAATACGTGAGTACTTGAATCAATGTCATCATATACTAAATTAAGTTGCTTTTGCTCTTTTTCTTTTTGCTCTTTATCAATGTCAAAGAATTCAATTTTATAATCATTTTCTTTAATTTGTTTTTTGCATGGCCACATATTAATCTCCCGAATTATCTAAATCATTAATAAACATTAAGCAGCAAACTGCATGAGCTAAATGATTAACACCAGATTCTGGATCATTAATCTCTCCTGCTTTATATGCCCAAATATGTCTTTGAGCTGCATCAAAATATCGACGCTTTGCATCTGGTACTCGTTTCCAATTATCGGGTTCATATTTTTCAGAACCAAATGTTAGTACTTTTACTACATCTTCTAATGCAGATGTAGGCAGTAAACTATATTGTAGTTTACCACCATCAAATTTTCGCCCACCAGTATGGTTTGGGTCTTGTGATAATTCTAAATCATCTAGATCAATTAAATCACTAGTATCTAATTGAATTTGGTGGAATGTTTCAGTTAGAAACGGATCGTTTGCTAAGATATAATCAATATCTTTTTTACCTTCTGTCATAATATACCTCAAAAAATGGGGGCATTGCGCCCCCGAGTCAACTAGAACAAGTCGCTACCAGTTAAACCATAAGCAGCTGCTACCATTGCTTTTGATGGTTTACCAATACGGTATTTAGTAGATGGAGTACCATCCCATAGAGTTACTGGATTTGCATATACACACAAACCTTGCATACGTAATTGACGTACTGCCTCGTGTGGATTAGCTAAACCAAATTTACCTTTGATCTCTTTTGCTGTAACTGTATTACCTTTACCTAAATATGCTGCTAACTTTGCTGTTTTACTCATATAAAACTCCTTCAATTTGCCACTTCAAGATTGAAAGATATAGATGTGGCGGTCTATACCAATCATTTAATATAACATTATACACTAATTATGAATTAATGTACACTGTTATTTTAGTTTTTTTTATGTTGGGTTTAAGTCATGTAAGGTAATTTGGTCCTTAATGATATGTGGGTGGTTATGTAGAAAAATGTTTAAGTTTTCTATAGAGGAAAAGAGTTCAATAAATGATTCATTGTATTTGGTGTTTGTGGCATGTAGAATAAAGATTGATTGCATAATATAGTACCTTTCTCACTTAAAAATATATTATATACCTATTGCTAATTAATGTACACTAGTTTGTGCTAATAATTGAAAACTCATTCTTTTTCTCAAATTTGATGGTATTCTCAAACTTGTCTAATAACTGATCACCCTTGTGGGAGATCACAAAAACGTTAGAATTCTCACCAAAAGTGTTCATAATTGATAAGAAATAGTCAGTTCCTGAGGTATCCAGTGAAGAATCAAACACCTCATCCAAGATTAATAGATTTGTATTAACTGAGTTTTTCATCTTAGCAATCTGACGCCAAGTAAACAGAATGGCCAAGTCAATACGCATTTTCTCGCCTTCAGAGAATGAAGCATAAGTAAACTCATCACGGTGTCTAGACTTAATCACCTCATTAAAGTTCTCATCTAACTCGAAGTGCACAAAGAAGTCCATAGCAGATAGATACTTATTGATAAGTTTATTCATGACTGGTAGATACTCACGAATGATCGCAGTTTTGATACCAGTGTCTTTCAATAAAGCAGATGCTGCATCTTGAAGATTACGGTGTTCGTGTAAGTTATTCTTTTGAACTACCAATTCTAATGCTGCTCCTGCCAAATCTTTTAGTTTATTTTTTTCAGCATCAATATCACCAGTGTTTGCTTGAGCAGTCTCGATATCTTTCTTAAGAGAAGAGTATTGCTTATTTAAAATAGTTACTGTATTGTTATAAGTAGCTACTTCAATATTCTTTGTAGAAATTTGATCGTTAATTTTTGTAATGACATCCATTTGTTCATTAAGTTTAATCAATACTGTATCGAGTTCAGTTAACTTATCAGTGCTTTCTCTAATAGTATTTAAAATATTATCTGTATGGATATGCGCATGGTGTCCATCGATGTCTTGTGCACAAGTAGGGCAAGTGGTATTATTCTCAAAGAACTCTAGATTTTGCTCATAGGTTTCTACTTTAGATGATATTTTATTTTTAACTTTTTCTGCTTCTTTAATACCAGTAGTCAACGTATCTTTCTTAACAATCTTAAGTTGTAAGTCAGCAATCTCAGTTGATAGTACTTCTATTTTGGCTTGAGCTAAACTAATTTGTGTATCAACCTCTTCCATCTTAGTTTCTAATCCAGCAACAACTTCATTCTTATTAGTTACCATTGTTTGAATGATTGTCTTTTGTGCTTCGATCTTAATACGTTCTTGGGATACCTTTGAGTCAATACGTGTAATAGAATCTTTTGTATCAAGCATCTTCTCTTTTAAGAGTTGATTCATAATAGAGAATACACGAATGTCAAGAATGTCTTCAATAACTTCTCTACGTTGACCAGTTGGAAGTTGCATGAATGGAACAAACGAAGACGAACCCAAGATAATAACTTGAGTGAATGTCTTATAATTTAGCCGCAGGATTTGTTGCTCAAGAACTTTCTGATAATCCTTAAGAGCAGCGTCTTGATTAATTAAGTCGCCATTACAATAGATCTCAAAAATGTTTGGGCGGATGCCTCGTACTATCTTATAAGAACGACCATTCAGTTCGAATACAACTTCGACTAAACAGTTTTTCTTATTGATACTATTGATGAGTTGGTTTTTATTTACATCTCGAAATGGTTTACCAAACAAAGCAAATGTAAGGGCATCAAGCATTGTTGATTTACCCTCGCCATTCTTACCTACCACGAGTGTAGATGCATCTTTGTTTAGGATTAATTCGTTTGCGTTATTACCAGTTGAAAGAAAGTTTTTCCATGATACAGTTTTAAAAATTAGCACTATTTAACTTCCCATTTAAAGCCGATTAAATTATATATAAATTTTCTAAACAAGTTTGGCTTTTTAGCAACAATCATTGTAGTTGTATCTTCATTCAATTTAATTGTAGTTGTCCAATTAATAGTGGTTGTTCCTGAAGGAAACGAAACACCTGTTGTACCTACACTAAATGGGAATGCATGATTAGTAGTTATTTTAGGTTTCTCACAATTACTATAATCTAGATCTAGCGGGATTTGTTCAGTAAGTGGCCAAAAGAATTCAATTTGTTGTTGATACATCATACCTCCTGATTTACCGCTTCAGTATATAAAGTTCTCATATAAGCTTTAACTTTCTCTTTGTCAAGATCAGTTTCAACGCTGTCGATATAGTTAGAAAGAACTGATACGGTATCTTCAAGATTAATCTCTTCATCTACAGTACCATCTCTAAATTCTGCAAGATCTTCTATGATCTTAATTTCATAACATCCTTTAGAATATAACTTATTAAGTAACATATCAAACTTATAGAAGTCAGTTTTATTAATAACTACTAACTTAACAAATGCTCCAGTTAGATCCATGTCTAACTCAGGTAATTCTTTTGAGTCATCATATTCAATACGATGAAAGATATTATTTGGATTAGGAATGAATTCTAGTTGACGAGTTTCAAGATCAAACACATGGAACCCTTTAGGGTCTGCATAATCTTGCCATGTCATCTCATATGGAGTACCAACATAGGTTATATTTTCTTGCTTTGATCGTGTATGATAATGGCCAGACCAAACTTGCTCATACTTGTTAAACATGTCTTTGTTTAAGCCATCATGACATTCCATACCGCGATACATGGAGAAACCGGCAATCTCAAAGTGGCCAATACAAAGATCTGATTTAGATTTTGCAATAAATTCAGTAATTTCTTTTTCGTTATCAGCGCAAATCCAAGGAATAATATCAATTAAAGTATTGTCGAGTTCAATTGTGCCTGGACCAGTGTGTACATAGACGCTTGGATATTCACCAAGAACTAGAGATGAAGAGTTAACCTCTAGAGATTCACGCCAATAGATATCATGGTTACCTACAAGTGTATGTAATTTAATTTTATGATAATCTAACTCGTCAAAGAAATAACGTTTACATGTGTCTAAAGAATAGAAGTTGATGTACTTACGACGGTCAAATAGATCTCCCAGTTGTAAAACTGTTTTAATATCATTTTCAACCAAGTACGGGATAAAGGTATCCTCATAGAACTTCTGAAAGAAGTCATGGAATACTTTTAGATCATTACGTGCTCCGAAATGGGTATCACCCAAGATAGCAATTTTCATGCGGTCTTTTCCTCACTTAATACATAATTATAACACAAAAAAGAATTAATGTACACTAGTCTTCAATAGGTTCATCAATAAATTCTTCTAATGCAGTCTTGTCTTTCTTTTTCTTTTCTTTCTTACGTTCAATGAAGTCATCAAATGTACCATTGGACTGCATAAAGTCAATATAAGAATTAGTGAAGTGGCCATCATCATCATGACCTTGGAGTTCAAATGAATCAAATGGGATGTCTCTAATGAGTTTACCTTTAATTACTGATTGTTTCTTTTCACGAGCAATACGCCGTAAGAAAGCATAATAAATGATTTGGGTAAAATAAGCAAATGGGTTTGAGTATTTTTCTGGATCAAAGTTATCAATATATCTAAGACAGTTCTCAATGCCATCAGAGATCATTTCATCTCTATAAGAATAATTAATAAAATTTGCTTTGTATGATAATCTAGTAGCAATCAATAAGATGCATTCTCCTAGATAATTTGTTACTTGAGGTCTATCTTTACCTTCAGCTATTGCAGCCTTAACTTTAACTTTATAATCCGTAAGTGCTTGCAGAAAATGAGGATTATTAACATAATGTGATGAAGCCATAATCTACCCTTTTATAATATAAGACCATTATATACTAAAGTGCATTATTTGTACAATCTTTATTCAAAATAACTATATTGTACTTTAATTCTTTTGTGTGTTATTATATCTATACAGAGGCGGTCAAGTAATACTTAATGCTTAGTATCATTACCTTCAATTAATGTAGATGGTTCATTAATAGGCTTATCTTCTTTTTCACCATTTATAAATGCTTCTAACTTATCTAAATGTTTTTCTAATTCAGAAGTATCTTTAATATGTTTCTTTACCTGCATTTCATCAACCAAATCTAAATATCTATTTGCAACCTGCTCTTCACAAGATACAATGTATACTACTTTATCCATGGTAAATGTAAATATTTGCTCATCAGACCAAAGGCAGTATGGGTATAGAACAACACCACCTAAAGATTTATCATACATTATAGTATATGGGAATTCTACTTTTGCTTGATAATCATCATGTTCAACTAACAAAGCTATAAGTTCTGAACCATCAGTTAATTTCATGGCAACAGTATAATTTAATTCTTCACTCACACTATTACCTCTACAAGTTTTATGGAAAATTCCTCTTCATGATATAATTTATAGCGCTCAGCAGCATGCTTCAGGGTATGATTTTTCCAAGCTTTCCAGTGTAAGTCATCAGCAATATCATATAATGTGCAATACTTTTTACCAGAGTTTAAACGTAATCCACGACCGATGGACTGCAAGTTTCTAATTTTTGATTTGCTTGGTGAAGCAAAGATGACGTTCTCAATAGAAGGAATATTGATACCAGTAGAATACACACCGAAACTAGCAATGATGATCGCATTATTTTCCTTTGATACAATTTTACGGATACCTTCGCGATCAGCGACCTCAGTACCACCATGAATAAAGAAGACCTTACGACCTTCTGCAACTTTAGCCTTAATTAACTCATGCAAGACTGAACCATGTTTCTCTACATATTGAAATAATAGTAGAGTATTTCCTTCACATTTCAAAGCTAGATTGCGAATAAACTTATTACGCTTTTCATTAGTAACAAGATAATTCATTTCTTGCTGATACGTTGACTTATTAAACTCTTTACGAGTAGATTCATCATACTTTAGAATGATAGCATTAATTCTTAGTTCTGCAAGCTTGTTATCATCCATTAAAGCGCGGGTTGATGTAACCTTATAGGTTGGTCCAAACACTCCCTCCAGCACTAGTTTATTGATTTTACTATCATCCAGTGAGCCGGTTGTACCTATTTTTACTGAAATTTCAGTCATTTTCTCCATAATATTTGTCAATGACTTAGCTTTAAACTGATGTGCCTCATCCCCAATTACTACATTAAATTGTTCGAACCACGCTTTAGGTTGGGTATAAATTGATTGCCATGTAGTAAACAATATATCTGAAGTAAATTCTTTTGTAAATCCAGAGTAAAGTTTTTGACAATGATCTGAAACATCCCAACCATTTTCTGTAGAATAATCAGCAAAATCAGAATACATTTGTTCAACTAAAGAAGTAGTAGGAACTACAACAATACATTTCTTATTATTTTCTAAATGCCATCTGCAAATAGTATATATGATTAAAGACTTCCCAGAACCGGTGGGAGATAAAAGGATAGCTCTCTTAGAATACAAAGCTCGTTGAATAGCGTCAATTTGATAGTCTCGAACTTCAATTTTAGTTGGGAAATTGAGTTCTTGCATGTAAGTGCTAACTTGTTCATGTGAAACCTTTTCATAGATTAATACATCGTTTTTATATTCAATCTCTAAATCATGACGATCTGCAAACTTAATTACATAATCTAATAAACCTACATAAAGTGTTTTACGCAATAGATCATATAAACGAATCTTTCCGTCCCACAGGCGCGCGCGGAAAGCTGGAGTAAATCTAGCTCCAGGTACTTCGAATGTAAAGAACTGAGACAGATCGTATTCAATACTCTCATCAGCAAACACTCGAAGATAAACTTCGTTTATTTTTTCAATTGATAATTTCATACTGTATATTTTTTAAGATATGCCGATCTGATTGCCTTTGCATCTTCCAATGCGTTATGAGGTAGAACAGATTTATATTCTAACCGTCTTTCCATAATCATATTTATCTTAGGAGTATCCATCATCATACCAGGACCAGTTAACAACGACTGTGTAAAATGCCAAAAATCTTCAGGCCAGTCAGCAATAACTTCTATTGAATCATACTGACGTAGGAATTTACTAAGTTTCTTTTGGAAGTCTTCATATGGAATAGATTCTTTAACTAGAATAGGTACTACATTATCTAAAACCCATTCATGACAATCAACTAAACTAAAGTTAATTACCTCATAAAACTCTTTGCCGTCATCAGCTACTAGAGCCATAGAGATTAAGTTGCCCTGAAAATTTGTGAATTCACAATCTAAAAATAGTTTCATTACATCCCCGCTAGAAATTTCTTCCATTCAATACCATTTTTAATTTGGAAATCTCTAGATCTGATCTGACCTAGAATAGACTCCAATAGGTATATCATAGAATTAAGGTATTCAATCTTCATTTGAATGTTATTTAATTCAGGGTCTCCAGTAAGAATCTCATCCATCTCATTTTTAAGAGGTTTAACACCTTGCCATTGATCCCATTGTAAATCAGTTAATTCTTGACGAGACATCTCGCCTCTATAATATCTGAATTTTGTTTTTCTCAGTTGATTATAATCTGAGTTATATTTTGAAAGTTTTAGTTTTGCATCGATCAGTAATCTAATATATTTTGAGTGGAACTTTGGGGTTATGGTAGCAGCTTCTCCAAGATAATTATCATCTATAGAACAGTCCTGCTCCCACATATTTTGTATTTCATCAATTTTCATAACAACTCCATAATAATATAATTTTATTTATTACACCATAAATTCGTAATACGAGTACTTAAATGTTACATTGCCAACTAAATATTGCACATCATCACTGGTAGATAAAAAAGATAAAGCACTTAAAGAGGTTGGAAATAGATCTCTAAATTGTACAGATTTAATAGGATTATTGCTATTATTCAAAATTTGTAATACTCCATCAGAATAATTTCTCATTAGTTCATTAGTTTTATTTCTTTGATCATCATTAATAAAATTAGTATATTGTTCATAGTTCTGTGGAAAACCTAATGCAGTAATCCAATTATGTACAGAAGTATAATTTAGCATCTGTTCATCCACAAGGAATTGAAGATCTAATGTATCATATGATAATTTTTCACCTGGAATCTCAGCATCAGAAAATGGAGTCCCTTGTATTATAGAAGGAAGATTTAATCCAGGTAAATTAATTTGTTGACAGAAAAAGTTAACATCAGGTAACTTACTAATGTTAAACATAAACCCATTAGGACTTAATGGATTAATATTAGATGGAAAAGGACATGTTAAATTTGCCATAATGGTACCTCGTTTTGTTATCTACTATTTATTATATCACAAAAACTATTATTTGTAAACAAAAAAAGGGAGACCGAAGTCTCCCTTTGAATATCACTTTTAACAGTGATTCTATCTATTACATCAAGTTTGTTACTGCAACTTTACGGTAGTAGTAGTTATTACCATAAGCCAAACCATCAGAGTTATCAAGAGTTGTGAATGGATTTGCAACAATACCATAACGTGTCTTGAAGCCAATTTTTGGTTGGAATGTGTTAGGATCAACAGCACGAACTAATTGTAGAGGTACGTAAGGGCAATAGAAAATACCAGCATCAAATGCTGAAGTGCCTTTGTAACCTACAGTGAAGAACTGTGTAGATGCTTGGTTAGCTGAATATGGATCAACATAAACTTTATATTTACCATTCAATACACCAGCAAATGTAGTTGAAGCTTCATCAACATTCAAACCAGTAGATAATGCAGGAGCGTAATCTAAAACACCAGCCATTGCTAATGCAGATGCAACATCTGAAGAGCAAAGGATGAAGTTACCACGACCACGACGTGTTTGTTGAGCAATCGCATTGGCTTCACGTTCGATTTGGAACATTAAACCTTTGAATTTTTCAACAGACCAACGACCATTTGAGTCAACATCCAAGTCAAATGTACCAGCAGTAGCTGTACCAACTTGAGCACCAACTTTAGCTGATACGTAGATAGTACGGATAACTTCACGGTTAATTTCAGCAAGAATTTCTGTTGAAAGAATTGTAGACAATTCACCTTCAGCATCAAGACCGTGTACTGATTTTAAGTCTTGAGCTAATTCAACTGAGTATTCAGCTTTCAAAGCACGTGTTTTAGCAACTACTGAAGTTTTCTCGATTGAGAAAGCCATTTCATTAAATGCATTACCAGCACCTAAGTTTTCTGCTTGTGCTGTTGTAGTACCACCAGCAGCAGTGTAAGAACCTGTAGCACCAGTTGGAGCTGGGTTAGATGCATTCCAAACGCCAGTAGCACCCCAAGCACCAGTAGCACCAGTAGCACCAATACCACCAGAGAATGCTGAGTTAGCTTCGTTAAACAATGCTTCAACACCACCTTGTGAACTATATTTGCTCTTCATAGCGAAGATCAAACCAGTAGGTTGTGTCATTGGTTGTACACCGCAAATGTCATAAGCAATCATTTGTGGCATAGCACGACGTACCAAGCTGATTAGAACTGGATCAAAACCAGCTACACCACCAGTTGTACCGCCACCAACTGTACCAATGTTACCACCAGTACTGTTTGAAGGTGCAGTTTCGAACAAAGCCTCTTGGCCTCTTTGCATTTCAATTTCTTGGTTTTCCAATAATTGAGCAGTTACTTGTTTACGATAGTTGTCTTTAATTTCTGGCAATGAATCGTGTTCAAGAATACTTGCCCACTTTGTTACTAAATCTTGACGAGTAGTCATTTTAATTTTCCTTTATTTTAAGTTGTTTAGAGCGTTCATGTAGCTTTTCATTTGAGGAGTTGTATACTTCTCTTCTGTCAAACTCACAGGCGCATCAGTCACTATGGACTCAACAATTTTATTTGTTGCCTTGTTTGTGAAATAATTTTCACGGATAGTCTGAACTTTGCTTGCAAAAGTATCTTCATCTTCATAGCTTAATTCTTCTACTAGATTAGTAAACTTTTCAACTTCAGTATCAGTCAAACCAACACATGCTTCTTTAACTAAAACTTCACGCTTTTGCTCTGAGATTACTTTATTCATCTCTACATTAGCTGCAAGTTGTTCGTCTAATTTATTTTGAAGTTCTTCTACTTGTGTTTCCATTTCAGCCAATACATCAAATTTCTCTTCAGGAATATCGATATAATTTTCTTCAAATAGGCCTTTTAGACCAGAAACAAAGTTTTCTAGAATTTCAGACTTCATACCACGTTCAAGGGCAATTTCATTTTGTGCAATCCACGTCTCAACAACATAATTGAGATATCCATCAACTTTTTCAACAAGACCCTCTTGATTCTGTGCTGCAGCTTCCTCAAGCTTAGCATCGAATTCTTCTTCGAGTTTAGCAACTTCTGCTTTAACTCTATTAACAATAGCTGCTTCAAAAATTGTAGCTGCTTTTGCTTTAAAATCTTCTGAAAGATCTTCACCGTTAACTAAAGCGGCAACGTCTTCTTTCACTGTATTACCAATACGTACAACTGATTGATCACCAGCTTCTGCTTTATCAGTAACTTTATTAGCTTTCTTAGTAGTACCTTTAGCTGCGCCATTTTGATCAAGAACATTATTTCTGTCATTATCAGCATTATTTGAGTAAGGTGCACCACTTAAATTATTTTTTTCTTGAGCTGAAGCTCCTTTTTTAACATCAGCAGATGAACTTTCTGAGCCCATAAACTTAACGTCTTCTTCTACAACTTCTTCTTCATCTTCTGTTACAACTTCATCTTCTTCAAAAACCTCTTCAGCTTGTTCAGCTTCTCTAGATTCTGCAAGAAGTTCTGCAATTTTTCTTTCGATCGACATCTTAATCTCCTAATTAATATCTTAATAAGATAATTTATTTATTATTTATATTTACTTGATTTTCTGTAGAAAATTCATAAATAACTTAAGTTTTTGCTCTTCCAAGCGTTTAGATGATGTAGCACGTATAATACGCTGTGCTTCCGTCATATCCTGTTCCACAAATTTTCCATCGACCAAAACCCACTCTTTACCTTCCATAATACCTTCAACGAATGCATTAGGAGCTGAAGGATCTGCAACAATATCTGCAGCTGTTGCCAAAGTAAAATCATTTTGAACCATTGATACACCCTCTTTAGTAATAAGAGAGCCCATACCTCTAGATGAAACACCTAGTTGAGCACCTTCATCAATAAGAGATTTTACAATCTTACCATATGGTGTATCCATAATCTTAGCACGACCAACCCAGTTATCACCATCTTCTTTAAGTGATTTGATCATCATACATACTCGATCTAAATTAATAGATGGACTATCTGGGTGACCTAGTTCGCCAAAAGCACGGTTCTTTTTAATATACTCTTCATTATATCTACCAACTTCTTTAGCCATAATCTCTTTAGGATACATACGGCCATTTTTATTTTTTAGATTAGATTGAAGAAATACTCCTTCAATGAAGTATTCCTTGCCTTTACCAAGCTTCTCTTCAACGATTAGCTTGACCTCTTCTGTATGTTCTTTAATTAGATACATAATTACACCTTATCTGGAGAACCAAGAACAGTTGTAGAAGCACCAACACGTGTTGGATCATCATAAGAACCATATTGTTCTGGCTCAACTGTTGTTTTCCAACCAGATACTTTACGCAATTTTAACCATACTTGTGATTCTGCTGTGGCTACAGTAATAGCAATATCTGATGTGCTACCTGTTGTATCTGGAATCATGTTTTGACCATCAAAGTCTAATTGACCTGGATTATCAGCATTTAGCGTCATTACAACTACACCACCTCTAGTAATTGTAATTATACCACCTAATGCTCCACTCCAAGTTACACCAACAATACTAACTGTAGGAGTTGTACCATCTAATACTTGACCTGCTGCTGTTAAAGGATTATTACTAGAAGCAGTAACTGAAATAGTTTGTGTGCCTGTACCGCCAGCAACTTTTACGACTGCTTCTTGATGAACTTTTTTAAGATACGTGGTTGCAATAGCCATTTATTATTCTCCTAAACCATGTTTAGCAGCAAGCATTTCGATCTCTTCTACTTGTTCTTTAGTTAATTTGTCAATAGCTTTATTCATACCAATTTTACGATTAGCTTGTTTAACAGCAGCTTTATTGATGTTTGGGTCCAAAAACATTTTACTTGAATTATCTAAAGCACGGCTAATTCTAGTTTCACGATTAGTATAATCATCTGTAGCTTTCTTAACATATGAACCTAAAGTTTTCTTTGAGAGTTCATCTAACTGATCAAAGTCTTCTGACATCATAAAGTCCTGAATTTCTTCTAATGAGTAATCTTCAAAATCTTCTTTTCTAATATCTTGTCTAGCTATTTTATTAGCAGCTTTTTTAATACCTTGCAGTCTATCTAAAGCCTTAGAGTGAGAAGCTTTTGCTGTTTTATCATAATAGTTACCTAAATCAGTATTTCCTTCTGATTTTTTGACGCTTGCAGTAACAGACATTAAACCAGCATGATGCATTTTGTTACCTACATCATGAGCAGCTTTTTGTGTATAATTAGCAAGTGTACCTTGTGAAAGCTCATCTAACTCTTCAGCTTCTTCTTTTATTTTTGTGCGTTTTGCTATAGTATCAGCAACATATTTAGCACCATCTTCTTTAGCTTTTTTTCTTTGAGCATCAGTTGCTTTTAAACCAGAAGGATCTATGCCTTCTTCAACTGTGTCTTCTTTACGAAGTTTTTTAAAGTCATCAGCATCAAGTTTACCATTACCATTTTTGTCAAGTTTCTTTTGACCACCAATTAACTCTTCTTTTTCCATCTTCTTTGATGAACATGAAGCTTCAGTAATAGCCTTAACCGCATCGATTAAGTCTTGTGATAAACCTAAATTACCTATTAACATTTTGTTATTCCTTTATTTGCTGTACAACAGAGATGAAATTTTCTTTATTTTGTCTCATATGCTCTACAATTTCGTTATTATTCTGTAATATATTATTTATAACGTCTTGTGTATCTTTATTGATAGCCACTATAGAACCATCTTCTAATACAAAGTCAATCTTACCTTCAACCAATCTGTCAAACTTATTAAGATCTCTAATTTCAATAGCTACTGGATCAGTAGTAAACATCTTAGAAGATGCTAATTCTACATATGATTCAATTAACGAATCTGTTACTTTAACATCATAGTGTTCAGCAATAATACTAGCAATCTTAGAATCAGAAATCTCTTCATAAGATTCATGAGCAATCTCTTGTTCTAATTTACTAGATTCATATTCTTGTTTAAGATAATCTTTAGCTTCTAAAATATTAGAAAACTCTGTTTCTACACCGTCAATAGTAACTACTTGATCAGTTTTCATCTCTATCAAATGACTACCAAAGCGTAACTGTTTTAAAACAGCTACGCCTGTAATTTGCTCTGATAGTTTTCTATTAAATTGCTTAAAGTACATATTACTCTTCAAATGGCTCTGGATCTTCTTCTTCAGCCACTTCTTCTACAGATTCATCTTCAGCAACTTCATCGTCGTCACCAACTGATTCTGTGCGGAACATATTTTGAGCTACATCAACACGCATGTCATCTAAACGCTCTGAAATACGTGAAGCCATTTCTGAATTAAATGCTGCATCAATAGCTAATGAATCGCCTGAAGCAATCGCATCGATTAAATCTTTTACGCCTTGTGTCATTCTTGTTCTCCTTGTTTAGCTTGTTGGATTGCACCTTGCTTCTCAGCGTGTGCTATCATTAGTTTTTCTTCATCTTGAATCTGTTTATCAATCTCTTTAATATCATCGTCAGATTGCATTAATACATTACGACGAATATAATCAATAGAATAGAATTTACCAATATATGGTTCTACCAATTGAAGAGCATTAACTCTTTGTTGTAAAATCTCATTATCTTTTAATTCAGCAAAATGATTATCTTCTCTGAAATCAATTTTAATATCTTGTACTAATAATTCCCATTCATCGGCTCTAATAATACCTTTAAAGATACATTGAACACGTAATGCCTCTAGAAATAAAGTAGCAAATCTATTACGTAATCTCTTAACAAACTTATTAAACTTAATCTCATCTCGTGAAATTTCAGTTGAACGACCTAAAGTAAACCCAGTATTAGGTGTCAATCTTGAAATAGGTACATTCAATGATTGATATAGTTTATTTTGGAAGTACTGAATATCTTCAATAGCTCCTAAGTTTTGTCCACCTGGCAAAGTAGTAATTTCAGTACCTTTACCGCCTTCTCTACGTGGCATCCAGAAATCTTCCATCATAGATAGATGACGACGGTTATCTTTAACCTCGCCAGTAGCAGCATCATATACTACTTTATTTCTGAACTTATTCATCATATCATTAACGTATTGTTCAGCCTTCAATTTAGGAAGGTTACCTACATCAATGTAAAAAATTCTACGTTCTGGCGCTCTACTCATACGATAGATTACCAAAGCATCTTCAATCATTTTTAATTGATTGACTGGTTTAATTGCCTTATGTAGATTGCTTAACATCATATTAGTGTTAGCATCTAATAAACCAGATGGGCAATAGATAACAGAATCTAAAGAAAGTTTAACGCCTTGAGTAGTTTGTTCTGTAATACCTTTGTCATTATACAAATAGTATTCGTCAACCTTTGTAACTACTTCAACACCTTGAGCGTTCTTTTTCTTATTGATTGTTTTGATTTTGCGTATCTTACGTGGGTCAATATAACGTAATTCTGCAATACCATCTTTAATATTGTTTTCATCAACTAATATATGATAATACAGTCTGCCGTCTACATACCAAGCTCTAAATACATCATGTGATTTTTTGTCGAATTCAAAAAGTTTAGTAACATTTTCAAACTCTTCTTTGATTTTATTTTTAATACCTTCAGATAACTTTAAATCATCTAATTTTATTTCTACAGCAGATTCATCTGTATCTTGTACAATACATTCATTAACAATATCTTCAATAGCTGAATCACAATCAGGATACTGAGCAATCTCTCGATAGCGTCTAATTAAATCATTTTCATTCTTAATAACGCCTTCTAAGTCAACAACCATCCCATAATGGGCAGCTGCTGACGAAGTAATTAGCGCGGCACCGTCATCAGGGGTAGGAGAGACAACGCTCCCTACCTCTAACGGTTCTTTTTTCTTAATCTCAAAACCAAAAATCTGCATAATATACGCCTTAAGTTACTGTATTACTATATTTATTAAACTGGTAGAGGGAATGTACCAATTGGTGTGCTTACAGTAGCATTAACACCAAAGGCAGAACCGCCAGTTGTTGTATCAGAAGTCCAGTAGTTATAAGTAAACTCAACATCAAATGTTTCTAGTTGGTTATTTGTTTCATAATCTAATGTAATTTCGCCAATGTTTGTTGGATATGCATCTACAAATTTGTATGTTTTAACAGTTGCACCATTACGATCCAATTGATGTACTAACAAATCAACTTGGTAATCACGTGGATTTACACGACCATTAGTTTGGCCATGATTTAAAATACCATCTGACCAAATTTCCATAGCATTACGGATAGAGAATGTAGTATCATTATAAACTGTAATTCCCCATGGTTGGAATGTTCTTTCGCCAGCAAAATTTACTGGACGACCACGATAAAATACTTGTGCAGAATCCATTGTTGATGCTGGTAACTTAGAAGCTTTACACAAGAATTGTGAATTCAAACCAACTAAAGCACCTGCTTGAACGTATGATGGGAATGCAAGCTCAACACGGAATTGATTAGCGCGGGCACCGCCACCAATCATCTGTGCTTTAAAATCGCTAATATTTGCCATTTGTTTTTCCTTTATCTTTAAAAGTGGAGGGAATTTCTTCCCTCCTTATATTTATTTATTAAGCACCAATTTCTTCAAAACTTACAGAGCTTCTAGCTGCTACGAAGTTCAAAGTAATAAAGTTGATTGCACGTGCTGGTTTGATAAAGATATCAGCAACAAACTCGTTGCGATCAATAATTTCGCCAGTGTTATTTACGTCATCACACTTAACTCTAAAGTCTGTAATACCACGACGGCCTTGGATATCACGTAGGAACGGTTCTACTAAATTACGGAACTGAGCACGAGTGAAGCTGTCATTGAATTCAAACAATTGATATTTAGATGCAATAGCAATAGCTTTTTCTAAAACAATAAACAAACGACGTACATTAATACGATCAAATGCTGAAGGTTTAGATTGAAGAGTCTTATCACCATAAAGAACTGTACCTTGGCCTGGGAAGTTAACCACTGGGTTAACACCATTTTTGTAAAGGTTATCACGTTCTGTTTTACCTGGGTTAACAGCCAATTTAACAACACTCTTAATTTGACCACGATTGAAACCGCCTGGTGAGAACCAAGGATCATCAGTGTAATCAGCACGAGCGCATAAACCAGCAACATCGCCATTTAATGGTACATAACGGTATTTGTCATTGTAACGGTCATATTGGTATTTGAAACCAGAATCTAATACAGCATATGAACTTGATGGTAAATTATTACGGTAAGCATTAATTGCATCAACTGCATCTGAACCATTACCAATGATAATAGAACCATCAGCAGTACTTTGTGGAGAAGCAAATACTACGCAATCTTTACGATATTCAGCAACGTTATTAATAACAGAAGTTACTACTGTTGAAGATGCTTTACCCATTGGAATCAATGAGATGTCATACAAATCAGCATTAGCAAATAAGTTATATGCAGTAATTAATGCACCATCAGTTACAGTAGTAGCATCAACACCACCTGACATTTGTGCAGTATAGTTAACTGAAGTATATGCAACTGGACTAGCATCAGTACCACCTAAAGATAATGTTGTTGAACCCCAATTTGAAGCAGCAGTAGGATGATCCATCCACCATAGGTATTTAGAATTAGAGTTAATTACATCACGGTAATAGTTATTAGTACCGTCAGCTTTTTTAGCATCAGAAGCTTTAGATACAAATGCAAATTTCTCTAAGATAGCACCTTGAGTACCAGTCCAATAACCTAATGCATCAACAACAATAACATGCATTTCGTCAAGTGTTGTTTTATTGTTTTTTGCATAATCTGAAGTACTTGGAGCAGCATCAAATTCAGATGCATATTTCCATTCAAGTGTAATGGAATAAATATTACTTACAATAGCTGGGTTACTAGATAATGTAGCAGCAGTATTAGATACTGGATCAACAGAAATTGTGCTAGTACCTAAAAGAGTACCTGTACCATTAGCACCAGACCAGAATCTTACAATTGTACCAGCCTTAGCTTGTGTAAGTAATGCACCACCAGTAATTGACAAATTGACATCATTTTGTGAAGCATTAGAAATAGTACCAGTAGCAACTACTTTAAAGTTACTTGTATCAGCTGTAGCATATCTAATAGAATTACCTAATAGACCTGGGTATTTAGCAGCAAACTCGCCAAATGTACCTTGACCATTAATATAATTTGTTGAATAGTCATTGAAGTTATTAATCTTTGGTCCAGCAGTTGTAATAGTACCAGTAATACCAGTTGGAGCAGTACCGCCACCAAGAGTAAATGTTACGTTTGGAGCAGAGCTATAACCATAACCACCGCTAGTAATTACAACAGATTGAATTTGTGCTGATGATTTAGTTGGTGTACCTAATACCAAGTTAATACCAGTACCTGTATAAGTAGTACCATCTGCATTTTTTAAAGTCGCTGTTAATGTACCTGCATAACCTGAACCAGGAGCAGTAACTGTAACAGAAGTAATAGCACCTGTTGATGTGTTAACCACTGGAGTAGCAATACAACCAGAACCACCAGTAGAACCTGTTACAACGATTGATATACTATTTGCAGTATAACCAGTACCAGCAGTTGTTACTGGAATTGTTACAATACCATTATTCATTAATACTGCATAACCAGTAGCAGTAACACCACCAGCAACTGATGGAGCATCAAATGCTACAGCTGGAACTGAAGTATAACTTGCACCAGAGTTAGATACAGGAACTGTAACTGAAGTTACTGAACCAGTTTTAACTGAAGCTGCATTACGATGTGTGTCTGAATCTGCACGAACAACTAAAAGATTATTGGTATAACTTAAGAAGTTTGCTGCAGTGAAAAAAGCTTGAGCGTTGTTGTCGTTTGGTTTACCAAAACGTTGGACTAAAACATTCTCTGATGAAACTGTTACTGGATCTAAAACAGGACCCCATGGGAATAGACCAGCAAAAGCACCATTAGATGATGATACAGCTGGAACTATAGATGAGAAATCCTTTTCTACTACAGCAACTCCGGCACTAAGTTGAAAAGCCATTGTAATCTCCTTGTTACATTACATGTTATTTTATTTTTGCTTTAAAAGCATCTTTTTACTTTATTATTTATATCAATTAGAAATTCAACATTTCTATCTGATCTGCAGTTAAAAAGCTTTGATCTTTTTCAGGCAATCGAGTACTTTGTATACTAATTTTTTCTTCATTTATACCACCATCGTCATAAAACCCAAATGGTGTTAGTTCATCTTCAATTTGTTTGATATGCATTTCATACATTTTTTCGCGCATATTAACATTATTTAGATCCTTAAAATAAGGATTAGTAGTTAACCAACTAAATAATACTAATGTCATTACTAAGTCATCATGATACGTATCGTCAGCCATATACGTACCTTTTTTCTCAATAAAAGTAGAGATCTCTGCAATAGTATCTACATCTCTTATTAAGAGTTTATTCTCTTCTACAAGAGACTTGAAGTTCATACACCCAATTCTCTTGACTTTTTTATCAGTATTAACACCAAATTGCACTGCACCACCGCCAAAACCACCAGTAACTACTTGGCCATTTGTTGTTCTATTGACAAATAAAATATTTTCATATTCTAATTCAGAATATAAAATGTTTGGAACCTGTTCACTAGAATTAATCTCAATTAAAACGTATGCTTGATTATAATCTGTAGCTACTTTATATATAACGGATGGATATAACAATGGACTAATTTTATTATTACGATATTTTGCAACTTGTTTATATGGAACTTCAGTAACATCAATAACACTAAATGCAGAGTAATCTCCACCTACCCCCTTTGCAGTATCTGCTACTAATACATATGTATGCCCCTTTTCTGGAGCTTCAATTACATCTAAACCTTCTTTAGAATGGGTATACCCTGTAGGCGACATAGCACCAATAGTAGAAGCACTAATTAGGGTTAAACTAGAACCTAGGAACTTACAAAGAACCTCTTGATTAAATTTAAGATCACCAAGTTGTCTACGTTGGGCTTCAGCCCACTTCTCATCTCTACCAGGAATCCTACTATAATGAATAAACAATGGAACAAAGTCATTATTGCCTTGTTCAGCATCATTCCAGAATTTCCAAAAATGATTATAACCTAATGGAGTAGATGATAATAAGATCTTTGTTGTTTCACCAGCAGAAATTGTTGGGTAAACTGCAGTAAAGAAGTCATCAGCAATGTTATTTGGAATAATTGCGGTTTCATCAACATATAACATGTTAACAGATTTACCCCGGATACCTGAACTTGAGGTAGCAGCAGTGAATACTTTTGAACCATTCTCTAATTCAATATCACCTTTATTCCAAGTAGTAACACCTTGCTGTAACCATTTAGGAAGATGTTCATACATTAATTGATAACGATTTAATACTTCTCGAGCTGCTGTAGCTTTATTGGCTAGAATAGCAACTGATTTATTGTCTTGGAATAATGTATACCAAAGAATATATGCGGCAGAGGTAGTTGTTTTACCTTGTTGACGACCTTCCATAAGAATAACTTTACGATTCTCATGGATAACTTTTACTTTCTCTATTTGGCATTCATATAGTTTGAAAGGAATCAAACCATGATCTAAAGAAACAATCTTACAATAATTCTCAATGAAGTATATAGGGTCATTTTGACACTTAATATACTCTTGGACTTGCTCTTCAGTGAATGGTATTTTAACTCCTGCTGCCTTAAGCAAGGAGTTTGCATTATAAAAAATTGACATTACAAGTTTTCTTCCCAGTTCTCGGTAATTGAATCACCGGGTAAAGTACCTACTGCAGTATAAGTTGCTTGAGGATTACCAGAAATAGTAGATGTAGTTTTCTTAATAATACCAGAAGTACGAACTGGTCCATAAAGATTCATTTTAAGTGTAAAGTTTAATGTATGAGTTACAAACCGTCTTGTTTGGAAATCACCGTCATAGTCATCTTGAGCAGTAATACTTTTAAGAATAACTGGAATATCTTGCGCCACATTCATTTCCGGAACAGCATTAATTACCATAGTATACTCCGGAGTAAATACTGGTAAAATCTGTTCAATAATTTGAAGAGCATCTTCTTGTGTTTTTGTAAGAATATACAATGTAATGTCTAAATTATATGGGACAGGAGTATACATTGACTTACGATCAGATGTACTTAGATCACAAGTAAGTTTGTTCATACGATTAATTTTACGGGTAGAATCATACTCATAACCAGTAATTTCAAACGCCATTCTAGGCAATGTAGTATAAACTGCTTTGTTTAATCCAGGATCTGCTTCAATACGAACAACCCACTTTTCTTTTGGGCCATATCCTAAAGGCACTGCTACCGTTTGTAAAACTGTATCAGTTCCATCCTTTGATTCACGTTCAATTTGAATATTAGAAAACAAAGAACCAAAGGCAACAATAGCCTTTCTAATAGTACCATGGTAAAAATTTGGATTGTTTAACATTTTTTATCCTGTAACATCGCCAAATGGATTATTTTCGTTAAATATAAACGCATCTCCGGCTTCTTTAAATTTATTATTATCACCGTAAGACATAGGATTATCTATATTTTCTATTAATGCTACTGCTTTTGCTACAGTAGAATTAGCTCCAATAAATGTAATTGGAGGAGGAACTTGATAACCATTACCAGCATTAGTTACTGTTATATTCATTACTTGACTTACTAACGAAGCAGAACCCATTTGAGCAGTTGCGGTTGCTCTAGTTCCTAAGTACATTAAAGTGGCTGAACCATTGGTTGATGTAGATGTATGTGTTGGGGCAGTGGAACTAGTAGTTCCAGGTAAAGTCACAACGTAGCGTCTAGTTGCTGTACAAATTTCATCACCAGCTTTATACAATGTATTTGCTACCCAATTATTACCAATTACAACAGTTGGAGCAGTTGAATATCCAGTTCCAGGATCTGTTATAGTGATTTGAGTAATCAAGCCGCTCTTAACCACAGATGTATCGTAACTCTTAAGAGTTTCAAAGTCATCAATATCTTTAATTCCAGTATCCAATACTTCTGATGAATATTGGAATAATTCTACTTGTAGTTTATATACAAATAGTTTATTTTGTTGGTAGAATGGATCTTGATGCTGTACAAATTTAACTTCAAATAGACCATCTGTAAGGGGGAAATATAAAAGATCTCCTTCACATGGTCTATTAGGTAATTGTGTTTGACCAAATCGGCCAATAAGTTGTTCCCATTTGCGACGAGCAACTACAAGAGTAGCTGATTGTTCCATCATTAGACCAAACTTTTGAATGAATGCACCTTGACCGTCAAAGCCATCTACATTCTCAAGATACATTTCAATAGCAAAAGCTGATTTAAATTTTGAAAGACGATCCTCACCAAGGATCTCATCTTTACCTACTAGAATTCTAGGGATATAATAGAATGTTTGTCCATAAATTGATAATGACTCAACAACTAAATCCTCATGGAATAGTTGCTCAGATCGAGTACCATGCGAGAAATAAACATTTCTAGCCATGATTAACCTAACATGAATTCAAGAGGAGCAGCTTTATTCATTAATTCATCTTCTAAATCTGCTATCTCTTTAATTGCCTCATCATACAAACCTTGAAAATCCATTGTTACCCCACCTGGTAAAACCATTCCTTGGAATTTCTTACCATTTACTCCCCATTGTTTCTTAATAAGAGCAGTCGCATAGTGTTTTAACCATGGTTCATTGTATACTTTGGATGCTGTAGTGGGATCTAAAGCACGATAACATTCAACCATAATAAAGTCGCCAATTGCTACATCTTGGCCCCAAGACATATCAACATATAGTTTACCATTCATACGGTTAAATCTATAAAGTGGTTTACCATTTAACTCTAAGTCCAATAAAGCTAAATGAGACATAACTGTTTTGTAGTAAATTAAAGATGTAGATGTTAGATCATACAAGTCATTTAATCGTAATTGGTATTGTAAATCAAAAAGATTTTTAGATGATGATGCATTACTAAATGGCATGACAGATTCAACACCAAATACTAAATCAGGAAGATCAAAATATCTATTATCATATGTACCAATTGTAATAAAATTGGTTGCATTTAAAACTGCAGTGTTTGTGCCATCTGTAATAGTTTCACCAGCAATAAATGTGCCTTTAACATATTGACATATTACTGTATTACCAGAAGAAAAAATTGCACCTTCATGGCAAACAGAAGCAGTAGCACCAGAAGTTACTCCAGTAATTATTGCCGTTTGCGCAAATCTATTTGCATCTGTTGTAGTTATAAACAAACGAGAAGCAGTAACTTGGGCTTTCATGTAGATCTTTTCTACACCATCCCAATGATACTGCTGCCAATAACCAATGGCTTCATCAATACGATCCTCTATCTGAGAATCATCAACATTAATTTCTACTACCGGTTCACCAAGAGCACGAAGCGCGTAGTTAATTAATTCTTGTCTAGATGCTGCCATGGTAATTCCTAGGTCTAATTAGTATATTTATTATTTATACTCTTTAGAAAAGCATAGTACGTTGTTAACAAACCAACCCATATAATAACCTTGTTGGCAGTAATTTCTTAAGTTTTCTTCTAGATCTGGTAATTGAACTAAGCCACGTTCAATAAATTTCTTACGCCAAAACTCTCTAGGTCTATTATTAATGTGACCAACTCCACCTTGTCCAGGCTGTGCTGCTGTAAAGATTAACTTACCACCATCTTCAATAGTGTTAAAGATTGATTCAACACATTCATCACAGTACTGAGGATCAATATGTTCTAATACTTCGTAACAGATAACTAAATCTGCTTGCTCAGTACCATCTAATTTAAGTAAATCACCTTTGATAATCTTAACTTTGCCATCTACGCGCTCATCAATATCTAAACCCTGGCAATTAATACCTACATCATTAAGAGCATAAGTGTGAATACCAGGGCCACAACCAAGATCAAGTACTCGAGTAGGATTAATCTCATCTTTTACCCATACTGCCAAACGATCAGCAAAAGGACGTTCTTCTTTTTCAACTAAATCATAATCAATCTTAGGTAAAGCTCCTGGATATTCTTTTGCTCTATAATCAAAGTCTTGACGCCCATCATTTGGTTCATACCAACCTTGTTTACCATGAATATTTAAAACTCCTTGGAAGAATTCCTCATACATTTTAGCAACTTTTTCAAGCGAAAAGTTACGTAAAGCCCAATCACGACAATCTTGAGGTTTAATCTTATCAACATTTCTTGCGGCATAAACAAACTCTTCAAATGTTCTGCAACGATAACCAGTTACACCATGAATATTATTTTCAGAGAATGCACCCCAATCTGTTGTAATAGTAGGAGTACCAGAGAATAAACATTCAATCTGTACTCCACCAAATGGTTCATTATATAGAGATGCAACAAAAGCACCTTTTGCTCCAGCCATTAATTTCTTACGTGTTTCTACATCAGCATAACCAATTTCAGTTACATGCGCAGGAGTTTCGTTATATCCCATTTCTTTAAGAGAATTTTGTCCAGCAATAATTAGTTTAGCACCAATCTTTTCAGTTACTTGAACTGCAATATCTACGCCTTTGCCTGAATAAACTCTACCTAGGAATAAGTAATAATCTTCTTTCTTTTCACTAAAAGTAAAATCATCCGGATCAAAGTAGTTAGGAATAACGGCGTCATAAAATGATTGCTTACAGGTACCCACAGAATCTAAACCATAATACGCATGATAGATTGCATATGATTCAAATATTTTGTATTTTGCCCAATGACCACCAGCATAACCAATACCGGGTTCTATTGTAATTAAATCAGGATGAGCATCACAAATTGGTCTAGTGCCAGCACCCCAAAACGGTAAGATAATATCATTAGGTTGTTTACGTAAACCTACTTCTCTAATGGCATTTCTATAAAATGTTTGATATGCATAATCATTAGTATCAAACTTAAAGAACTTTTTCTTATAGTCATGATCACCATAAGCAATCTTCCAATCGCCATTAGTTAAAACTGGTACATGTTCTGTACAAATTAGATCTGAATCTTCATGACCATAATGATATACAGTATGACCACGTTCAGTCATCATTTTTGCAAACTTAACTACCTTTTGTGTATAAGCACATGCAACAAATTCTTTTGAAGAAATTGTGTGTGGAAGACCTAGCACATGGAATCTCATTCTCTACTCCTAATTGTATTCAAATAATTTTTAATATCGCCACTTGGCATTGCATAACGTTCTACTAGTTCTGGATGTTTCATTTCTACAATAGTAAATAATGCTTCCTCAGTCCCAATAGCACCTTCATTTAAAGACTTTTCTATGTATTCAAAGTATTTATTATTAAAAGAAATGATCTGTTCCACAGTACCACCAAATATGGTAGCACGGCAAACATATTCTGGGGTTCTACCAATCATTTCTGTCATCTTATTAATATTATACCCATGAACTTCAGTGTTAGTACTATATGGATAAGAAGTTAATGCAAAATTATTTTTGTTAATCTTAAGGAAGTTATATTCAGAAATTGGTTCTGATACTCCAAAACTATTATAAAATCCTGCATCTATCCAATAGAATCGTTTTGATCCCATAGGATTTTGACCCGCAATTGTTTGCAGGTAATCATTTTTAATCAAAGTTAATGGGATATAATATGGTGATGAAATAACGTTATTTTTCATCCATTCTGCTTGATTTTTCCACTGATCTGTGTTGATTATTGATTGAATTCGATTAAAATATCTATGGTTTTGTAGTATATTAAGATTAAACTCTCTTACTTCAATTCTATTATTAGAAGTAGCAATATTTAATTGTTTACGTCTATTAATAATATATGCATGGTGTTTCTTTTCAGCATACACTACAAGAGGATTACGTACTGATAGTAAATTATCAAGGCCTTTTAGATAATGCTCTTCAAAGTTTCTATCACCTCTATTAATATCAACTAATAAAGTAACTAATGTTACATCTGCTGGATATTCATATTCCCAGTCCATTGCCCTATAATCTATTAAAGGAGCTTTACGGTTTCTCATTAGTTCTGATGGATAGAAATCATATGGAACTTTAGAATCATCAGGACGTTTACCTTCCATTGCAGAACAATCATCACCTAAATGATTACAATACTGATCCTTAAGGTATACACC